>ERZ808035.1228-NODE-1228-length-14348-cov-4.543760_pt1 | contig 14348 bp, 14 predicted proteins | sample MGYA00380189_ERZ808035 | MGnify/ENA primary metagenome ERZ808035 (study PRJEB31490, sample SAMN06133407) | mouse gut metagenome | isolation source: M5_1 | host: mice | place: China: Chengdu | collected 2015-05 ...
TTGCCAGCACCTTTTGATCCCCGGCGGCCTGGGACAGCATATAGAGGAAATCGCAGTTACCAAAGATGGATTCAATTTCGCTGCTCTCCAACAGGCTTTTCACGTTTTGAGTGATGCCGCTGGGAATCGCCCCCCACTTGCGGAAGCGGCGGAAAATCTCGACGCTGTACGCCGCCGTCTGGGGCTCGGCCAGCAGCACATGAAACTCGTCCTGGTATACCCAGGTGGCCCGCCGCCGGTCCCGGTTCTCCGTCACCCGGCCCCATATCTGGTCCGTGAGGATCAGCAGCCCGATTTTTTTCAGCATCTTCCCCAGGGCCTTAATGTCGAAGCACAGCAGCCGGGAATTGACCTGTACGTTGGTTCGGTGGTTGAACAGGTTCAAGGACCCGGTACAGTACAGCTCCAGGGCGGACGCCACCCGCCGGGCCTCCGGCTCGGACTGTTTCAGCAGCTCGTCGTAGAGGTCCTGGAGGATAGGCATACGCTCCGGGGCCGGGTCCGCCAGATAGGGCCGGTAGATGGTCCGCACACAGCGGTCGATCACCGTCTTTTCCACCGGGGCCAGCCCGCTCCGCCCGCCCACGATCAGCTCGCACAGGGAGAGGATAAAATCGCTTTTGAGGGACAGCGGGTCCTCGTCGTCGGCGTAGTTGGGGTTAATGTCCATGGGGTTGATGAACGTGCCCGCCGTGGCCGACGGCGACAGCCGCACCACCTGCCCGCCCAGCCGGTTCACAAGGGGGTAATATTTTTGCGATAGGTAAGCGTTTGAAGTAATCTCCGGCTTTTCCCCCGCTTAGCACCGTGCGCGATAGTTTCCCATCACACGGCGCCCCATCAATGTTTACCTATATTCGATTTTACAGTTGCCAGCCAACAGCCGGAATTTGTTGAGTTTCGCCATGTTGAGTTTGCAGTGTTTCAGCTTATCCAGATATTTTTGGATGATTGCCGGGTCAGTTGCGTGGATGAGCTTATGAACGTCCCCCGTTACCAGCGCCAGATTGGAATAATTGTCCTTCCCGCCGCTGGACTTTGGCGTGATGTGGTGAACTTCCATATCTCCCAACAGCAGAGGCTCTTTGCAAATCGCACACTTTCCCCGCTGAGCGACATAGAGAGAAATTCGGTTGTCGTTCAGCTCGGTACTTTGCCCCTGTATGGGGTGCTCCATGAGCTTTTGCAGGATGATGGGGCTGATTGCTTTTTGCAGCTCATGGATTTTGGCCCGTCCCTTTTCAGAATAATTACAGATGTCGGGGGAGAAGCACATGGGCGGCGTGGTTTTCACCCCGTTGATTGGAAAGAGCGCCAGCCCTGCCACGTTGAATATTTTCCCGGTAAAATCACCATAGAATTGCTGAAATGCCTGGCTTCGCAGGCCAGTTTTACTGCGATGGCTTTTCGTTCTGCATAGGAGTGTCTTTCTGACATCAAAGGCGATACGGTCAAAGTCAAGATATACATTGGTTGCGATTTTGTAGTACTCATGCAGACCCAGCACCATAGCGTTGAACTGCATTACGCTCCGTTGATTCGGCTCCCTGCCGATACGTCCAATGGCTGTGCGTATGTTTTCCCTGCACTTTTTCTGCGCCTTGTCTGCCATGTGTGATTTCAGCACCCATTTTCCGCTCTTGGGGCGGAGCTTCAGCTTGAAGCCGAGAAAGTCTGAGTATCCCTTTTTCAGATTAACGATTTTGGATTTCTCCGGGCTGATGTCCAGCCCCAGCCGTTCCTTCAGCCACATGGTCGCCGCCACGAATATTCTCTCTGCGTCGCCGCGGCATTTGCAGAACAGCTTAAAGTCGTCCGCATATCGTACCAAATACACCTGCTTCAGCGTCCCGTTCCCTTTGTAATGAGGGCGGCTTCTGTACCGTTGCAGTTGAGGAAATTCCTCCCACTGGCTGGCAATCCACCAGTCCAGCTCATTCAGCACAACATTGGACAGCAGCGGGCTGAGGATACCGCCCTGCGGTACGCCTTTCGCCGGTACACCCTCACCCTGGATAGGCGCTTTCAGCATTTTGGACAGGACGCATAATAAACGCTTGTCCCGTATGCCCAGCGTCCAGAGCTGTTTCAGCAGCTTGCCATGGTCTACGTTGTCAAAAAAGCCCTTGATGTCCACATCCACCACATAGTGGTATTTTGAGATGTTCACCAGAAACATCGCCCTGGCTACCGCATGGTGGGCGCTTCGGTTTGGGCGAAAGCCATAGCTGTGTTTGTAGAATTTTGCTTCACAGATTGGCTCCAAAATTTGCTTGATACACTGCTGAACAATGCGGTCTTCCATGGTGGGGATGCCCAGCGGGCGCATACGCCCATCCGGTTTGGGAATTTCCACGCGGCGGACTGCGTGGGGATGAAAGTTTTGCAGCCGCTTCCACACATAGGTAATCAGTTCCTCCGGCTGTTTCTCTCCCATTTCAACGATGGTGGTTGAGTTTACGCCTTTGGTTTTACTGTCCTTGTTTTTCTTGATGGCCCGGTAAGCCAGCAGGATATTCTGCTCACTGGCAATCAGCTCCATCAAGTGCGTGAAAGTTTCGCCGCGCTGACTTTTATCGTACAAATCGTCAAATAGGTCTTGGGTGCTGTAATACTCATTATTTCTGAGCGTTTGCTTTTTCTTTGGTTGATTGGCTGCCATAAGTCGGCTCACTCCAATTTCTTGAAGGTTTCACCTCTCTTAGTCATACTCGAACCTTATGCAGAATGATTTTACTCATTTGAACTGTAACTTCGATTTACTGTAAAACACTGACTGGCGGCTATCCCTCCACGGCTTTATTAGCTCCGCTTCATCGGTACTGTGCCGCCACATTCACCGGCGCAAGGCAGGTTGTATCCACAGACTTTTCCCTGCCGCCGCTTCATAGAGGTCAAGCTCTCCACGTCGCCGGCTTACCACGTTCCGATTGTCCTATCCTGATTTCAGCACCCGTAGGTCTTCTCTATAAGCCTGTCTGCTTGCCGCCGCCTGTAACGGCGCAGGGACTTTCATAAGGGCAGAGTTTTACTCATCCCCACAGACCTCACACGATGGTGAGATTGGCCCGTTCGGCCAATACCCTATTTAGACCCGTACAATCGAGAATACGCCTCCGCCATGCTGTAACACAGCGGATTCTAACCATAGATGCTTACTTGGACTCCCGGCCTATCACGCACTCGACCACCTCTGGTTCGCTGTTCCTGTACCGCGTTTGGCGCGTCTTTAGGGTGCGCTCTCAGCCGACTTCACCGAGCTTATGACACTTCCGCCCTTGACGGCGTCCATGCCATTCGGAGGATCAGAGCAGGCGTTTCCGGGCGTTACCCCTTCATTCCACCTGTCGGACAATCAGTTCTATGAAACCTTTCCAGAAGCTCCTTTCAATCTTCCGTTTTCCTTTTGGCCCCACGCCTAACCTTTTCAGTTAGGAACGTGTCGCACCCCCCTTCGGATCTGTTATGTAAACTGATTCCCCGCGCTGGGCACAGCCCATCAAAAACGGGATGATGAAGCCTCGTGATTTCCCGCTGCCCGGCGCGCCGATGCACAGCAGGTTGTTGTTGTCCCCCGGCACCATGCGGTGGGCGGCGTAGAGGGCGTACTTGTCCGGGTCGTCCGGGCGCTTTTTATACTTGCCCAGCATCATACCCTTTACCTCGGACACGCCCCCCACCTCCAGAAACTCCCCCATCTCCTTCCGGGTCAGAAAGCCGGAGGAGCCGTGTGTGCCGTCAGGCAAGATGTCGAAGCCCCGGCTGTCTCGGGTGGCCTTGTAGCCGGAGAACCACTTGTAGCCCGTCCCGGTGAACAGGCACACCAGCAGGGCAATGACGGCGGTGGCCCCCAGGCCGAAGGGGGTGAACAGCACAAACCAGTTGCGGAAAGGGTTGAGCACCCAGATGCTCTCCGCCACCTCCTCCCCCGCCTTGTGGAAGGTGGATGCGATGCCCAGCCGGATGGAGTTGAGGATCAACCCGTAGAGATACCAGCCTGCCAGCCCTGCGGCGGCGTAGAGCGGCAGCTTCTTTTTGTGGCGCTCATACCAGGGGCCGACTTTGGGTTCAAGGCGATCTTCCAGTTTTTCGATGAGCTTGGATAAGCGGGGCATCCGCAACATCTCCTTTCGAGGTCGTGAATTGGGTGCGCGGGGGCACATAGGGCACGGGCTTCCTGCCGGTGACGGCTGAGATCGCCTCGGAGGTAAGCACAAACACCCGCGCCAGATTTTTGTCCCGGCAGCGGGGGAACAGCACCTGCTCCGCCTGCCCTTCCAGGGCGGCCATGGCGATCTGGGGGAAACCCCGGCTCCTGGCTGTGCGGATAGCGGCGTTGATCCGGCGCAGATCCATGTCCGCCGCCATGAGAAAGGGCACGCCCTGGAACATGGCGTCCCACTCGGGCACGTCATCAGGGGGCGGGCGGTACTGGCCTTTCAGAGCCGCCTGGGTGAGCTTCCGGCGGTAGTCCGGCACAGCCATGATTTGAAGCTGCACCGCCCCGGTGCTGTCACAGGACAGCAGGTGGACGGGGAGCTGAAGGCAGCGGTACGCACCGCCATAGGTGAGCAGTTTGGTGTCCTTCCGCTCCATGGGGCGGTCCAGCTCGCTGAGGACGCTCTTGTAGCTGTCCCCGGCAAAGAGAAAGGCCCGTCCCACGTCCCGGAACCGGGCGGTCTGGTTGGAGAACGCCGCCAGCTCATCCATCAGTGCCACTTTGCCGATGCCGGGGCAGACGTAGTGCATGGCGTACAGGCTGTCCCCCAGGCGGGCCAGGGCGGCCACCCGGGTACTGCCCCAGGGGTTGGAGCCCTTACTTCGGGCAATGGAGGTCAGGAACAGGGCCGCGGGGCTGTCCAGCTCCTCCGGCCCGAGGGTGAAGGTGTTGACCCCGCCGTGGTAGGCGGTCACCACCAGCCGGGACACCCGAACTCGGCGCTCGATCAGCGGCGGGTGGTAGGCCCGGGTGGTCTGGGGAACCGCACCGTCCAGCAGATGCTCCAAAAGGAGCTGCCCCTTGCTGGTGAGCAGCAGAGCCCCGCTCTTTTCGTGCCGCCGGATGAGGCCCAGGCCCATGAGGTTTTTCCGCTCGGCATTCGAGGCGATCCCCCTCAAGTCCCTGGGTTGGATGAATTGGCACCAGCACAGCAGCTTCAAAATATCAACGTCCCGATGGCTGAAAATCACGCATACCGCGCCTCCTTCCATTTTCCTGCGTGCGCCGAAAATGGCCCAAATCGAGACAAAACCTGATGGGTGTCCCGGTCACTTTTTGGGGCAATTCAGCTCCACCCACCGCTGTAAAAATCATGGGTCTGATAGTCCCCGGAGTGGAACGCGAAGAAGTCCGCCGCGTCGGAAAGGTCCAGCAGAGTGATATGGCACACATCCAGCTCACTCCGCCCGGACAGCAGCGCCAGACTCAGGGTGTGCTGGTCGTCATCGGGGATGAGCCTGCCCTTGATGGCGTTGCTTACCGCCTTCCAGCCCTTATTGTCCTGGTCGAAGATGTGGCGGCCCTGGATGCCGGTGAACTCGTCGATCACCAGCAGCGTCCGGTTGAAAAAGGGCAGCTTGCAGCCCTGCGCCTCGTACTCATCCAGCAGGCGGCGGATGGTGTCGCTGAGCCACTCCGGGGGCTGGAAGCGGCAGTGGGGCAGCAGGGTGTTCAGCGTGATGTGCAGCCAGTTGTACCCCAGCAGCTCCACCGACCCGGCGATCTCCATGGGCGGGAGGACGGGCCGGGAGCCGTAGCCCCCGGTGCCGGTGCTGTGCCGCTCGCACAGTTTCCGCACCTCCAAGGCCGCGCTCTCAAACTGCGCCGCCGTCTGCTCCAATGCTTTTTGCAGCTTGTCCGGGTCTGGCGTTCCTCCGTCCGCCAGCGCGGCCAGCACCCCAGTTTGGCAAAAGGCGTTGTTGGCCAGCTTTTGGAGGTGGGCGGCATCCTGCCGGAAGCTCATTTGCCGCCCTCCTTCCGCCGGGTGCGCATATCGGTGGGGGAGGTGGTGATGGCATCGTACTCCTTCTCGGTGGCGTGGAACTGCACCGGCACATGGTTGTAGCCGATGCACAGCAGGCCCTCCCCCCGGCGGAACCGGGTGATCTGCCGCACCTCATCCTCGGACAGATTGAGCACGTTCTGAATGAGCCGGGCCTCCTGCTCCTCCATCTGCATCACCAGCTTGATCCGGCTGGAGTCCAGAATCCCCTTGCCATATTTGCCGCCGTCCAGCCCAAACAGATCCTGCATCCCCTGGGTGGAGGTAATGGCGATGCCGCCCAGGCCCCGGATAGTTTTCACCATCTCCTGGACGAAGCCCGCCGCAAGCGGGTTGGAGTTGGCCCCCACCAGAGACCACAACTCGTCGGCGATGAGGGCGGACAGGTCGCTGCCCGCATCCATGATGAGGTCGTTGGCGATGTCGGTGGCCCAAAAGATACCGGGGAGCAGCAGATCGTCCGGCATTCCGGAGGTATCCAGCACGATGTACTTGTTGTTCAAATCTATGTTATTGCGTTGGCCCATGGCGGAGGCGGAGCCGGTGACATACCGGGCCAGCACCACAGCCAGGTGCTTGGTGTCCGGGTTCTGGGAGAGCACCTCGTACCAGTCCGGCAGAATAGGCATCTCCACAAACCGGCCATTTTCATCGGTGATGGTGGCGTTGTCAAAGGTGATCCCGTACCGTCGATAGCACTCCACCAGGGAGGAATCCAGCAGATTTTTGTCCTCATCGGACAGATCCCGCTTTTGCAGGGAGTACCAGATGATGAGCCGGGAGATCTTATCAGCCAGCACCGAATCATCCCGGGCGGCCATGTCCCGCAGACCCGCATAGCTGTCCAGCGATTTGCGCCGGATGGCCATGATGTTGGGGCAGTCCTTGGAGGACGGGGACAGGCGGAGGTACAGCCCGCCCAGCAGCTCGCACAGGGGCCGGAACTCGTGGCCCTTCTTGGGCACGATGAAGATCACCCTTCTCCCCTGCTGGCGCAGCCGCCCGCCCAGACATTGCAGGGTGAAGGTCTTACCCGCGCCGGAGGAACCGCCGATCCAGCAGTTGCCGTTGGTGTACTTGTAGTCGTCGTAGGGATCCAGGAACACCGGGGAACGGTTGTAGAGGTTCAGGCCCAAAAAAATGCCGTTGCGGTCACTGAGTTCGTAGGAGGCAAAGGGGAACGCCGCCGCCACGCCGGAGGTGAGGGCATTGCGCCGGGATTTGCGCTCCACGTCCGCGTCCAGGGCCAGCAGGGGCAGGGCTGAGAGAAACGCCTGCTCGTTTTGGTAGTCGCAGCGGCGGGCGATCATGTCGATGGACACGCACAGCTTTTCCACTGCCGTCACCCGCTGCTCCAGGGTTTCCGGGTCGTCCGCCGTCACCTCCACCAGGGTGTGCATATAGTAAAAGTCCTCTCCCTGCCGGTTCATCACATCTTTGAGGTATAGCCCGGAGTTGATGGCGCTGTCCAGCTCCTCGAAGTCCTGGCGGGTGTCCCCCACATCCCGCATCCGGGAGCGGTTCACCATGGTGGTCTGCGAGATTTTGGACAGTATCTTTTCCTTGGACTGCCGCTTGACGGTGAAGCTCAGGCTGACGCCCTCCCCGGCCTCCACCAGCGGGGCCAGCCAGCAGGAACCCACGGTGGTGGAGTAGCCGTAGCCCGCCACGTAAAGGTAGGCGTGGTACACCCCGTCCACCAGGATGTAGTCCCGGCTCTTGGTGTCGATGGCGGTGGGAGACAGAATATCCAGGATGGTGGTGGAGCCCGCCTCCAGCTCGGACAGGTCGGGTTTTTCCTCGCCAAATAGCAGGCGCTTAATGGGGTTTTGCTTGGGTTCGGCGGTGTCCGTTTTCTTTTTGGCCCGCTTGACTGGGGCCTTTGTTGCTTTCTTTTGCATCGAGTTGTTCCTCACTTAATGAAATTTGAAAACGCTTGCCTAAAATTATCGTGTGCGGTAAGATATTTTTAAATACAGCCTCATTGCACCACACGCTAAAACGGGGTATGCTTAACGTAGGAGGTGACGAATATGGCGAATGAAGATAAAAAAGATTTCAATGCTATGCTGCATGACAGCAAAGATATGCCAAAATTTCAGACGATCACTGACGCAAAAAGCATTGAAAAATATGGCGGAGACAGAATGTATTTTGCGCCGCCAATCGAGTATGACAAGGTAATGAAGCGAGTCCCGTATGGGAAAATAACCACTGTAGGAAAAATACGGGAATACTTTGCTGCGTTGAGCGGTGCGGATTTTACGGAGCCAATTACAGCAGGGATTTTTGTGTCTATCGCGGCATGGGCGAGCTATCAGCGGACTACCGACGAAACGCCTTATTGGAGGACGCTGAAAGCGGACGGCGAATTAAACGCAAAGTATCCCGGGGGCGTTGAGGCACAAAAGGCAAAGCTGGAAACGGAAGGACATATTATTATTCAAAAGGGGCGGAAAAACATTCGGTACTATGTGAAGGACTACGAAAATGCCGCTTTCGATTTGAATTAAACAACTTTCAGTTCAGCAGGCGGCTGTCAACATCGGACAGCCGCCTGTTTTTGCGCTATTCCTCATAAAGTCCGTGGACGGCGGTGGTCATGTCGAACACGCCCTCCGGGAGCTGCACCCGGCGGCTGGTCCGCTTATTGATGATCTCGTACAGCAGCTTCAAAATGAAGTCGTCCATGAAGCTGGGCTCCAGCACCTCCAGCTCACAGGCGTCCAGATACCGCCGGGCGGTGTCCGCCTCCTCGTTGAGCCGCTGGACGATGGCGGCAGTGGTGCGGCCCTTGGCGTGCATCCGGCCCTCGTACTGGAATATGAGAAAGAAGCGGTGCCGCAGGGCGTCGCTGGCCACCCCCTGGCCGATCTCCTTGATGTTGTCCTCGATCATCTCCCGGCAAGATTCGTTGGGCTCATGGGCGGCGAACTCCTTCATCCGCTCCACATAGTCCGCCGTGTCAGCGGGCAGGGTGCGGGCTTCGATCTGCAAATCGTCCGGCGCAATTTTCAGCCAGGCGGCATAGCTGGAGATGATGTTCTCCCGGTCATTGGGAGATTTCAGATAGATGTTTACCGGCAGCACCTCCAGGATCTTGATGAAGCGGCCGTCCTTGGTGACCACCACGCCGCCCACGATGTTTTGGATGGGAAGCCATGCCTGGATGCTGTCCCGAAAGGGTTCGGCGGCGGGAGCCTTTGCCCCGCCGACGAACAGCAGTTGTTTCAAATCCATGGTTCAGTTTTTTCCTCCTCTGTATGTCATAAGCCGGCGTTTTTTCCGCCAGCGCCACCAGGCGGCGATCCAGCGGGTGAGGCTGTCGTCCCGCACACCGATGAGTCCGAAGCCGCCCAAGGGGACCACGATGATAAGCGTCACCGTGATTTTGGCGGTCAGCTCCAGGGGCAGCAGCACCAGGCAGAAGTACAGCACCGGCAGGGTCAGGATGACCGCCTCCACCAGGTTGCGCAGCTCGAACAGCCCCATTACCCGGCCCGCGTCGGTGAAGTTGGCGGGGATGTAGTAAGTCTCATTCACGCTGTTCCACCACCTTTTCCAGCAGTCGGCCCCGGAGGGGCTTCAGTTCCCGCTCCAGGGCCTGGGCCGTGCTGGCCCGGTGGGAGATCACCACCTCCAGCGCCGACAGTAGCTGCCGCTCCAGCCGGGGGGTGGGCGGGATCAGGCCCAGTTCCGCCCGGCTGAGGTATTGATTGGACAGCCCGCAGGCGTCGGCCAGCTCGGTGAGACAGACGCCGTGCCGGTGCCGCAGGGCGCGCAGATTGGTTTCATGTTCCATACACTTCACTCCAAACAGTTGATTTCATCCGCCGCCTACCGTGAGAACACCCAGAAGGGCCCGCCCGCGCCGGCCCGGGAGGCGGCCTCGTTGACGACGGTGCGAAGGGGCCACTCCTGATTGCTCCGCTTTACGCTGGCGGGGTCGGCCACCAGCACCTTGCCCTCCGCGGTGATGCCCCGCAGGACGATGAAGTGGCCGGTGGTGGTGAAATGGCCCGGGGCCATAATGGCGATGACCAGCTTGCCCGATTCCAGCGCCTCCACCAGCTTTTTGCTGTCCTTGCCGATTTTGTCAACGGTGAGGCCGTAGTGCTCGCCGCCGTTGGAGATCAGGCTGTGGTAGCTCCCGTTGCCCTCACAGCGGTAGCCATTCTGGGCGGACCACTGGGCCACGTCATAGGGCGTTACCTTGTTGTCCGTCATGGACGCCACCACCATGGCCAGGGCGGTGGGGCCGCAGCCCTCCCAGCCGATGGTGCCGGTGCGTCCATAGAGCTTGCTGCCCCACCGGGCGTCCGTCTGGTTGTAGTAGACCACGGGGGTGTCGGCGTTGGTAAAGACGATATCGCCGAAGTCGGTGGTGTAGTTACCTGTGCCATCGGGGTTGATGTTTTGGCCGTCCGCCAGCATCGAGTAGAGCAGGGCCGCCCAGTCCTTTTCCTCCTGGGTGAAGCCCAGCCTGTCCATGTAGGCGTCCGGCGTCAGATCCCGAACTGAGATGTGCAGAATGCGGTCTGTGATGGACGCGGTGTAGGTCAGCTTGTCGGAAAGCAGCTTTTCAATGGTGGGTTCGTCCATAACGTTGAGATCCTGCTTGTATCGGACGGATCCGATGGCGATGAGCCAATAGTGGTTCACATTGCCCAGGGACTTTTCCACCTCATAATCATCGTAGTCGGGCACATCCTCCGTCATAAAGTTTGGAAGAATGCTCTCCACCAACCGGTCGATGATGGATTGGTTTTTTCGGTCGATGTTCTGATAGACCGCCTCCAGTCCGTGGGCCGACGTGGTAAAATCCACGATTTCGGGCGTGGTGGAGCTGTCATAGCCGAAAAAGATGTTGGGCAGGGCGATAAACACCAGCATGGGGATGAGGAGCAGGAGCACTAGAAGCCCAGCCACTATTTTAACAAGGTGGGGGGCGGCCTCCTGGACTGCGGCCAATGCCGCCCCCTCCGGCCCGGTGGTGGCCAAGGCGGCAGCAATATGCGCCGCCGCCCTGGCCGCACCGCTGGCCCGGTTTTCCTTTTCACCCATGACTGTTCCCTCCTCTCCTATTGGGCGGTGGACGGCGGACGGGTTTCGCCCGCGTCGTCCGGGCTTTGGCCGTCCGGGACTGTCCCGCCGCCTGTTTGCCGGTGGGCGCGGTTCCTGCACCGCCGGGGTGAACGGTGGGAGCGCCGCCTTTCACCGGGGAAGCTCCCGAAGCGGAGGGTTTGCGCGGTTCCTGCCGGGCCGTGCTGGGAGATGTGCCTCCTGTCGGGGGCGCCGCTGTGGACGGGGGAGCATTCCTGCCGGGCCGGGGTGCAGATTCAGCGGGCCGCTGGGTACTGCGGGTCGGCCTTCCTGCGGAACCGGGCTGGGATGCGCCGGAAGCAGACGGGGCTGCGGGAGGTTTCGAGGCGGTGCCCGCCTTGTCCCGACGGGTGGCGCGGGTATCGCCCGGCTTTGGCGGAGACTTGGATGCCGCCGGGCCGCCGGGGTGGGGCGGTCTGGGCGCGGTGGGCGGTGCTTTCCCGCCGGACGCACCCGGTCTGCCGCCATTCGTGGTCACATTGGTCTGGGCGGAAGTCTGGCTGGTGCTGTTCACCGTGCTGCCGCCTGCGGAATGGGTGGATCGGGTGGACTGGGAGTGCGTTCCCGTTCCTGCCGCGCCGGGATGGGACGCACCGGGCCGCTGGGAACTGCCTGCCCCCGCCGCACCAGGCGCAGGCGTGTTGGCCGCGCCGGAGGGCGGCACATAGCTGTGGGGGTGGCCGGTTCCGGGCCGCACAGAGCTTCTCCGGGTCTGCTGGGGCCGTCCACCGCCCCGGGCAGTGTTCGCCGCGGCGCTGCTGGTATGTTTCTGCTGGGCGGATGCCTGGGAGGAATTTTCCTGCCGGGTGCTGGTCTGCTGGGCGGAGCTTTGCTGGCCGGTGCTGTGGTAGGTATACCTGCCGCCGCCACGCGATCCGCCGAAGTTCTGGGAACTGTCCCCGGAAGTCTGACTGCCGCTGAAACGGCCCCCACCTCGCCCGCCGCCAAAGGCGCCGCCGGGCCTCTCGCCGCCTTGCGCTCCGTTCCCGGAAGCTGGGCCGCCGCTGGAGCGTCCTCCGCCCCGGGCGCCGCCGAACCGTCCTCCGCCGCCGGCGGAAAAGCGGGAACCGAACCGGGAACCGCTGAACCCGCTGCCGGGTCTTGTGCCGGAAGCGGACGCGCTGGCGGTTCTCCCGCCGCCAAAACCGCCGCCTGTGATGCCCTTCGCCACGCCGCTCACCGCCGTGCGCACCACCGTGTAGGCCAGCATACCGGGCAGGGTGCGCCCGGGCCCGCCGGTGATAGCCGGGTTCAGGCCGATGCGGGTGATGATGGCGTCCGACTTTTTCGCCACCTTCACGATGGCGAAGATGAGCACCATCCAGGGCAGAACATCCAGCCCGGAGGGCACCGTGGACACCACCGAGAACAGCATCTTGAAGCACACCAGGTTGGTGACCATCAGCAGGCACATGGAGCCGAACATCCGGCACCAGCCGGTGAAAATGGATGCGGTGTTTTTGCTGCCGCCCATGGCGAAGGCCAGGGGCGCGGTGAGGGTGAGCATGGCCAGGATGACATACCGCTCGGCAATCTCAATGAGCAGCCCCAGTACCTTGAACATGACAATGACGCTGCAAATGATGGCCATGAGCCAGGAGGCGGTGAGCGTCCCAAAGACGCTTTCATCCACCAGGGACACATTGGTGGCGTCCGGGATGCTCAGCAGATCCATGATGCTGGAGGTGAGATCCAGCCCGATCCGGCAGATTTGGGGGCTGGCCAGCAGCAGGAAGGCAAACACGAAGGTGCGGGCAAACAGCAGCTTGGGGTCTTCCCCCTCAAAGCCCAGGCCCGCCGCCATGCTTTTCAGCGCCTGGAACACCAGGTTGCCCAGCAATAGCGCCCAGCCCGCCGCCATTAGCACCCGGGCCATGTCGTCCATGATGGGGATGTGGGACTGGATGTAGGCAAAATCCAGCCCCATGATGTCCAGCAGCCCTCCGGCAATGAATCCCCAAATGTCTACGATCAGGCTGTAGATCCACTCGAAGAAGCCGCGAAATAAAAGCTCCAGCATGGCGTCACGGGGTCAGAGTGTTGAAGCCGGAGAACTGCGGGGTGATGTAAGCGATGAAAGCCCCTATGCCGTTGATGATGGCCCAGGCCACCCAAATGCGCTTGAGCCAGTCCCACGCCTGATCCGCCTTGTGCTGGTTGCCGGTGAGCTTCACGCCGATGACCGCCACGGCGGACATGAGGCCCGCCAGCACTGTGCTGATTCCGGCGATGTGGTTGTATACGTCCACGATGATATTCTGGGCCACCGTCCACATATCGTTGCCGCCGGTGTTGGTGGCGGCCATAGCGGGCATGGCAAGGGCGGCGCACAGCAGCACCGCCGCCATGGTGTGGATGTAAATGCGGGGGAGCTTGGGGCACAGACAGCCCCAGAAATTTTCTTTGGTTTGCATTGGATCCTCCTTTGATGCCGTCCCTTGAAGGACGGCGGGTAGTTTGGTATAATGGGGCAGTGAAATGAAGCGGGGTGTTGGTATGGCACAGCTTTCCCAGCGGGAGCGCTTGATGAGTTACATCCAGGATAGGTATGCGGTGGAGCCGGAGCATCTCTGGGCGCGGTATCCCAATTATGCCGTGTTCCGTCAGCCCGCCAGCCGGAAATGGTTCGCCGCCATCATGGACGTGGCGAAGAAAAGCATTGACCTGACCGGCGATGGGACTGCCGACGTAATGGATTTGAAATGCGGGCCGGTGCTGGTGGGCTCCCTGCTGGCCCAGGACGGGTTCCGTCCGGCGTACCACATGAGCAAAAGCTCTTGGATCTCTGTGCTGCTGGATGAAACCGTTCCCGATGAGCAGATCTTCCCGCTGATAGAGCTCAGCTATGACAGCGTGGCCCCGAAACGGAGAAAGCCTTAGTGCTTGCCGTTGGCATCCCCGCCACGTTCCTGCGGGATGTTTTTCTGCTGGGCAGCCTCCAGCATGGCCAGCAGTTGGGCGGCCTCGGCGCAGTATCGCGGGGGATAATACCTGGGCACGCAAGTGCGTTCAATTAAGAACGCGGCACGATCCAGGGCGGGGTATGCAGATTCTATGGAAATCACACTCCTTGCCAAAGTTACTCGCCCCTGTTATAATGAGGAGCGGTGATTAAAATGATATTTACCTGTGACAACTGCGGCTTCATCTTCAGCAGGAGCGAGGAAACAGAACAGTGCCCGGACTGCGGAAAATATGAAGTGCGCCCTGCCAATGAGGAAGAACAGGCGGAATTTGCCCAGC
>ERZ808035.1233-NODE-1233-length-14207-cov-6.185775_pt1 | contig 14207 bp, 5 predicted proteins | sample MGYA00380189_ERZ808035 | MGnify/ENA primary metagenome ERZ808035 (study PRJEB31490, sample SAMN06133407) | mouse gut metagenome | isolation source: M5_1 | host: mice | place: China: Chengdu | collected 2015-05 ...
TCACGTCCATCCAGAAATGCATGAACATATACTTTCTCAAGACCGTTTCTTTTGGCCAGTTCCAGCAGGCCGTAAAGATGTGTATTGTGGCTGTGGACGCCGCCGTCTGACAACAAGCCAAACATATGAAGGGCAGAATCATTTTTCTTACAGTTATTCACCGCATCAAGCAGAGCCGGATTTTCAAAAAAAGTACCATCCTGTATCTCCTTTGTGATTCTCGTAAGTTCCTGATACACAATGCGTCCTGCACCCATATTCAGGTGTCCTACCTCGGAGTTGCCCATCTGACCGTCGGGAAGTCCCACCGCCATGCCGCTGGCATTGCCTTTTACAAAAGGACACTCTGCCATGAGCTTGTCCATCACAGGTGTCTTAGCCTCCGCCACAGCGTTACCCTCTGTCTTTTCATTCAGGCCATAGCCGTCCAGAATCATTAATACTGCTGGTTTTTTTCTCATAACGTTCTCTCCTTTACCTTATTGTATTTATCAATAGTCAATCTCCCACTCGTGTTCGCCGCCCCAGTCGCCGATGGCGTTGGTGGTAATGCCCTCTTCCGTGGTCACTTTGGTGTCAAAACGGTAATTCATCTGAGGCACATACTGCCCGTTTATCTTCACATTGCTGTACAGATACTGCACCGTATATTCTGTGGAAGATTCGGCGCTCTCAGAAACAGGCACATATGAAATGACACTTCTCTGTACACCGTCGTCTTCCTGTTTCGTACCCCAGACCGTAATGATTCCCTGACGGTTTTCATAATCCTGATCACTTAAAAAAGCAAATCTTACTTTTCCTTCTTCCCTGTGGAACACAAGCTGCTCTCTGTTCACCGGAATATAAATAGAGCCTTCCCAGTATCCGGAATTTTCATTAATAAAATCGTCCCTGATCTTCTGATAGGATTCCTCTGCCACCAGTTCTCTGGCATATGCATAATTGCCTGCCTCAAACTCTGTAAACGCCTTTGCAAAATAATCCTGTACCTCTTTTGCCCGGTTCAGACATGCCATGGTCTCCGTAAGAGCCCCATCCTCTGCCACGCCGTTTACTTCCGCAAGCAGTGCAGCATACTGGCTCAGATGAGGAACACTGATACGCACATAAGGCATATCAATGACCGCATATTCTGTCAGGATCTGCTTCAACTCTGCAGAAGGGTTCGTCTGATACAGGGCAATCAGCCTGCGCATCAGACTTTCATATTCTGTATACTGACACGTGTCCTGAGAGGCGTCTTCATCAAAGAACAGCGTACACGTATCATTCTCTTCCGTAACAGCGAAAAGACGCTCATAACAGGTATCCATCAATTTCAGGGCATCCTGATTCGCCGGTTCCTGTTCCAATACCTGAACACATTTGTCTACCGTTGCCAGTGTACAGTTCTTGTCATTGATCTCACCCACTGCCTCATTATACAAAACAATGCAGTAACTGTGCAGAAGTCCTTCATCCTGGGTCTTCTCCCAGCCGGTATAATAAGTCTGCTCCGCCTCCAGAGTCTTCTGCTGCTTCAGAAAATTCCCCGCCATGCAGCGGTAAGCCTCCACAGAATCCTCATCAATCTGCAATGCCTTCTCGTAAGCCTTCTGGGCGCTGGCATAATCCTCCTGCGCCATATATCTGTCGCCCTGAGCCAGACTGCGGGACAATTTCATGGAGGGCGTAAAGAATATATACAGTACAACTGCCGCAACTACGATAATGCCTGCCGATGCCCCCATCATGATCCTCTGCCTGCGGACTCTTCTGAGACGCTCCGCCTTTCTTCTGGCACGCATCTCATCCCGCCTGCTCATACGGGCCTCAAATTCCTCCCGGCTTTCCGTGCTTCCCCTTTTTCCGGAAGTGCTGCCCGCTTTACTGCCTGAAGCAGGTCTTCGCTGCCCGCCATTCTTCCCGGAAGTGTTCTTTGTACGCCTCGTTGCACCATCGGTGGATTTTCTGACTTTCTTTTCAGGAACTGCACTTATATATTCTTCCCGATCGTCTGCCTCACCGGATACTTTTCTGATTTTCTTTGCCGGCTGCTCTTTTGCACGCTCATCTCGCATCGCTGCTTCACCGGAAGTTTTTCTGACTTTTTTTCCAGGTGCTGCACTTATATATTCTTCCCGATCGTCAACCTCACCAGATACTTTTCTGATTTTCTTTGCCGGCTGCTCTTTTGCACGCTCATCTCGCATCGCTGCCTCACCGGAGGCTTTTCTGACTTTCTTCCGGGATACCGCCATATCCTCTCCATGCTCTTCTCTCACAGCCGCTATTTCCGTCTTCGCCTTCTTTTCTGCTAAACTGCTGTTGCTTTGACTCATTTTGCCTATACTCCTATAACTTCAATACATAATACATCCTGCCGGGCGGCATCTGTCCACCGTCGCGTCCAAATAACCCCATACCTTCACCATACTAGCACATTCCATAGGATTTTGTCCAGCTTGTCCGCGGGGTAATTTATCGCTATAATATATGACAGGAATCACATTGACAGGGAAAACATTTGAATTGTTCCGGAATCGTGATTACATTGATCAGCCGGACCGCCAACACTGACAGAGACGTGAGGAGTTCCCATGAAAAATCAAAACCAGACTGACGCAGATAACATTCTGCGAATCAAATACCAGAGCAGGCTCTATGAACTGCCCTATACCATCATCCGAAGCAGCCGCAAAACATGCTCCATCAGTATCTCTCCCGACTGTGAGATCACATTGCGGGTTCCTCTGCGTGCCACAGACAGAGAAATCAGCCATCTGCTCATCGAAAAACGTATCTGGATCATTACAAAATATCTGGAAATGCAGGAAAAACAGCAGAACCGTCCTGTCTCCGATCTGACCGATCCCCAGCGTGCCGCTCTGGAACGCCGCTATATCGACGCTGCCAGAGAATATTTTCCAAAGCGTGTAGAACACTTTCACCAGTTTACCGGCGGCTCCTACAACCGTATCACCATCCGGGATCAGAAAACCCGCTGGGGAAGCTGTAGCGCCCGGGGAACTCTCTCTTTCAACTGGCGGCTCATGCTGGCACCGCCTGCCATCCTGGATTATGTGGTGGTACACGAACTGTGCCATCTGACACATATGAATCACTCCGCCGCCTTCTGGCAGTCCGTGGAACAGGTATATCCCGATTACCGTACCGCCAGAAAATGGCTGAAAGAACACGGACAGGAACTGGTACTATAACGTTGGCTGTCCGGCTTTGCCATGCAGCCCGGCCGTCTCTGCCTGTGACAGAACAGTACAGAGCCGGGTCGGTACGTGAAATTATCCCTGTTTTCTTGTCTTAATACGCAGACCTTTATTCTGTCGGGACATATCAAAACTGTCTTTTCCGCTGAAAGCGCCTTTTTTATCTCTGCTTTTTCCTCTGCCCGGACCATCCGCCTGACGTCCCTTACTGCTGCCATATGCTTCACGGTTTCCGTGCGCATCTCTGCCGCCGAATGCTTCACGCCCGCTGCGCTTCTCACTGCCGCCGTAAGACTCACGCCCTCCGCGTCCATCTCTGCCGCCGCGGGATTCCCGGCTTCCATAAGCCTGTCTGTCCCGTCCGCCGCGGCCGTTCTGTCGTCCGGCATTTCGCCCGTCTCCGCGTTTTCTGTCTCTTTTTTCAAAGAAGAATTTCTCTGCCTTGATATCCTCGATCTCATCCCCCAGCTTCATCTGCATAAATGCCGCCGCAATCTGGGTAGCACTGTACTGTCCCAGCGCGATTTCATCCAGAATATATTCCGTGGCACGGCTGATATCCTGCTGTTCAATCACATCAACGGCTTCCCTCAGGATTTTTGCCGCTTTTCTTGCCATGATATCCGCCGCACCGGGTATCTTGCGCTCTTTGATCTTTGTATGGCAGACCCGTTCGATATCCCGGATCTTATATGCCTCTCTGCCTGACACCAGCGTGAAAGAACGCCCTGTCTTGCCCGCACGCCCTGTCCTGCCGATCCTGTGCACATAATATTCAATGTCTTCCGGCACATCAAAGTTATAAACGGCTTCCACATCGCTGACATCTATTCCTCTGGCTGCCACGTCTGTGGCGATCAGTATATTGGCTCTGCCGCTGCGGAAAAGATTCATCACTGTATCCCGTTGATGCTGGGACAGGTCGCCGTGAAGTCCTTCCACTTCATATCCCCGGTTCTTCAAATGCTCTGCCAGTTCATCCACCATGCGTTTTGTATTGCAGAAAATCAGTGCACGCTTCGGATCATAATAATCGATCAGGCGGCACAGAACCTCCTCTTTGTCCTGTCTGCGCACCTGATAGTATGCCTGCTTGATCAGCGGAATCGTTACCTCTTCCGGCGTCATTTTGATATAGGCGGCATCTTTTTGATAAGTTCTTGTAATGTCCAGAATCGGTTTCGGCATGGTTGCAGAAAAAAGTCCTGTCTGCCTCTCCTCAGGCATTTCTTTAAGGATCGTCTCAATATCCTCACGAAAGCCCATGTTAAGCATCTCATCCGCTTCGTCCAGTACAACGGTGTGCACATGATCCATTTTCAGTGTGTGTCTGCGCATATGATCCATCACGCGGCCGGGTGTACCTACCACGATCTGTACACCGCTTTTCAGATTCTTGATCTGTCTTATGATGTCCTGACCTCCATAGATCGGCAGTACTTTGATTCCCTGCATATACTTGGAAAACTTCCGCAGTTCCTCCGCCGCCTGCATTGCCAGTTCTCTGGTAGGACAAAGAATCACCGCCTGCAGGCTGCGGTCATCCGGATCTATCTTCTGCAGGATCGGAATACCGAATGCTGCCGTCTTACCGGTGCCTGTCTGAGCCTGCCCTATAATATCCCTTCCCGTCATAAAAAGAGGGATCGCCTGCTCCTGGATCGGTGTCATCTGGTCAAATCCCAGTTCGCCGACAGCACGAAGAATTCTCTCATCAATCTCTGCATCCTCATATCTCATGCGCTCATCCTCCTGCCCTTCCTCTTCCACGGCAGGCTGTGCCGGCGCAATGATCTCCTGTTCCGTAAATTCTTCAAACTGCCTGTTCTTTCTCATTTTGTTACTCATGCTTTCTCCGTTTCTATTTTTATTGATAGTTAATTGTATCCTTGCTTTGCCGGTTCTGCTGTGCTTTGCTCCTGTTCCGGTTCATGTTATGCCTTTCAAGGGCATGATAATTGCTGCCAAACCCGTACCGCTTTCCCGGATATGGCAGCATAGTCGCCTTAATGATTTTTTCAATTATCCTTCTCTCAGACTGTTATTTATTTCTATTTTATTCTTTATGCCATATAAATCCTGCGAAGCCTGCTCACTGCCCGGTCTTCGATCAGACATTCTCCGTGCTCCTGCAGGTACTGCATACGTTCCTCTGAAACCGCGATCAGATTACCGAATTCCACCGCCTGGGCGCTGATCTTGTTAAACATCTTATAAGACAGTCTGTTCTTCTCCAGAACAAGGTAATAAGCCTCGCCGTCTTTGTAAAGATGGCTCTTCACTGACAGGCTGGCAGGAATCGAAGCCGTGTACTGCATGGCCTGATGGAGCGAAGCAAAAACAAACATCCGTCTGTTCTCATCAAAAACTTCCCCCGGCTGCTCTTGGACACCGGCTTTGCGCTCCTCTTCATCCTGCCTGGTCAGTTCCTCGCTCACTCCCTGTAATACTTCCTTCAGGTGTTGGAGAATATCGCGGAATCCCATGGGCGTTTCATTCGTAAAAGTGACTGCAAGTCCTTTATCCTTAAGCGGTGTGATCTGCATGGCAATGTTCTCCCCGCTGACCGTATACCCCACCTCATCATGGGCACGCTCAATGATATCACGCAGGAATCCTTCACCCTTCTCGTTCCTCTCAAAGATGTCCGAAAGCGTCAGCCCGTATTCCAGCATATCTTCTTCTGTAATGATACATTGTACCGTTGCGTCATTGATCTTCTTATATTTCATAAAGCCCATTATCCTCTGTTTTCTTCCTGCCGTCGTCCACAAGCCTAACGGATATTTCCGACTTTGTCAAGTCATGGGGAAAAATCTTATCGCGTTTCCATGACCGGCGGGACGCTTAATGCAATTTGAATTTATCCACTTCACCCTTAAGCTGTCCTGCGATTCCCAGATTAGAGTCCGCTTTACGTCCGATGTCGCTGACGCTTTCTGTCAGGGCAACCGCAGTCGATGACACATTGGTGATGCCCTGTGCACTCTCATTTACCGCTGTCTTGATGTCTTCAACCGTTCTTCTGATATGATCCATGCTGTGCTTCAGTTCTTCACTCTCTGCCGCAAACCTCTGCATCATCTCATTCATACTGCCCACATCATTCTGATAATTCTCACTGGTCTCCAGCAGCTTCTCGTAACCACCCATGGCAGTTTCGTTCATAAAACTGATCATCACCTCGGCCTCCGCCGCCAGTTCGTCTACCGCCGCGATTACTTCCGCCGTCACTCTCTGGATCTCCGTAGCCGCTCCGGCAGAATTCGTTGCCAGTTTTCCGATCTGATCAGCAACCACCGCAAAACCTCTGCCGGATTCTCCTGCTCTGGCCGCTTCGATACTCGCATTCAATGCCAGCAGCGTGGTCTCCTGCGTAATGCTTATAATATTTCTCGTGAGTTCCCTGATCTGCTCCACTTCCTTGGATTTCTCGATCTTGTTCTGAACTGCAGCCGCCATATCTGCTGCCTGTTCCTCGGCACTGCGCCTGTTCTTCACCGCTTTCTCATATACCTGGGACGCATTGCCCATAATCTTGTCGGAAGAACGGCTTCCCTCCTCGGACTGTCGATAAATCTCCTCAATAGCACCAAATGCCTGCCCTACCGCATCATTGACCTGATCCAGCGATGCACTGGATTCCTCCATTGCGGCGCTCATTTCTTCCATTGTAGCGGAAACATCAGATATACTTTCCTCTGCATCCGCCAGATTCTCCGCCATCATACGCGAGGACTCGTTTAACTGCTCCGAATTATTCGAGATATTTATCATAATATCCCTGATGTATCCTAAAAGTGAGTTCATGTTCCCGGCGATCAGTTCCATCTCATCGCCTGTGTGCACATCCAAAGTCTGTGTAAGATCCCCTTCATTGTTCACCAGTTCGTATATTTTGCCGTCCACTCTGTGCAGACTTCTGATGATTCTTCCCACAATCAGATTGATAACGGCCAGTGCGCAGATCAGGCAGGTCACTGTGATCCCCACTGTCTGTCTCAATATCCCGTTCAGCCGCTGCGTAACGCCGGATGCATCATAGTCGCACCCTATGATCGCCGCCACTGCACCAGTCTCATCAAACACTGGCATATATGCTGAGATCAGATCACCATCTTCCGTGGAGTCTATGTAATCCTGTACATATTCCTCTCCCTGAAAGACACCTTGCAGTTCCTGATAGGAAACCTCAAAAACTTCTCCAAAATCACTGCGGTTCTGTGATGAATCCACATCGATTCCATAATATACCTTCTGGCCATCGGTGTATAACGTATACAGATATTTGATTCCACAGTCATCTCTGACCCCCGTCAGCGCTCCCAGCAATTCCGCATATTCTTCACTGTCTTCCGATCCCGGCGCCAGCCCGGCCAGCTTTCCGGCATCTATCACCTTGGTAGAAATCACTGCCGCCATACGTGCCTCTTCCACACCCATGGCTATGAGGCCGTTCTCCGTATGCTTATAAGAGTTCACCCCCATCACAATACAAAGTATAATGATCAGGGCAGTTGCCGGAAGTACAATCTTATTCCGTATTCCCATCTTTCTGGTCTTCATTCTTTTCATATCGGTTCACCCTCTTCTACTAAATAATACCTGTATATTGCGGACGCTTGAAAATATATCTGTAGTGCCCTGTTTATTATACCACTCTGAACAGATTTGCACAACATGCGAAAGAGACAGCAACTGTCTGCTGTCTCTTCGCATCATGCATTTGTAAATTCATACACTGTTATTATGCTCTAACCGTTTTTTACTTGATCACAAAGACTTTTTCGATGGGCTTCTTCGTGAAATAATTACCCTTTCCGGTAATCTTTACCGTCGCGGTAGAAGTGCCGCTGCGTTTGATGTTATTATCATAAGTCAGTTCATAGTCCCTGCCTTCTTTCAGCTTCCTGCCGTTCACCTTGATCGTCACCTTGGGCTTCAGCGCTTTGCCTCTGAAAGTCTGAATCACAACATCAGCAATATCCGCTCTGGTAATCTCCGCCTGATCAATCGTAAAGTTCAATGTTCTGGACTTCGTAGCTTCATCCGCATTGTCCGTAATCCAGCCATTACCCTTCACCTTAACAGTCAGTTCCGGCTGTTTCCTGCTTACACCCATGATGTCTTTGTTATTCTTATAGCTTACGCTGTAAGCCGTGTTGAGTTTCAAGTCAACTACCTTACCGGTTTTATCCCGGAACGTAACTGCCGGTTTTAGCGCCTTACCGCTATAAGTAACGGAAGATACATCGATATTGAAATCTTTCAGGTTTCTGGCTGTCACTGTAAACAGATCGGGAACTTTAACGCTGCCGCTGTAATTGCCTTTACCTTTGATCGTTGCCGTGACAGGCGCTTTGCCATCCTCCCATTTACCGATTGTATAAGTAACCGTATAGTCACTGCTTGACAGTTCATTCATAACCGCATTCTGTGACGCATCATAGTTCTCGGAACTGAATTTGAATTCCGGGTTCAATGCGTATCCCGTATAAGGAATTGCAAGAGAACCGTATTCCGTCCCGGTCGTATGATCAATGTTGATCAACAGGCCGCCGTCTTCTGATGAAGGCGTCCATGTACCGTCCTGTTTCGCTGCAATATTCTTCGCGGACAACCTGATTGTTTGCAGCGTACCCTTCTTCTCTTTATCATTATCATTGGTAATTTCTTTCGTAAGTGTACGCTTGTTGATTGTAAATACCGTGGTTTTAGTTCCCACATATTTGCCTGTACCGGTAACCGTGACCGTAGCACGTCCTGCATTGGTATTATTCTCATATCTTACATAATAGCCGTCCTGGCCGGAGCCTGCACTGTTCTGTTCTGTCAAAACGACTGCTTTCGCACCGGATCCTGCTGTCACTTTCATATCCGGCGTATCGCCCGTTGTCGTCAGCTTCACCGGACTGCCGGTATAATAGAATTTTCCGCTCACCGTGATCTTTGCATTCGGAATCAGATAAGCTTTATCCACCACACGGAAGGATACGTTCTCCTCTCCTGCATAATTGACTTTTGTTTTCCCGGCGATCGTCACTTCATAAGTACCTGCTGCCGTGACCTTTGCAGTGCCGGTTCCATCTGCCTTGGAATAGACAGTTTCCACTTTATCATCTGCAAAAGCATTTCCGTCTGCATCATGGGTACGTTTGATTTCTGTGATCTCATACTGGCTTGCCGCTACGGCTTTCGCGCCGTCTTTCACAGTGATCTTCGGCATCTGCGCGCTTGTCTTCTCCGCCAGATCCGCAGCCGTAACCGTGGTATTACTTAAATTTCTCGGTCTGATCTGGAACGTATATTTCTGTGTACCGGCTTTGCCGCCTTCCTTAAGATCTACAGTTGTTCTTACACCTGCAAAGTTTCCTTTACCGGTAATCTTAAGTGTGGGCACTTTATTGTCATTGATATTCTTATAAACATCCTGACCGTCTTCTTGTACACTATATACACTGGCATTTACATTATTGGTGTAAGAAACCGTATAGTCTGTTCCCTTTGCCAGTTTAACCGTCTTCTCTGCGCCGCTCTGATCCGTGTACATATATGTCACGGTTACTGAAGGTTCCACTTTCTTACCTGTATAGTAATTCGGTGCGGAAGATACTTCCACTTTCACGTTTTCCTGATTCACAGGGCACTTTGCGATTGTGAAATTCGTGGTGATCGATCCCTCCCTGTAGCCGTCAGGATCACTCAGTGCCTTATCTGTCGGAAGCACAACAAGCGTTGCTTTTCCAGTCTTTCTGTTATTCTGGCAGTATACCGTATACAGAGACTTATCAACTGCCTTCGTCTTATCCGTTATATCATCTGCAGCAGAATACAGGCTGATCTCAGGCTCGATCACTTTCTCCTTACCCAGATAATATACCGCCTGTGCCGGTTTATCTGTTCTTCCGTTCTTATCAGAAGCTTCAAATACCACCTTCAGCTTCTTCGTGCTGAATTCTTTTCTGGTGTCTTCTTTGATGTCAAAGAAAATCTCTCTTGTGCCGGTAAACCGGTCTCCCTTCGCTGTCAGAGTGATCCTGGCTCTGCTGTCAGCGGTCGTAATATTCTTGTTATCCGCATAGGCTGTCGAATAATCCGCATTTGTCAGCTTATACCCTTTATAGAACAGTTCCACAGCCGGTGTAACGCCCTTACCCGTATGGAACTGTGCCGGAATCGGGTTTTCACCATCGGGATCTTCACTCTCACCCACGTTTACCTGCACCAGATAATTACCAGCTTCATCTTTGGCACTCAAGTCAATCTTCCCGGTTGTTTCTCCAAAGACACTCTTCAACGTCGCACTGACTGTCACATTTCCATTAGGCATGGTAAAGGTATCGCTCTTAGCCTGGGCAGTATCTGCCGCATAGGTAAGTACCGCCGCATTCGTCGTACCTTCACCGGAAGCAGCTTTGAATGCCACCGTGCCGTTCGGGCTTGTCAGTATGCCGGTATAATTTTCAGCTGTAATGCTCGCACCTGAAAGAGTCATGGTATCCAGATAATATCCCTCATCAGGCGTAACGGTTACATTGACTTTCTCTCCGCTGTTTGCCTTTACAACGCTTACGGAAACACTGCCGTGCTCAATACCCTCTGCCACGGAAATATTATGTGTGCCGTAAAGGTAGAAATCATCCATGGTGCCCCAGAGACCTTCATCTCCGATTGTTGTTGCTGTGATTTCCACGCCGACTTTCAGATAATCTCCCTCATCAATGGCGATCTCTGTGATCTCCGGCTTACTCCAGTTGAGCCATCCGTTCAGGGTAAAAGCTGCCTGTTTGCGTGATTTCAGATTATCGTTCTTGTCATATACCTCTGCGTATGCATAATGTACATCATCCGTATCCGCTCCGGCGCCCTGTATATAACCGCCAAACGTATAAGAACCTGCTTCCGGCCTTATGGTCTGGGATGTCCCGAATGTTACAGGTGCCGGATTCCCGTTGGCATACCAGAAATGCATCGCATATGTGCCGCTGTGTACATTCTTTCTCCACTCGCCGTCATTATCAGATATCACATTTCCTGTCACATCCCAGCCTGTATGAGCGGTTCCATCCTGCTCAAAGCCCGGATTTACAAGAATATTGTTGAGAGACGTTCTTATTACTTTGACGGTCAGTATGATCTTATATTCCTTACCGCCTTCCGTTACAATACCATGAACGATATAATCCCCGACCTGATCTGTGTTGACCAGTTCCTGCTCGTCCTCATCCCATTTTACTTCCAGCTGCTTTTTCGAACCATCGTTATATACAGCAGTTGCCGTAGGATATACAAGGCTCTCTCCCACAGGAACTTCTTTTTCCAGTCTGCTCTCCACACTGGCAATTGCCAGTTCAGCCTCTGCTCCTGTACGAATCATGCTGTAGATCTTAGCCGTGGCAAGCGCTTTTCCGTCAAAGTCAAACCATGACTGGTTATCAACCGCGCTTCCGCCGTACCATTTACCTGCATCTTCCGGATCATATTCGGAGGCATAACTTGCCGCCCAGCCGGAACCATACTGCTCCCACAATGCCTGATTCTGTTTATACAAATCCTCGTCTCTATTCCCGTCTTCGTCATAGACATTCAGGGGTGAGATCCATGCAGGCTCCCAATAAAATACACCGATTGCCTGTCCCGGCTGTGTACTGTTGATATTATTTACCGCGTTCACTACATCGCGAAGTTCATCAGCCTGTCCCTGAAGGGAAATTCCGTAGTTCAAATCCTGGCTGGTTCTTGGTGCAGTATTCTCATGTCCGTCACCGTCATCCCAGGAAGTCGCCCAGGAAGTCTCTGCGACCATGACCTTCTTGCCGTAAGTCTCCGCAACATTCTTCAATACACTTTCCAGATTGGAAGTTGTTCCGTGCCAGAAGGGATAATAGGAACTTGCAAACACATCATAGTCAACTTTTTGATCCTGAAGGAATTTTGCCAGTGAGTTGTATCTGCCCGATGTCTCCGGGTTTGTAAAATGAACCGCAACGAGACAATTCGGATCAAATTCTCTCACAGCAGCACTTCCTGCATTGAAGATCTTCGCCATATTCGTCTGGGAAGACTCGCCGCAGACTGCATTGTTGGTCTCATTACCAACCTGTACCATACCTACGTCAACGCCAGCCCCACGAAGCGCGTTCAGACTCTCCAGTGTGTAGGATTTTACAGCAGCTTCCTTCTGTTCTATACTGTATGCCTTCCATGCCTTGGGCGCCTGCTGTTTCGCCGGATCAGCCCAGAAATCGGAATAATGGAAATCGATCAGGACTCTCATGCCGGCTTCCGTTGCCAGCCTGCCCATGATTTTGGCTTTCTCCAAATCATTGTTACCGCCGCCGTATCCTCTGCCGCTGTTGTCATAAGGATCGTTCCAGATACGGATACGCACCCAGTTCGTGCCGCCTGCTTTCAGATACTTGAAAAATTCCGCATCTGAAAGAGGATTACCTTTCTCGTCTTTAAAAACAGTGCCGCTCTCTCTCAGTGCAAGATAAGAAGAAATATCTGCACCGGTAATAAAATCATCGGTTAACGCAACTTGCTGTACATTAACCTCTGCTTCCTGAACGGAAGCGGGAACCAATGCATCCATGGCTTTTTCCAGATCATCATGGGCTTTCTGGATTTCCTCATCCGTAGGCGCCGTTTTGGTCTCATCAGCCTCGGCATCCGCTGCTGCTTTTAATACTTTCTCTGCCGCTGTAAGGGCTTTCTGGAATGCATCCCAGCCCCGCTTGTAATCTTCTTGTCTGAGTTTCTTTGCCTCCTCTACAAGCTGCTTGAGAATATCTAACGGTGACAGTTTTGCATCCGGGTCTGCTTCTTCTAACGTTGCATATAATTTACCGTCTTTGTAATAGGTCATGCCGGCAAAAACGGGTGTAATATCAACGCCCCATTCATCCGTTGCCCCATTTACCAGATTCTTCTCCCACGCATGTGCACCAGTACTGTCTTTCATGTACAGATTACTTGTTTTCTCACCGTCAAACGCAATATTCCCCGGCACGGAAACAGTGATCGTATACCAGTTTCTGTATTCCGGATCTGCTGTAAAAGGATATCCAACGCTTCCGTCAACCGGCTCTTCTCCCTCCGGTTTAACCGCCGCGCCTGTTGCTTCATCTACTACAACAATCGCTTTGTATTTAGAATCCTTTGCAACCTGCAGATAGGGCACCTTGTCTGCACTGTACATATGCAGTGTAACGTTTCGCATGATCTGCGCAGTTTTATCCGCACCTGCATAACTAATGCCGCTCTTAACCGCAAGTGTATCGTTTTTGCCGGACGTCAGCTCACCGTAGACATCCGGATTGCTGTCTGCTGCTTCATCACATTTAAATACGGGCACCTTGTCCGCAGCTTCAGCTGCCGTTTTGGTAAAGATCTGGAAACCGGCCTCGGTTCCGCCGTTCATAAATGTAAGCGGAATACTGTACCAGCCTGTATATCCCTCTACTTTCTCCATCAGATAAGTATCGCCTTCACCCCATACATTCCAGTCTGCTTTCTTTGCTGTGGAAGCCAGATTCTTCTTCTCTGTACTGTTATCCCAATAATATAAGCCAATTTCATCTTCCGTTTCACCGGCATAATAATAGAAGGTCACATCTGATCCCAGAGATACAAGCGCTTTCATTGCATCCTGTAAATCATTGTAAGCTTTCGTGATTGCATCACTTTTATAGTCCTCTGCCTGCGTGCTGTTATCATTTTCTACTTTCTGTGCCGCTTGCAAGGCAGTTGCAAACACTGTCCACGTCTCTGCTGTATAGCCAGCCGCACCCTTGTCGGTAATCTTCTTGAGTCCATCTGATGAAAGGACCTCACGAAGCTGTCCGAGGGTTATGGCATCTGCTTCTTCTATGGTCTTGTAGAAAACGCCGTCTTTGTAATAGGTCATGCCGGCAAAAACAGGTGTAATATCAACGCCCCATTCATCCGTTGCCCCATTTACCAGATTCTTCTCCCACGCATATGCACCGGTACTGT
>ERZ808035.1235-NODE-1235-length-14140-cov-2.737467_pt1 | contig 14140 bp, 10 predicted proteins | sample MGYA00380189_ERZ808035 | MGnify/ENA primary metagenome ERZ808035 (study PRJEB31490, sample SAMN06133407) | mouse gut metagenome | isolation source: M5_1 | host: mice | place: China: Chengdu | collected 2015-05 ...
CATCTGGCGGTGACCGGGCGGATTTTGGTTGGAGATCTGGTGTTGATGACCGGTATGGCGGCCGGGCTGTCCGTCTGGATGCGGGGCCTGATCGGGGATGCCGGGGAGTTAAAACGTCTGGGGCTTTATCTGGACGATTATTTTGCCTGGCTGGATCTGGGGGAGGCGTGGCAGATGTCGAAGAAGAGAGCGGAAGAGATAAGTCATGAAGAAATAAATGCCGAGGCGATAAGTGAGGGGGCGGCCGGGAATACGGCTGCTGCGTGCGCGCCTTCTCTGACTTTCGAGCATGTGGGTTTTTGTTATGAGGGGGCGCAGGAGGATACGCTGCGGGATATCACCCTCACGGTCAGGGCCGGGGAGAAGCTGGCCATCGTGGGCAGAAACGGCGCCGGCAAGACTACGCTGGTGAAGCTGCTTTCCGGGCTGTACCGGCCGGGCCGCGGCAGGATTCTTTTGGACGGAGAGGACATCACGGGGTACAGTGATGAGGCGTATTTCGCCAGGCTGGCGGTGGTGTTCCAGGATATCCAGCTTCTGCCGGTGAGCATCGCGGAGAATGTGTCTTCCCATATCCGGGGCAAAACGGACAGACAGAGAGTGGCGTGGAGTCTGGAACAGGCGGGAATCGGCGAGAAGGTACGAAGCCTGCCTGCAGGAGCGGATACCTGCCTGCAGCGGGCGGCCAGAGAAGACGCCGTGGAGCTGTCGGGAGGGGAGCAGCAGAAGACGATGCTTGCCAAGGCGCTTTATAAAGGCGGTGATGTGCTGATCCTGGATGAACCGACGGCGGCTCTTGATCCGATCGCGGAAAATGATATTTACAGGAAATACAACGAAATGACGCAGGGTGTGACTTCCTTCTTCATTTCTCACCGCCTTGCCAGCACCAGTTTCTGCGACCGGATCATTCTGCTGGAGGACGGCCGGATCGCGGAACAGGGCACACATGAGGAACTGCTGGCGAAGCAGGGGCGTTATTGGGAGATGTTCAACGTACAGAGCCGGTATTATACGGAGGGCGGACGAGATGACTTTTGACAGAGAGCTTTTCAAAAAGACGTTCCATAGTTTCCATGAGGTTTCCCCGTGGCTGTTTCCGGCGCTGGCGGCGGAGAATTTCCTGCTGGCGGTGCGGCCTTTCGTGGTGTTGCATTTCTCGGCGGCCGTGGTGGACGGACTGTACGGGGGCGAGGGGGAAGCCCGGGTTTTGCTGCAGGCACTGTGGCTGTCCTGCGGGGTTCTGGCGGTGGAGGCGGCCGGCCATGTCCTTGGCTGCTATGTGGAGAAAACGAAGCAGCGGCTTTTGAAGGAGCAGACACGTAAGCAGCTGGAAAAGGCGGTCAGGATGGACTATCAGCTTCTGGAGAGCGGGAAGGGACAGGAACTGCTTGCCAATATGAAACGGGGCAGGTTTCAGCACGGAGACCCGTTTGAGAAATTGATCCAGTATACGGGAGATATGCTTTCCGGACTGTTTGGCGTGGCGGCGGCTCTTGTGTATATCGGGCAGTTTGCGGTGGAGAAGCTGGCCGCTGGGAGCGGTGCAGCGGGGACACTCCTTATGTTTGGCGGCTTTCTGGCATTGGCGGCCGGAGGGGTGCTGCTTACGGTCAAAAACGGGGAACGGCACAACCGGAAGCGTTTTGCCCGGTTCGGAAAGCTGACGGCCCAGAACCGCCTTTACGGATTTTACAGACAGAATGTTTTTCAGAATGATAAGTACGGGAAGGAAGTGCGGATCTTCGACGAACGTGAGCTGATCGAGGAGGAATTCGGAAAGATACAGAAGGATAACCGGGATTTTATAAAGGGTATCGGGAAGGACGAGGGCAGCTTTAAGGCGGCAAACTCCGTGGTCAATACCTTCCTGAGCGGGATTGCCTGCCTGTATACAGGTGTGAACGCCTACCGCGAATTGATCAGTGTGGGTAATGTGGTGAAGTATTCCGGCGCGGTGGCGCAGTTTTTTACAGGGCTTACCCGGGTGGCGGCAGGCATGGCGGATCTGCGGGGGAATGCGCCGTTTCTGCGGCAGCATTACGAATTTCTGGAGCTGGAAGAACCTGAGAGAGGCAAAGAGGCGCTGCCCGCGTCAGATGTGGTGGAAATTTCCTTCGAGCATGTGTATTTCCGGTATCCGGGGACGGAGGCGTGGACACTTAAGGATGTGAGCTTTCGGATCGCGCAGGGCGACCACATTGCCATGGTGGGAAAAAACGGTTCCGGCAAGACCACCTGCATCCGGCTTCTGCTGCGGCTCTACCGGCTGGAGAAAGGTGTGATCCGGTTAAACGGGGTCGATATTCAGGCGTATGACATAGAGGAGGACTGGCGGCTGCTGTCCGTGGTCTTTCAGGATTTCAAACTGTTTTCCTTCCGGCTCTGGCAGAACATCGCAGGCAGCGGCACTAAGAGGGAAGAAGAGCTTTGGAAAGCGCTGGCGGACATGGGGATGGAGCAGCGGGTCCGGGAAATGTACGCCGGTACGGATTCCTGTTTGTACCGGGAGTATGACGAGCAGGGGATTCTGATCTCCGGTGGTGAGGCCCAGAAGCTGGCGATCGCGAAGGCACTGTATAAGGATGCGCCCGTCTTTATTATGGATGAGCCTTCGGCGGCCCTGGACCCGGTATCGGAAGCACAGCTGTACGAGAAGACGAATACGCTTCTGGGGGAAAAGACGATGATCTTTATCTCCCACAGGCTGTCAAGCTGCTGCTTCTGCGACCGGATTCTGGTTCTCAGGGACGGTGTACTGCTGGAGGAGGGCAGCCACGAACAACTGCTTAAGCTGGGCGGCGAGTACCGGAAGCTGTGGGAGGCCCAGGCGGGGTATTATCAGGCGGTATAAGCGGCGATGATTGATATCGCGAAAGGAGTGTTCTTCTTAATTCAGTAGTGTTGGCCCCCCTTTTTATAATATACTGAATCGGTTAATAGACTATCCGAGTGACAGGACTACAGTGCGAATTTGAAAGGAAAGCATATCATGCAGAACAACTCATTAGGAGACATTATCCGTTCTCTCAGGAAAAAAGCGCATCTGTCTCAGGAGCAGCTGGCTGACGGCATTTGTTCACCGGTTTCGATCTCCCGTATAGAAAACGGGATGCAGATGCCTTCGGGTACGGTGCTGGAGGCGCTTTTGTCAAGACTTGGCACAAGTACATATCAGCTCTGCGATATTTATTACAGGAGTGAGAAACAGCTGGCCTTTGAACAGGAGGCGGAGGGGGTACGCAGCGCCGTCGCAGAAGGAAATCTGGCGGAAGCCAAAAAGCGTCTGGCATGTCTTGCGAAAGCGGCAGAGAAAGACAATCTGAATATGCAGTGCTTTCTCATGCTGGATGCTTCTGTGAAACTGGCGGATGGCGGGGAGCCGGAAGCGGTTTTGCGTATACTGGATGAGGCGCTTGCACAGACAAAGCCGGCGTTTGACTATGAAGATTTCCGCAGCGTTTTGCTGTCTGTCCGGGAAGCGAACATTCTGAGTATCAGGGCAGCCGCTCTTTCACGTTCCGGGAATCTGCCGGAGGCGATCCGTCTGGGAGAGGAACTGATGACCTGTCTGAAAAAGCACAAGAGCAGCCTGAAAGAATATCAGATCATCAGGATCAATCTTGCATTTAATCTCGCCCAGTGTCTGGAAAAGGAACGCCGCTGCAGCGAAGCGCTTGTCTATATACAAATGGCTGAGGAGTTAAGTTTAAACAGCTTTGAGCAGGCGCTTTTGCCGGAGATAGAATTTGGCAGGGCGAAGATCTGTCATCTGTTGGGAAATGATAAGGAATGTACAGCGATCCTGAAGGCCATCGTGCCCTATATGAAGCTGGTCCATAAGACTGAATTTGCCGAAATTGTGTGTGACTATGTAGAAAAGGAGCTGGGGCTCATTATTTGATTTTGACTGTGTTCTACATAACAAATCATGTAAGTTTTTCTTTAACGTGCGCCGTTATGTCTTTTTACGAAGAGTAGGAGTATAGTAGCCATACGGGTGGTGTAAAAAGACAGCCACCGGAAAGGCGGACTTAGGATGCGGGCGTATGTATTTCACCGAAATAAATGTCGATTGGGAATCTTCCTGGTGTTTCAGACGATAGGAACTGTGGGGACAGTCGGCGTCGCCGTATTGATCAATCTGTTGATCGATGCTGTTTCTGCCGCGATGGCAGCCCGGAACGTAAAGCCTCTGACAGACTGCATGTTGATTTGCTGCCTGTATGCTTTTGTTCTGGGCGGCGCTGTCTTTTTGGCAGAACATTTGAAGGCTGTCAATATAAAATATATCATGCTGCAGATACGAAGCGGCATCATGCGGGGCATCCTTGAGAAAGAGAGGATAGCAGACCAGGGAAAGAACAGTGCGGCATATATAGCGCTTTTGGGACAAAACCTTGACAGCTTTGAAGAAAACTATCTGAAAAATCTGATCGCTGTTTATGATTCGCTGACAGGTATGATCATTGCGGTGGCCCTTTTATTCTATATCAATCCTTTTATTGCCGTAATTTCTATTGCAGCCATGGCCATTCCGGGTCTGATTCCCGGATTTTTTGGAAAAAGACTGGGTGTTTTACAGAAGATCAATCTGCAGAACACAGCCGGCTATCATGCAAAGATCAAGGATATATGCAGCGGCTTTGAAGTCATAAAAACCTGTCGGGCGGAGAAACAAATGGAAGAACTTCATGATGCGTGTTCCGTTTTGCTGGAAAACGGCAAGGCGAGAACAGCGGATACAATGGCAGTACTGTATGGTCTGGCAAATATGGCATCTGTTGCAGTACAGTTTCTGGTCATGTCCCTGGCGGGGGTGTTTGCTGTGAATGGTCTGATCACGATCGGCAGCATCATTGCGGTGACACAGCTTACCGGGCAGGTGATCTCTCCGGCCTTTCAGTTTTCTGCCCGGATCAGTCAGCTCAAAGGGGTCAGACCGGTCTGCGAACAGATGGAAGCAAATCTGCTGCCTGCGGGTGCATGTGAGTTGAAAGCGGATCTGCCGGAAATGGAACGGACACTGACGCTTGAGGATGTTTCTTTTGCATATGATAATGCAGTGGTGATAGACCATGTCAGCCTGCAGTTTGAACGCGGCAGGAAATATGCTGTAGTGGGCAGGAGCGGAAGCGGAAAAAGCACACTGTTAAAGCTGCTGGCCGGATATTACGACAGTTATGCGGGCAGGATTCTTGCGGACGGAGAAAGTGACAGGAAGACAGGAGCCGCGTGGATTCATCAGGAAGTGTTTCTGTTTGATGATACGATCCGGAATAATATCACTTTATACAAACAATATGATGAGGATGAGATCAAAAGGGCCTGCCATCTGGCCGGGCTGGATGATGTGCTCGGCCGCCTGCCTGCCGGACTGGACACAGAGGCAGCGGAAAACGGCTCTCGTTTTTCCGGCGGCGAGAGGCAGCGGATCGCGGTGGCAAGAGCCATATTACACAGAAAGAATCTGTTTTTGCTGGATGAAGCAACCTCCGCTCTGGACAGTGAGACTACGGAATTTGTAGAAGACAGTATCCTTTCTCTGGAAAATGTCACCTGCATAGCGGTCACACACAAACTTACGCCGGAATCGTTGAGAAAGTATGATGAGATATTGGTGATGGAACATGGAAAAATCGTGGAGCAGGGCAGTTTCGACAGGCTGTCCGCCCGAATGCTTCCTTGAAATCCGCCTGACCGTATGCTAGGATAAAGGAGTGGAACAGGATGCATGAGAGTGTGAAGCGAGAGGAATGACAGGAGAAAAGCGGAAATGAAACATTTAAAATATCTGGTAATCGGGGCAGGTGGCACGGGCGGCAGTATCGGCGCCTATATGACGGAGGCGGGCAAAGACGTGACTTTGATCGCACGCGGGGAGCATCTTAAGCAGATGAAGGAACATGGTCTGTGCATGGAGACGACAGCCAAGGGAAACTACACGGTGCGGCCGATCAAGGCAGTGGATATGGAACATTATGAGGAGCAGCCGGATGTCATTTTTGTCTGTGTAAAAGGATATTCGCTGGAGGAAACGCTTCCGTTTATCAGACGGGTCGCGGGAGCGGATACCATAGTCATCCCGATCCTGAATATCTATGGCACGGGCGGCCGGATGCAGGAGAAGCTGCCGGAATTGTTGGTGACGGACGGTTGTATCTATATTGCAGGAGAGATTAAAGAACCGGGGACGATTCTGCTGCGGGGGGATATCTTCCGTATTGTATACGGGGTGAGAAACCCAGAGGAACTCAGGCCGGAATTGTTTGCGGTGGCGCAGGATCTGAAGGAAAGCGGCATTGACGGCGTGCTTTCCGACAACATCAGGCGGGATGCGCTGCAGAAATTTGCCTTTGTATCTCCTATGGCGGCCTGCGGCCTGTATTATCATGTGACGGCCGGAGAAGTGCAGAAGACCGGCGATCCACGGGATACCTTTGTAAAACTGATGAAGGAGATTGACGCACTGGCGGTGGCCATGGGAGTGCCGTTCTTGGTGGATATCGTGGCGACGAACCTGCGGATTCTGGATACACTCAACCCTGAGGCGAGCACTTCCATGCAGAGGGACGTCTATGCAGGCAAACAGTCGGAGATTGACGGCCTGATCTATGAAGTGGTGCGGATGGGGCAGCAGTACGGTGTGCCGGTGCCCACCTATGAGATGATCGCGAAGAAGGCACAGGCAGACGGACTTGGCTAGAATTTCAGGGTTTTCAGTGCGGAGTACCGGTCAGGAACACCTTAGGACGGGCTATGGGCCAGAAGCGTCAACGTGGGTGTGATAAAGCGAATGAAACAGCGGGTTTGCAGAGAGGATAATACAGCTTATGGAAACGGAAAAGAAATTTAAAGAGAAGTATCTGGCGGGGGAGATTGCCTTTGAGGAGATTGACGATTACAGTCAGGAGTGGGGATTCAGTGACGAGCCGGTGACGCTTCGGGAATACCTGGGATTGAACGCCGAGGAGGAAGATGCGTGGGTGAGCATTGGGGATGAGGCACTTCGGGAGCTGCTGGACCGGCAGAAATAAGGGATTGTATATTCATGTAATGTAACATACAATAAGTGCAAAGAATTTCAGGAAGAGGCAGGGAGTTTGGAAGTTAAAACTTCCATTACACATTCAGGGATATTGCAGGCATAGCCAGCAACATCCACGTAGAGGTAAGAATGGAACACTATATTACGGAGATCACTGTTAACAAATTAAGACATTTATCTAATATCACTATTTTACTGAATCCCGATGCGAGACAGCATTTGATCATTACAGGTAAAAATGGGTCTGGGAAGACATCTTTGCTTCTGGGGTTACGTAATTGGCTGCGGGCCATAAATGACGAACATTTCAAGACCTTGGTGGAAGAAAAAATTCCCGCATTGCAGAAAATAGAAAAGAGATTAAATTGTGATTGTTCAATAGAAAAAAGAGCACAACTTGAACAGCAGTATGATAATTTGATGCTGTATGTGAGAGCGTACGCAAATGGCATACAGGTTTCCTTCAGCAACTACGCGGAATTGGAATATAGGTATAAGCATGGTGACTTTATAACAGCCTGTTTTACCGCGAATAGAAAAACACAGATCACCCGTTCAAAGGGGGCGGAGGATGTCAGGCTTAATGATGTCTATGAAGTTGATTCCGATCCTGGGGAATTCCTCCACAAATACATGGTGCATTTAAAGACACAGCAGGCATACGCGCGTAACGAAGGTGATCTGGTGATCGTAGACAGGATTCAGGCATGGTTTGACAGGTTTGTGGACGCCCTGCGAATCTTATTAGATGATGATACCGTAACACTCGAATATGATTATAAGGAATATGATTTTAAAATTCATGAGTCCGGCAGGCTGCCGTTTGGCTTTGATGAACTTTCAGATGGATATTCGTCTGTAATCCATATTGTATCGGATTTGATCTTAAGGATGGATAGAAACTGGCTTCTGGGGGATAAGCTCAGCCAATATGATATAGAGGGAATTGCCTTGATTGATGAGGTGGAAACACATCTTCATATCGAATTGCAGAAAAAGATCATGCCATTTCTGACAAGATTTTTTCCGCGGATTCAGTTTATTATTACAACGCATTCACCTTATATTCTTAATTCTATTTCCAATGCTAAGGTGTATGATCTGGAGCGGTGTATTGAATTGGAAGATTTGTCTGTGTATTCCGCTGATGGTCTTGCAGAAGGATTTTTTGAAGCAGATGAATATGCAGACGAATTGAAAGATAAGATTGACAGATACCAGGAATTAAAATGTAAAATGGACTTGACGGAGGAGGAACGCGCAGAGAGAGCAAAGCTCCGCAGTGCGTTAAAGAATATTCCACAGGGACTTTCGCGGGAGGCGGCAGATAAATTTCTGGCTATAGAAGGAAAGTCTTTATGATTAAGATAAGCCGAAGAACGACAGAGAAATCGCAGAAAGCGATCATTTCTTTACAAAAAGCGAAGACAAAGAACAGTACCTGTAATACGCCGGAAGTAAACGCGGCACTAAAGGAATTGTTTTATGGAAAATGTTATATTTGTGAGAATAAACAGATCACGTCTTATCAGATTGAACATTTAGTTCCGCATCGAGAAAATGCGGAATTGAAGTATGACTGGAACAATATTTTTCTTGCCTGTGCACATTGCAATAACACAAAACTTGATAAATATGAGCCGATCATTGACTGTACAAAAGAAAACGTTGAGGAAAAAATTGCTTTCCGGAAAAAAGGATATTTCGGGACGGAAGAAGAATTGCTGTTTGACAGGCTGGACGATGGGATAGAAACGCAGAATACCGTGAATCTTCTGCAGGAAGTTTATTATGGATCCACACCGCAAAAGAAAATGGAAGCCAGAATCTTAAGGAAACTTTTAAGAAAAGAGCTTTCCGAATTTAAAGAATATGTTCGCGAATATCAGGAATCTGAGGATGAGGAAAAAGAAGATTTGGAGTGCCTTCTTAAGAAGCAGCTGCAGGACAGTTCGCCGTTTGCAGCGTTTAAGAGATGGCTGATCAGGGATAACAGGGAGGCATATCCGGATTTGATGAAATTTTTAAATGCATAAAAAGGACAGTTTGACAGTATGCTGAACTGTCCTTTTTATAATCTGTTCCGACTTTGTGTTAAAGAAAACCACATCACTGCGAATGTCGAGGCTGTACAGGGAATAGGGATAGAAGAGTCCCGGTCCCTGGCTGGTGGCCAGCAGGCTGACGATACCGCCTAACAGGCTGATGCCGATGGGGATGGCGAAAGAGCGGATCATCATGGAGAGGGCAAGCTGGATGCAGCAGGAAAAGTGCGCTGTTGCTGGCCGGTTTTAAACCATAGAATAAAAGATAGTGTGCGGCGTCAGGATGGCTCTGGTAGCCCACCGTATACCCCAGCAGGATAAAAAGAGCGTACTGTGCGGCAAACATGGCGGTGATCCGACATCAGTGCATGGTGATGAAGGAGCTGATCGAAGATCTGAATCTCACCGCCAGGCTGGAGTACTCCATGCAGGCGGTGCTGCGAGATGCGGTTTCGGAAGCGGAGGAAGAAAGAATGAAGAAATTTTCGATCAGAATATTTGTGATGATCTGCCTTTGTGTGGTGCTTCCCTTTACAGCACTCTGTCATTATATTAAAAACAGTATGGAACATTTTCTGCAGGAGCAGATCAGTGATAAAGTGTTGGAGAATATTTCCCGGGATGAGAGAAATATTTACGAGGAACTGCAGAAGATGGCTTTCTTTTCCAACGGTCTTGTCTGTGATGAAGAACTGCAGAAGAGGCTGTGGGATGAAAGGAGCAGTTATTACGAAAATTCCCTTTATTTTCAGGAACTGCTGGGAAAAATGTTTCTCAACGGACAGGATAAGATCGTAGAGTCTGCCAAGGTTATTTTGTTTGACACATATGGAAGGTGCTATTCTAACTGGGGATTGAACTTTCAGGATTATCTGTTCCTGCTGGAGGAGGAATGGGTCAGAGAGGCCAATGAAAGCGGGCATATCATATGGAGAATGTTTGATCCGGCGTATATTATGGAGGATGCGAAGGAAGAACAGTATATTTCACTTGTAAGGGCAGTGCTTGACGAGAAGACGGCCGGCAGACGGGTGGGCACACTGATCATGAGCATCAACCGGGGCGAGTTCAGTGACATTATGACCCGCTATGCCTATGAGGGGGACAAGGTATATGTCTGCATAAATGAAGCACAGGTGTTGATGGACAATGATGTCATGCAGGAAATCGGGGACGAGGAGATCCGGATGCTGTTTGACGAAGTGGGAGCGCAGCGCAGCGGGATGCTGCGCAGGAATGTGAAAGACAAAGAATACTTGATCAACTATTATACGTTGCGTAAGCCCTGGGAGTTTGACGGGCAGGCGATAAGGATCTTTCACTTTACGGATTACAGAGAGATCCGGGAGCAGGTGGAAGGGATAACGGGCAGGATCAGTGCCGTGATATTTCTTGTGCTTTTGTTGATCTTGCTGATCGCATATATGGCGGTTCATTTTCTGGTCAAACCGATCACACTCCTGACTTCGGAGATGAATACTTACAGCATTGACAAGGAGATTAAGGCTGTCGATGTGCACAGAAGGGATGAGATCGGCGAGTTGAACAGAGCCTTCTGCCGGATGTCTGAGAAGTTGAAGGAAGCGTTTTGGAAAGCGCAGGAAGATTATAAAGTGCGGGAGCAGTACCGCTATGAATCTTTGCGGGCACAGCTGAATCCTCATTTTCTGTTTAATACGCTTACTTCAATCCGGTGGATGGCCGTTATCAGAGGGGCGGATAATATTGTGGATAGCATCGATGCGCTGGCCGGGCTGCTGAAATACAGTCTGGGAAGCATGGAAGAGCTGGTCAGCATCCGGGAGGAACTGGAGCATATCAGTAACTATGTGTCCATACAAAACTACCGGTATGGGGAGCAGCTGGTCCTGGATATTGATATTGAGGAGGCTGTACAGGGCTGGAAGACCATGCGGTTTATACTTCAGCCGATCGTGGAAAATGCCGTGATCCATGGCTACGGCAGCCGGGACAAGAAGCGGCATACCATCTATATTTACGGAGACAGAGAAGGGGATCATCTGAACCTGTATGTAGAAGATGAGGGAGTGGGGATATCCCAGGATCAGATTGAAGTGTTTGAGAACAGCAGGAAAACGGCCAGTGGACGCCTGACCGGGATAGGACTTCATCATGTGGATGAATGCATCCGCATGGCTTTTGGGGAGGAATACGGACTGAAACTGTCGAAAAATGCCGGGAGAGGAACGGTCGTGCAGTTTATACTGCCTGTGCTGGAAAACAGGGAAGATGAGGGCGTAACGGATGAAAAAAGTGATGATCGTGGATGATGAGTTTCTGGTCAGGCTGGGAATAAAGTCACTGCTGCAGTGGGAAGACTATGGATATGAGATAGCAGGAGAGGCGGAAAACGGTCAGGAAGCGCTTGCCAAAATAGAGAAGATACGACCGGAGATCGTACTGACAGATCTGATGATGAGCCCTGGCGACGGTTTTATGCTGATCGACCATTGCAGGCGGAATTATCCGGCAATGAAGTTCATAGTCCTCAGCAATTACAATGATTTTGAAAATGTGCGCAGAGCGATGAAACTGGGAGCCAGTGATTATGTGTTTAAGCTGACCTTAAAGGCGCAGGAGCTTGTGCAGATTCTGGAGGAAGTAAGCAGGGAAGGCGAGCACGGGAACGAAGGAGAGACGGAAAAGAAAGCGGTGGATATGTCCGGGGAAGCGCACAAGTCCGGAGGCGGCAGAAACAGGGATCTGGTCAAGGCCGGTATCCTGAAAAACCTTATGGAGGCCAGAGAAGGGTATTATGAGGTGAGCCTGAAAGCGCTGACGGAATATCCGGGCTGTATTGACTTTGAAGAACCCTGGCGCATCCTGACGATTACGCTGGACAATATTACTATTGCCCGTTGCAGCGGCAACTTTCTGGAGAGCGATCTGCTCAAGTTTGCCATAGAGAATATCATAAACGAGATTTTTGAAGACCAGCAGAAGAAGGAAGTTTTTCAGTATCGGGAATGTGATTTCATCCTGCTGTTTTCACCAGAAGAAGAAAAGGAAGATTTTCAGGAGAAGGTGGAGGAAGCGTTTGGCAGGTTGTGTCAGTATGTGCAGAAATACTGCGGGCTGCATGTGAGCGGTGCGATCGGGCCGCTGAGCAGGGGAATCCGACTTTTGAGAAACAGGGTTTGGGATAATGAAGATGTGTTGAAACACCGTTTCTGGAATCGGAGAGAAGGGCTGATTTGGGCGGAAAGTACTGTCAGGAACAGTCCGGCGGCGCAGATGCCTGAGACTGACAAGACGACCGTACTGGAAAGAAAGATACAGGAAGAAGGAATTCAGGAAGGGCTGATCTTCTGGGAAGCGCTTATGGAGGAGCAGGCAAGGGCCTGGAGCGGTGAAGTATATGAATTCAGGGAATTTCTGCTTGTACTCTACCGGGTGCTGGCCTGGTATCTGAAAAAGGAAGGTCAGGATGTCAGGCACATTCTGGATTCCAACGGCGTGAACCTGGAAACAGCAATCCGGGAGTATGATTTCTACGAGGATATCAAGAACAGCTTTCATCAGCTGCAGGAACAGTATCTTTCTTTTTACATGGAGAAACAGAAGCGGCCCTGCAGGAAAGAGATCGTGGAAGTGAAAAGTTTCGTGCGTGCGCATTATGGGGAAAAGTTGTCTGTGGCACAGATCGCAGGCATGGTAAATATGAGTGAGAGCCGGTTTGCCCATGTATTTAAGAAAGAAACGGGGATCAGCTTCTGGGAGTATGTAAATCAGGTGAGGATGGAGCACGCGGAGAAGATGCTCAAGGAGACGGATTTGCGGATCGGGGATATTGCGGAGAAGATCGGGGTGGATAATCCCAACTATTTCAGTGCACAGTTTAAAAAGCGAAAAGGGAAATCGCCCCTTGCCTGGCGGAACATGACAGAGCCGGGAAGCGACAGGAAATAGAAGAAAGACAGCAGGATCTGAAAGAAAGGCAGTAAGATCAAGCAGGCGGAGACAGAACCTGCAGGCCGGGGACGGCATCGAAACAGGATAGAATAGAAGAAAGATACAACAGATTATGGAAGAAAAACAGCAGATATGCCCGTCACGGCGTTTGCTGTTTTTTTGCTATAATTCATTCATCAAATATGAAGGAGGAATGATTGTTATGAGAAACAAAAAATGGCTGGCGATCGGTATGACAACGATCATGATGATTTCGGCATTGGCAGGATGCGGAAACAGCGGGAAGGATACGGCGCCCTCCGCAGCAGGCACGGAGGAGAACAGCACCGCCGCGGCCCCGGAAGAGACAGTGCAGGATACGGCTTCGGCAGGGGAAGAGAAGAACAACAAAGAGATGGTGACGATAAGAATGTGGGGCGGCGTCCCGCCGGAAAGCGGCCCGCAGAAGGCGTGCGACGATTTCAACGCTCTGTACGCAGATAAAGGGATTCAGGTCGAGTATGAGCGGTTCGTCAACGATGAGACGGGCAATCTGAAGCTGGAGACGAATCTTTTGTCCGGTACGGGTGTGGATATCTATGTGACATATAATCTGTCACTTTTACAGAAGAGAGCGGAAGGTGATATGGCGCTTGATCTGACAGAGCTGATGGAGCGGGACGGTTTTGACCAGAAAACGTATTTCGGTGAAATGGCGGAAGCTTATTATGTGGATGGAAAGCCCTACAGTGTACCGACCAAACTGGACCAATACGGGATCGTGCTCAACAAGACGATGTTTGAAGAAGCGGGCATTGAAGTTCCGACAGAGTGGACTTTTGAAGAATTCCGCGAGGTCGCGAAGAAGCTGACACATGGTGAAGGACAGGACAAAGTTTATGGTATGTTCTGGAACAGCCAGCAGGATCTCACTTATATGTTTACTTATCTGACGGCGCAGACGAATGGCGGGGATCCCATGTATTTGAGCGAGACAGAAAGTTCCTTTATGGATCCTGTCGTGCTTAAGTCAGTTGAATTGTTAAATAATATGATGAATGTGGACGGAACTTCCCCCACCCATACGGATTCTGTGACTCAGCAGCTCTCTCAGGAGGGCATGTTCTTAACAGGA
>ERZ808035.1237-NODE-1237-length-14120-cov-6.956918_pt1 | contig 14120 bp, 22 predicted proteins | sample MGYA00380189_ERZ808035 | MGnify/ENA primary metagenome ERZ808035 (study PRJEB31490, sample SAMN06133407) | mouse gut metagenome | isolation source: M5_1 | host: mice | place: China: Chengdu | collected 2015-05 ...
TACTTGTCCGAAAAGCCGTCCTTTTTCGCCGTGACAAGCATTTCATCTGGCAGCATCTCCCCCTTATGCCGTAAAATGGCTTCCTCTTCCTCCACCAGTTCTTTCATCTGCTCGATAAAGTAAGCCTTGACCTTGGTGATCTCAAAGATTTCCTCCACCGTTGCGCCTTTGCGGAGCGCCTCATACATGAGGAAATGCCTCTCGCTGGAAGGCGTATTCAGTCGTCTGAGCAGTTCTTCCTTCGGCAGCGTGTCGAAATCCTTCGCGTGCCCCAGACCGTACCGTCCCGTCTCGAGAGAGCGGATCGCCTTCTGGAACGCCTCCTTATATGTTTTACCGATGCTCATAACCTCGCCCACGGCGCGCATCTGCGTACCAAGCTTGTCCTCCACGCCCTTGAACTTCTCAAAGGCCCAGCGCGCAAATTTGATCACCACATAGTCGCCGTCCGGCACGTATTTATCCAATGTCCCATATTTTCCGCAGGGAATGTCCTTCAAAGTAAGTCCCGCCGCCAGCATGGAAGACACAAGCGCAATCGGGAATCCCGTGGCCTTGCTTGCCAGCGCGGAGGAGCGGGAAGTGCGGGGATTGATCTCTATGACGATAATTCGGTCCGTCACGGGATCATGGGCAAACTGCACGTTCGTGCCGCCGATTACCTGTACCGATTCCACAATCCTGTAAGCCTGCTCCTGCAGACGTTTCTGGCACTCCTCAGAGATAGTCAGCATGGGCGCGGAGCAGAAAGAGTCTCCCGTATGAACCCCCAGAGGATCTATGTTTTCAATGAAGCAGACGGTGATAATATTGTTGTCCGCATCCCGGACCACCTCAAGCTCCAGCTCTTCCCAGCCCAGAATGGACTCCTCCACAAGCACCTGACCCACAAGGCTTGCCTGTAACCCTCTGGCGCACACCACCTTCAGTTCGTCCTTATTATAGACAAGGCCGCCACCCGCGCCACCCATTGTGTAGGCAGGACGCAGCACCACAGGATAGCCGAGCTTTTCCGCGATGGAAAGCGCCTCGTCCACGGAGTATGCCACCTCGCTGCGCGCCATCTCAATGCCCAGCTTGTTCATGGTCTTTTTAAATTCAATGCGGTCCTCACCGCGCTCGATGGCGTCCACCTGCACGCCGATGACCTGTACCTTATATTTTTCTAAAATACCCGCCTTGTTCAGTTCTGCGCAAAGATTAAGCCCGGACTGCCCTCCCAGATTGGGAAGCAGGGCATCGGGACGCTCCTTAGCAATGATCTGCTCTAACCGCTCTACATTCAGCGGCTCGATATAAGTCACATCCGCCGTCTCCGGGTCCGTCATGATCGTCGCCGGATTGGAATTGACCAGCACGATCTCATATCCGAGCTTCTTAAGCGCCTTACACGCCTGTGTCCCCGAATAGTCAAACTCGCAGGCCTGTCCAATGATGATCGGTCCCGAGCCGATGATTAGTACCTTGTGAATATCTGTTCTGCGTGGCATACTCATCCTCCGTTCTTCTGTCCATCTGTTTCTGTACTAGAAATAAGTATACAAAAAAATCCGCATTTTAACAATGCAGATTTTCATGGGAAATAGGTCTCGGATTCCTCTCTTACTGTCCAAACATCCTGCGAATCTCCTCATCGGTCGGTTCCGGCTCCTCATTTTGATATTTCTCCGCTGTATAATCTCCATATCCGCCTCGGTCAAACTGCTCTAAAAACTTGAGTGCACCCGTAACCCCCAACGCATCTTTAAGCGCTGTAATTCCATTCCTTTGTATCTCCATGTTATTCACTACATTAAGTTTTGCCGAAATCATTAATATAACACCTCCGATAACCATTGATTTGGATTCATAATCCTCGTATCTATCTTTATCTTATTTCCATTATTCACAAACTTTTTATCTGTTGTCAATAATGCATCAACTTTAGCCGCCTCCGCACAAGCCAAATGTATGCTGTCCTTATACTTGATATTGGAACAATGTCGAATTTCCTCCGCCCTGTTTAAAACAGCCGCCGTCACTTTTATCTCCTCAGAACATAATTCATACATCATTTGAATAACTGACCGTTTATAAGAGTCGGCAAGATCATTCATTTCTCTTACCAACATCTCACTTCAAACCAGTACCACCGAAGCTTTTTCCACCAGTTCCAAAATAAGCATAACCGAATTTCGTTCGTAGTAAATCTGTGAATTACTGCGATCATCCAAAATTCGATTATAACAGCAGTTATCCAGATAAATCCTCACCCAAAGCCTCCTTAAAAATATTACTAATTAATTATTAGTATACAAAAAAATCCGCATTTTAACAATGCAGATTTTCATGGGAAATAGGTCTCGGATTCGTTGTCCAGATAAACTTTTGAGCCTGTGGCGCCCCGCTGCCCCTGGTATTTTCCGCGGTACGGATGCAAAGCAGCCTGATCCATCTGCGCAAAAACCAGTTGTCCGATTCTGCGTCCGGCCCGCAGTTCGATTGCACAGCGGTTCGCATTAAACAGTTCCAGCGTGATTTCGCCCGAAAAGCCCGGATCAACCCATCCTGCGTTCTGGATAAATAACCCCATCCGTCCAAGAGAACTGCGCCCTTCCACAAATGCCGTCAAGTCGTCCGGCAGTCTGATGTATTCCATGGTGGTTGCCAGCACAAACTGCCCCGGCATAAGCAGATATTTTTCCGCACGGATTTCCTTGTACGCCATTTCCTGCGATAACGTGAGGATCGGCGCGGAAGAGTCTTCCACAATACTGAACGTATCGCCGAGTCTGATGTCCACGCTCGCCGGCTGAATCTGCTGTTCTTTTAGCGGCGATATGGATAACGTGCCCTCCTGCAGCAATGCCATAATTGCCCTGTCCGATAAAATCATCCGTCCATCCCCCTGTAAATCTTTATCATCACGCCATCTTTGCCGTCGCTTTCCACGGTCCCCGTCAGTTTCTCCCGCTCCATCCACTGCAGTTCTTCCGCATCCGCAAGAATAACAGGTGTTGTTGTAATCACCCCGTTCTTCCCGCATACGCCGTTATTTTCCACAAAAATGTGAAACGTCCTGTTCTCCCTGTCCTGTCCCTCCAAAATATATCTTGCCGACAAGGTTCTCTCCTGCCCCTGCCTCTCAATCTGCGTGTCGACACCGCCCGGCAGCACTTTCCCTGTTCCCAGACTGCAGGTAAACGTGCCGTGAAAACATATCATCGCGACCTGTCCGCCTGCCCCCTGTACGCTTTGTATCTGATCCAGTATCACGTGAATTGCCAATACTTCCTCCATGATGCGCCGCACTCTCCTTCTAACCCACAACCCTAAGCAAACAGTTCCCGCTCTGTTTCACACAAAATTTGTACAAGTACCTTAAAATCAAGATACTGTACCCCCCAGGCTCCTTGATGTATCTTATCCGCCAATTTGCTGTGATAATAGGCATCCATTGCCGTCTCTAATGGGATATCCCTTGTTTCAGACAGGCACGCAATGATTCTCTCTTCCAAATTTTCCTGATAGACTCTCTCCAAAGTTTCCTCGTCCATCGGCTACACCTCCTCAAAAGATTCAAATTGCAGCAGTCTGTCTATGGCTTTCTGCGTAATAAAGGCAATCTGGTCATAAGAGGGATAAACTTTTATTTCCCTAAGCGCACGTTCTTTGTCCCAAATCCCTGTATGATACATATCTACCACACGAAAAACTTTATCATTTGCCACCTTGCCGAATATTAGATCATATTTCAGATAATCCTTCTGCCCGTCCCGGCATCTGCACACAAAATCAATCCATTCCATCAAATCTTCATCAAAATATTTTATCAAAAGTCCCTCTGTACGATCATTCATCTGATAAAAATTCACAATGGCAGTATCTTTCCCAAGAATATCCGCCTTGCGCCTCGCCCATCTCTCCGCCTGCTCTCTAACTGTAGTCACATAAAACCCCTTGCCAAAGTCAAGTGTCCGATAGGAATGTCTGTCATCCGGCTTCTTTACAATCTCTGTGGAACCATGATATACGATCATACAACTACCCCCCGCACTTCCAGATATCTCTTTATATCATCCACAATATAACCTGTGCCCTGCGTATGCAGAATATCATAATGTGGCACGAGATAGCACTGGATACATCCAACACTCTGCAATTTCTGATATACCTCGGAGGGCATCATATTCCATTTATTCGCACAGGCATGAATCATATATACGACAAATGAAAAAGACTCTTTATTCACCCATAACCTCCTCATAGACATTAGCCCTGTCTAGCATTAAGTATACAAAAAAATCCGCATTTTAACAATGCAGATTTTCTTGAAACATCTTTATGGCAGAGCCGCTCCCTACTCCCCGGACACCTGTGTCCCGTCGGCTTTCATATGGTACTTATCCTTGTAGATCAGCTGCGAGATGGGCACCAGCTCATACCCCTTATCCTGCAGACCCGTGATCACCGCATCCAGCGCGTCTGCCGTGTACTTCGCCCCGTTGTGCATGAGAATGATCGCCCCGTTATTCAGCTTATCGGACTCCACCACACGTTTGACAATGTCATCCACGCCATAGTCTTTCCAGTCCAGAGAGTCCTCTCTAGATACATATGTAAAGTAAAATAGTGAAAGGATTCCTTTCTTTTTATTTGTTATGGGGATTGTACCAGAGGGAAGTAAAGGATGCAAGAAATTTTTCAGATTTTTTCAGACTTTTGCATTGAGAGGGGGCTGTCGAAACAGCCCCCCTCTCGAATTCAAAAATCGTAACTGTACTCTAAATCCTCATCATTTTCCAACGCCTCGTCTCGAAGAATGCAGTACCGCCATGTGGTGAAACTATCTTCTCCCATCCCGTTTAGTCGAACATTTGTTTGATATCCTTTCGATGATGGAGTTAGATAAAGTAGGTCATACTTTTTCAAGCTTTTTAGAAGTTTCACTTTTGTCGTGCCCAGATTCCGTGTGATATATTCCATATCTTCCGTCGAAAGTGGGTAATACGCCCGATGATCGTTCAGCACTTGCGACGTCATTCCCTTAATCATTCCAACCAGACTTTGATAGAAGCCCACCCGCTCCACCTCTGTAAGGTCGTCATGATACACTGGAAGAAATTGAATCTGTTCTGCAACCATCTTCACGACATTCTTAACAGGTATCAAATCATCGGGATTTCCGCAAAAGGAATTTACATATTCCAACCCAATTTTCAGGCATGCTTTATCCGCACGACTTTCCATCTGTTTGTCCTTATTCGCCAACATGATAGTGAAAACATCCGCCTGCGAGATAGACAGTTTCCTTGAAAATGTCCCGTCGAGATACTTCTGGCAGAAAATAATCTCACGATTCGCTTTCTCATCTTCTTCCACGTAGGCAAAGATAACATGCCCCTCGCGGTCAAGAATCCGCTCAGCTTTTCGGTACGCCATCGGGTTTTTAATTCGCGGTGTTGGTGTCGCGTTTCCGACTGCCCGGTCGTAATCATCCATTTCCTCATCGACCATCTCCGCCATCATTTCTGTCGATGCCTCTTGTACCGTTGGCGCATTGTCAGCACACACTAGCTGATATCCTTTTTGCACAACCTCTGACACTTGCTGATTTTTGATCCTTAACTGACCACCGGTCAATTTGTCACCGGTGTCGAATTGTACTATTGTCGCCAAATTTCGTTCCTCCTGTCCAATTTTTTCTTAAATTTAAGTTCATCTGCTCCTAGTATCGCTTGATTTTCTGTTTTCATTTTTTGTATGTTTCACTTTTTTCTTGCTTCTGCAATCTATATCGGCATTTGGGGGGTTTTATAAATTGTGTGGTTTTAACGAAATTTTCTCTATCGGAAATGCTAAATAACATATTTCCATTATACGACTAACGTTATCCTGTAAACGATAAATCCAGCCGGTTAGACCTAATATCGCAGGTCGTTATCAAAAGCTAAATAGGCGTCTGTTTTATGATAGCACTACGTTACAAAAACTAAAATTATGGAATTGTACGCTGTTCCTCTTCATCTTTGCCACTGGCAAAATTACCAAAACCCCCGAAAAAATAATTTCATTTTTTTCCTCAAAATCCAATTTTCCCAAAATCCGTTGTATTTTTCACCAACGCATATACTTATGTCAACCAGTCGAAAAACTGTCTCTACTTTTCATTTTGCCTATGTCCCGCATGAATGATCCATTCGCACGAATTCTATACTCATGCTTTTCCCAATATCACAGGTGCGTTTCTTCTATAAATAAATATGCAGAATTGAAAACGCTCACATTATGGTCATTTCCCGAAAATAGAACCAAACGTTTCTTCCAACCAAATAATGGAAAAGCATTTTCTCAACCAGTCGTTTTTCTGCCAGCCCCTTTATGTTCTTCCTTCTCTCCACCCCTTCCGTACCTTTTTCAAAAATCCCTAGGTTTTCAACACCGAAAACCTCTTTTTTCGCCCGAAAAAAAAACACCCCCACCCTTGGCAAGTGCACGTTAAAAAAACAATTGTGTAAAAACTCACTTCACAAAACTAAAATAAAAAGAGAACCAAATGCAACTTTTAATCACTGTCGCGTTTGGTTCTCTTGTGCCCTTCCGTCATATCTTTACAGTTCAATCTCCCCGAACAGATTGACTTCCGCATGGATTTTATCAACATCCAACTCCTGCTCACTGATTAACATTGTCTGTAACGTCACCGTGTTGTTTGCCGTGTCAATGATTGCCAGACTCTCCGGCACTTCCATCCCGTTCACTTTTATTACCGCGCCCATGTTATCGCACCCCCATTTTCTGTAGTTTTTTGACAATCTGCTCTGCCGTGTACTTTCCGTCTGCAAGCTGGCAGAGTTGTTCCAAGTTCAGCCCTTTTTTGTAAGCATCAAGAAGCTGAGAAGAACTGACATCCTTTACGCCAATGACAACCGGCTGGTACACAACTTTCGGCGCGCCCCCGTTTTTAGATACCACAAGCCTCTGCAGATTGGCAAGCTGTTTCAGAATTATTTCCAGCTGTTTTCCCATCATAGTAAGTTGCTCCTGTGGACTCATACGCCACCTCCTCAAAATTTTTTTATTTTTTATTCAACCGTATGCCCCGTTTGACGCGGTCACCAATACTTGCAAGTGCGCCCCTTTTTGCATACCGCCCCCAAAGTTACCATACACCAAAACAGCGTTTTCTCCCGAATGTGGGCGCGAAAAAAGATACCGGCTACACCTTTCCGGCAGTCGGTATCTTCTGACCTTACGGCTGTTATTGTTCCCCGAAATCGTCCAATAACTTCTGTATCTCCACAAACTTGAATACCATCTGGGCAAATGCTTTCAACAGATATGCGATAGCGCATAAATCAATCAAAGCAAGCGAAACACCACATAATACAATGAGTCCGTCCATGTTGACCTCCTTGTGAAAGGGGGTGTCTCCCGACACCCCGCCCCCTGTCTTTACTGCTTCTGTTCTGTTTTCTTTGACTCTGCTCTCTTCTCCGGCTTAGCTGTCCTGCCCTCCAAAACAGGAAGTACCACTTTATCACCTTCCAGTTTTGCCCCGCCGAACACCAGACCCATCGACAGGAACATTTTCAGCATATCCTCTGTCACGACCTTACGTTCCCACTTGGTAGAGATGACCTCATAGCCGCCGTCTGCCTTGCCGGTCACGATGTAAGCCACGTTTGCCACACAGTTTTCATCCTCAAGCATAGGTGTGTAATTGTTTACATGGCGGTGTTCCATTAAATTTCTCATAAAGAAATTTTTGTCCAGTGCCAGTTCCTCATCGTCTCCAACCACCAGACCATGAATCGAATCCCCTTTTAACAGTGCCGCCTTGATCTCCTTGGCTGTCATCTCAACGACCTCGCCTTTGTCCTTGTTCCAGAGTTCAAACCCGATTTCCCTGTTTCCCAACATTGTCCGCAATACCGCTACCTTTGTCATGCACATACTCTTTTCCTCCGTTTTCTACGTTTTTTTGTTTCATTTCTTAACTACAAATACATTCTAACGCTGAAAAAATGTGGTGTCTGTGGTGGGAATAGCCAGAGTTTACGCGCAATGTTGTACGAAGTGACGGCTGGCTTGTTTTTAACCTATCTTTTTCTTTTCATGTGTTTCCCTTTTCTCCCGCGGTGAAATAATAACCTTTTCCCTGCTCCGTTTCTGCCAATCACGCGGGCGCGGCTGTTGGCGGATTTTTCCATATGTATAAACATATCCCGTATATCGCAGCTTATCTCCTTGATCATGCACACCGCATTAGCCGACAGGAAATCTTTCTGTGTCCCCAAGTCGTTCTCCAGCAACACGGAAACGGCAATCACTTCCTCCATGCCCTTCAAAATCTTTTCCCATTGCACTTCCGATAACTCAATGCTCACTATAATCTGTCCTCCATGTAAAAATTTGATAAAAACGGGGTAGGTGGAAAGACCACCCTCCTTCCCTATGCCGAATTGTCGTGATAACCGCATAAACTTTATCACCGGTGAATTATAATTGTGAAATACTAAGGTATCTTATGATATCAGACTGAAACCATGCCCTTGACACGCTTGCCCATAAGACAATTTTGCCTTTATTGATTTTTCCCATTTCCCAGTTATCCCGTAGAGAATGTATTATAATCTAAATTGACTGGTTACATAAAAATACCCCACCTATCCCTGTTTCTAACAGGGTGTGAGGGTAACGCCAACCCGTCCAAAAATCTACAATTATTTTAACGGGGCTTATGCTACTGGATTCCGGCATCCGTACTAACCTGCTTAATCATGGGGAGCATACAGTCCATGCACATGATGTTCACGTCCTTCGTTGCCCGTACACTGTTATGACACCCAGCACAAAGGTATTTTCTTGTACTGCTCTTTTTAGGCAGTTTACCGTCTGCCCCGTCCGTACCGCCTGCACCGTCCTGCCCGCCGCCCGCCTGCATGGTTTCCCCCATTCTTACATAATCAAATTGTGTGTCTAAGTTGTATTTTTTTATTTTTTCTTTCAGTCTTTCGGTCGGCTCGGTCACGCTCCATCCGATATACTGCGCATGGCTTATTTTTAAGTCACGTTCCTCCGCAATCTGCCGAAACCGCTTATTATGGTAGCGTCCCCCGTTTGATGTGTCGCGGATATCGTTTTCCATTGCATACAAATGACAACATTCATGCAAAAGCGTTGCGATTATGTTTTCGATCGGTCGGTTAAGGTGTTCCGCGCTGATGTTGATTTCATGGTAACAGTCCCACTCATCCCTCCATATCTTTCTCACCGTAATATGCCCGTAGGTACGCTGTGATGATTGGATTGTAATGACCACCTCCGGCAGTTCGTCCGCGAAATAAACGTGGTTCAGTACCCGATAAGCTGTTTCCAAAAATTTATTCTGCTCCGATAACATGACCGACCTCCCCCTTCCCTTTTTCCTGCCCTGTCACGGGAATGCCGACATTTTGGCAGTGCACTGTTAAATTTCCAAAATTAAAAGTGCACTTTAATTTCTTTCAACATGAATTTTAAGCACGAAAAAAGACACTCACTGGTTGGGTGGTGTCCCTTTACTGTTATCACTTACAATATTTCATTGTATTTATAATCTGCCTCTGCATCTTCCTTTGTCTCATAAGTATTTGCCAGATAAATATATGGTATGCCGCTTTTGTCTTTTATCCTAAAGTCTCTGTAATATTCTTTATCGTCAACCCTTATTTTCAATCTATGACTGATATTATCAATCTCGTAAATCATTCCCTCGAATAGAGTCGCCGGTAATATCATATAAGCATCCGCCACGCTGATTTCTTTATGTACGATAGGCAAATTCTTAAAATGAATGTTCCCCATGTCAAAATTGACTCTATATAAATCCCCTGTTGAACTGCCGCCTACTCCATTCAAATTAACCGTTTGATTTTCTTTAACTGCACCCTTAAGTTTCAAAGGTGTTATACTTTTTAGCCACATTGGTAATGTCGCGCCGGTATCAATTAAGACCCTGCAATTATAAAACCACGGTAACACGATCACGGGACTGTTTTCTTTTGTATCCAAATTATATATTTCTTCTTTTAACACAGTGTCAACACTCCTACATTTACTTTACTTCCTGTAGTATACCAGCACATAATGTCCTCTGAACCCGATACTTGTAAAGCAAGCAATTCTTCCGGCGTTTTATCCTCTGGCGTGTAAACTACTTCCGCTGATTCTATTGTTACACCGTCATTGTTTTCATATTTAATATTCGTGATTCCTATACTTTGATTAGGATATTTTTCTGCCATTTGTTCTCTGGTTAATCGCTCTGCCATATAGGAACACCCCTTTCTATCTATTTTCTTTATTATACCGCGAAACATCGGAAATTACAAATAGATGTTGTGACGAAATTAAAAATATTTTTTAGTGAAATTAGAATGAGCATCCTGTTAGATTGAATGCTCATTCTAATTTTATGTGTGCTAGTAAACAGTAACATTGTCAGCTAAACCTTCAGAACCACTTTCGCCTACTGTGTACTCTGGAATAACACCATTGTCGGGGGTGCCAACATCTTCGTAATTGCCCTCGCCTGTAGAGGGAACGGTGTCTGTAAACCATTCTGGATGCTCTTTCTTTAGTTCCTCCTCAATCTGCTTGACTACCGCTTGATCTTCTTCCGATAAACTGTCATATTCAGATTGTAATGCATCTACTCCGCTGTCACCTTTGTACTCGTCATCACCTAAGATTATGTCGGTATGGGTGGAGTTGATACCATCTTCTAAATCTTCAACAGTTTCAACTGGTTCGGGGTTGGTTGGCTCGGGTTCGGTTGGCTCGGGCTCGGTTGGCTCGGGTTCGGTTGGTTCGGGCTGGGCGGGCTGTGGGGCGGGTTCTGACACTTCGGACTCGGTTACTACACTTTGCTCGGTCTCGATTGGTGCCATGACTTCCTGTGCTTTTGGCTGTTTCGTAGAGTAAACTATAGCTCCTCCTATTATTACTATTGCCGCCATTACTGGAATGATGATTTTCATATAAGTTATACCTTTTTTATCCATGCTGTTTTTCCTCCATACTTTATGCCTTTTTTGATAAGGAATGAGGGTATCTATTGACACCCCCCACCTTAACTATATTAAATTCTTAATATCATATGCTTATACTGAAACTATATTGCACTGATTGCTTTGCTAACTGTGTTGCTTATGGTATTTATTGCAATAACTTCTATTATTGGTCTTGCCTTTTCTATAAATCTTTTGCCTAACGCCTTAAGTGTTTCACTCCCCAATAATACTTTGCCCTTGGTGCTTATGCTGATATCTTCAAGTTTTATCCATTCAAAATCTATTGTATCTGTAGGGCTTTCTTCCCACGTTTCTTGGTCAATATCAGATTGATATGACAATTCCACTGTTCCTTCTATGTATCCTTTTGTATGTAACGATTCCATTGTTTTACATACCATCTCTGAAATGCCTTCCCTCGCTTCACCTACAAACACCGATTTTTCAAGGACTTGCTGAAAGGTTTCCCCATGCTCTTTAGAATATTGTATGCAAGCATCAACAATCTCTAACACTAACACCTCTTTCTCTTTCTCACTAAAATCCGTAGTCATAGCCCCTCCTCTTATGTTTTTATTTTATTATATCGCCTTTAAGCAAATTTCGCAATGCTTTTAGCATAGTTTTGATGTCCCAAAGGAATATAAAATATTCTAAACTTTTAATGAATGGAGGATTGTTATGGTACAAGGTCTCGGCGAACGCCTACAACAAAAACGTTCCAGTATTAAACTATCTCAAAAGGAAGTGGCAAATGCCGTTGGCGTGAATCCCAGTGTTATATCAAACTATGAAAACGGTGAAAGGACTCCCAGTGTGGAAGTCCTAATGTCTCTAGCAAGCCTCTTTCATTGTTCCGTTGACTACCTCCTCGGTATTGAAAAAACATCCCGTGCAAGTATAGATGTGTCAATGCTCAATGATGAGCAAATCGCACGTTTACAATATTTTCTTTCCAGTATAAACAAATAAACAGTTGCTTACATTTTCAAATCGTCCAGTACTTTTCTCAGAATCTCATGTATCATTCTGACCACCCGCAAGTAAATTTCGTCCGACTGCTGTGTTGTTAAATCATTTTCGAGGATAATTAACAGGCTAAGTGCGTCCTGCATGTTTTCTCTTGCCTCCTCCACATTGATTTTGTTTTCTGACTGGCTCATACGCCTGCCTCCTTTCTCCACTTGGGAGTGAGAGGGTAACGCCTGAAAACCGATATGTCAATATAGATATAAAATTTTTCGTTAAATATTTACATATGTTTTTCCGTCCATGCTATAAGGAAATTGAATATTAAATTGCTGTATGAAATTCTCAATTCCAGATATCCCTTTCACACCCGATTCGTTTTTTAGGAATCGCATCGCACTTATGGTTTTGTAATGCTTAAACACATTTATCTCAGTCAGCCAGTGGCATCGTATACGCCTTTTTATTTTCTATATTTATTGTCGCTTATGTCGATTTAGCTGTAGTTAAAATTTTTGCCTTGTATGGGGAAAAATAAAAGCATGGAAACTTATCGTTCTGACTGTTTCCGTGCTTTAGTGTTTACCATTTTTTTCAAACTGTTGCCTGTTTATCTACAGGATTAGATTTTCCAAAATAGATGCCTTTTCACCCTTTTTCACCATGCAATCCATATCCAAAACTCATGGCAATACACCACTGTAGATTACAATTCATTTCTTATTACAAGATTTCCCCTCGACTTTAACGCCTATTTTTTCCAAAATAGATGCCGGTATCCCTTTTCTTGCAATTTCTCTTATCCCCTGCATTGCAAAATTATCTGTACACTGCATTTCAGATGAAATTCGGGGGATAAACCATCCGCTCTGATGCAAAAGATACATTATCACATTTTTCTGCTTTATCGTATCGTAAACGGTTGATTTTGAACATTGCATGATTTCAACAATCTCCCGCACTGTCTTCCCTTTCGTATGCAGTCTCCATATCTCCTCCCTGTCACATTTTCCTTTTTCTGCAATCTTCGCCCCTTTCTTCAGCCTCCCACGACTATCCCGTATTCTATTTGGATTATAGCATATTTTTTCTGCCCTAATTTCGTCCTTTATGAGTTCATAAAATTTGCCAAAATCCTTGATATCTTTAATTATTATTATTATCATTGTTGCCTCCTAAATTCATTTTATGTTTTTATCCCATTGCAAGTTTAATTTACAATCAATTTGACTTTTTTATATTGAAAAAATTTGAAACATTTGAAACAACAATTACGAATTTTCCTAAAAACACTCTGCTGATTTAAGCCGGATTCTTTTCACCATGTAATCTTGTATATCATACGTTTCTTATTTCTACTATTTTTTACCGAATTTTTTTACCCCATTTTTTCACCCCTTTCACGCTCCTAAATTTTACCCACTGCAACCACTTTGATTATACCAACGTACCCGAAAATCAAGCCCATTCTGTCACATTCCTTATTTAATACCCATCCAGCAATAAACATTCACTTTAACGCTGGCGGCATACCTGTATTCCCCGAATATCACCCACGCAATCTTGACTGATTTACCGCCAAAATCGGTTCGTAATCCCCTATGCTTTTAATCCCGCCATACTCGTATTCACCCTTGTAAAAGCCCTCCCTGTCAAGAATACGCTTAACCAACATCGGATTGAAGTCCTTCCCGTTTCTCCCCGTGAAGCCCAGAAGATTCATAAAGTCTGAAATCTTTTGCAAGGTAATCTGTGGCATTAACTTTTTTAATTGAAAAACCTGTTGTACCGCCTTGGCTTCTTCCTGTTGTATGAACAGTTTTTTCCCACCGTGGGGACAATAATAGCCGAACGGTATACCCCCGCCTGCATATCCCCCTTCTTTCGCCTTCTGTAATCGTCCGCGCTTTAACTTCAACGCAATCTCCAACCGCTCATAAATATCTAAAAGTTCAAGCATCCCGTTTATCAGCACTTCGTTTGGATTTTGCGTATAAATAGAATATTGCGGGCGGTCAATCGCCTTTACATCCGCGTTGCATTTTTTGAGTTCCCTGTGGATCAGCACCCGCACCATGTCGCTACGCCAAAGCCGACTCGTACTCAATACCACAA
>ERZ808035.1238-NODE-1238-length-14116-cov-4.090106_pt1 | contig 14116 bp, 19 predicted proteins | sample MGYA00380189_ERZ808035 | MGnify/ENA primary metagenome ERZ808035 (study PRJEB31490, sample SAMN06133407) | mouse gut metagenome | isolation source: M5_1 | host: mice | place: China: Chengdu | collected 2015-05 ...
CAGATATCCTTATCTGCTTTGTTTTCATGTCTTAAAACTCTTGTTATCCACATCCACCTCCTGTAAGTCCGGCTCAAAAGATTTTGAACTTGTTTCGCAATTGCCTACTCTTTGTTTATAATATCGCACAAATATTGCATATATCAAGATGCATTGCAGAAAGTGGACAGTTTTTGCAGAAAATGGTCAAAAATCTTTTAAATACCACTAATATAGAATTTCAATACAGCTTTTATATGTTACTCTATTTATACATCATCACCATATAAAACATATTCCTATATTATTTGTACCAATAACTTTACTCTCTTAAAAAATATCATGTTTTCAGCCGATATGTTATCCATCTTCATCCTCCGTCAGCTTTGTTTCTATAATATGATATATTTCCTCAATCTCTTCCCTGTCAAGCAACCTTGATATTCTTTTCTCAATCTTTTCATTTTCAAAAGAAAACTTAGCCAAAATATTTTCTCCCTCATTGCAAAGAATAATCTCTACATCACAATCAGGGTAAACTTTCAAAAATTTCTCTTTATCGTCCAATGGAACACACCATATAACCAAATCACTTTGCTTATAAAATACCTGACTTTCTATAAAAGTTTTCCATGCTTCATAATCTGACACAGGCTCCGGCATATATTCTAACCCATACAGTACACATTCAGGCTCCATTTCTATCGTGTATGCGTTGTAACCATCACAGGCAAATGCCCTTTTTAATTCAGTAAGTATGTAGAAACTGTCTATTGCAGTTTCGATTGCCAATACCACTACCGGAACCTCAAGACTATTTCCCTGATAATGATTATTCAAAATCTGCTGCTGCCTTGTTTCCCTGCTCCAAAAGAACCCCCGCACATCTATATTATAAATATCCTCTTTCCCAAGATATATTACATTCTTGTTTTTTGCATCCAGTCTTTCCAAATCAGCCACAGAACAAGCTATTACAGTATCTACTTCCTCCCTTATTTCGTTAAATTCTCCCGAAACCGTTTCAAAGTAATAATCTGCTCTGCTCGTTTTCTTCCTGCCTGTTACATAAGCCCTATAAACCCAGTCTGGCTCATACACTCCCCCAACCATTTCAGTACGGCTTTGCTCTCTCGCATATTCCTTCAATTTCTTTATGTCAAGCGCTTTATCTATATTCAGCCTGTTTGCAATCAAAGCACATACATATGGCGCTGCATAACTGTTACTCAATGATGTTCTGATTTCTTCATCAAACATCTTAACCATATGTTCAGAGGGTACAACAGTATCAATCCCCATTTGCATATAATCTTTGGAATAACTTAAAGGGCTGCCTATTGTTGCTACACCAATCACATTCGTAAAACTAGCCGGATATGATACGAAACCTGAATTAGCCGTTGCTGCCACAATAATCATTCCATTATACGCATACTTATTGACCAGTTTTTTAAGTTTCTCACACTCATTAAAATTCGTAGTTCCGAAACTCAGATTGACAACCCTTATATTGTGCTGATAACACCATTCAAGGGCAGGTTCTATCTTTTCAATCCCGCCTTTCCCATTTTTATCCAAAATCCGTACACTATTCAATATGCAGTGAGAATTATATTTTTCAACAATCAATGCACAGAATGTTCCATGCTGAAAATCCGTAATCTGAATTTCGTTTTTATCTTCTATGCACCTGTTGTTTTCATCTATAACTATTTGCGCCTGTATTTTTTCTTTGCATATTAAATCTCTGTTTATTCCATTATCAATAATAGCTATTCTATCTTCTCTCAAAAATCTCATCCCAATTCTTACATTACTTGACATTCTGCATAATCAACTTTTTATGTTGAATTGTATAGATCAGAATTATCCAATAAGTATTTTATAATAAATTTTCCAAAATTCAATTAGTATTGCAGAAAATCACTCTCCATTGCAGAAAATGACCAAACATATATCACCCTCTCGATAAATAAGTTTTATAATTAAGAAAAAAAGACCAGACTTCAGATACAATCTGTTGTCCGATCTCTTTAATATATTCAAGCATCTAAAATTATCATGCAGTATTCAATACTATACCTCTACCACAAAAAGAGTGCATCCGCCATCTATTGAAATTTCCTGCTTGTTCTCCAATAAATATATTTCCATAGGTTTTAGTTCACTTTTTTCTTCACCGCATTGAACGGAAACATCATCTGAAACAAATAGACACAGCTTCTTATTATCAGATGGCTGCAATTTAATCTCTGTTCTCTCGGATTTCAAATCATACTTCCTTAAAAGATTCCCTCCAAACATTAATTCAGAAACGCTATAATTATCAGCCTTTTCAGTTTCTTTTAAAATATTATACGCCGGCTTTTCAATCACTTCATCTGAAATTATCTTATAATCCATTGAATAGTAATCAGTTGTAGCAACTGCGGAGTGATAAACATTTGAGGGCAACTGATATGAATCTCCTGCATGAACTGGTATTGTTTCATCTGCTGCAGTAAAATCAAACTCACCCTCAAAACAATAACCCAATTGTATGTGCGGGTGATTATGATTATCCAACAACACTCCCTTGTCAATTTTAAATAACAAAACCATCGTTTTGCCAAATACCGCACTTGCTCTCACAAATCCCTTTTTTAACTCTACCGTTTTTGCAATATTTGTAAATCTCATTTTTTACCTCTCTTTCTAAACAGACACCACACAATATCTGTATTGTATTGATTAAATATAAACCGTATCCCTTTATCTTTGTAATAATCAAAAGATGTTTGATTTGTTATGGCTAAATCAGCATGTCCATTTATAACTTCTTCCAATGCAGTAGTTGTTGAGGGAGTGATGATTTTAGTTACTTTATTTTCGTCAATAATACCGTTGCTTAACTCACCTATGATATGTTCTACCGCATGGCAAGTCGCAATAGTCACCCCATCTTTAAAATCTATTTCATGATCGCCTAAACAAACCAATCCATACTTAGGGGTAGGGAAAATAAAACTCAAACAATTCTCTAATTTGGCATCCCAAAAGAAATCTGTTATTCTCTCATAGGCACTTGGAACCAATGCAAAATCAAGCTCCTCTTCATTCCTCATAAAATCCAATACCTGAACAAAATCTGGATATAGCTTAAATTCATACTGGATTCCATTACAAATATTATCACAAAAATACTTAGCAGCCTGAACACTTGATGTTGTTTCTGGTCCCATAGTGCCTATTATAATTTTACTTTTATGTAAACATTCATCTTTTATAATCTCAAACTGCTTAATAAACGGACTTACGATTGTATCCATACACCCATCCTCCTCGCTAACGTAATAAAGGCATAGCTCCTGTCAGTTTATTCACCTTCTTTTTCGGTCCACATAAACATATGCCAAGATATTGTAACTGTTCTGAAGGCACATCCAACATTTTTTCAATAAATTCATCATATGTTTTGCACCCCTGTGCCACATCTGAAAAATCAATACATATAACATCTGAAAAACTCTCTTCATAAAGTCTTTCCCTGATTACTTTAATTTCTTCCTTTGAACTCTTTAATATAGGAACCGGAAACTCTATTATTCCCAAATGCTCCCTTCCACTCTTATCTGTTACACTTTTGCCGACAACTTCAGGGTGAAGCATTCCTAACGTAATGCCCATAATTGCAGACGTATTCGCAATCAGTCCCATCGGAAGTTCCTGATCAACAACAATAACACACTTTTCATTTTCCTGACTCATTTTAAATTCCTCCATTTTTATGCATTTTTTGTATCTTATTTAATACGGTAAATATATGAAAAAGATTCATGGAATCCTAATTCATCTAACAATGTCGTGTTTTTTGCCCCCAATTCTGTAACTAATATCCCTTTTCTTTTGTTATTCCTAGCGTAATGTATAAGCACCTCATATACCTCTTTTCGCATCTGTTCTCCATGCTGAACAAGCAAATAAGATCCGCTGTCTAACGCTATAACATTTAACTGCTCATTTTCTCTAATCGTAATTGCGCTTCCAGAAAGCTCATTCAATGTGAACTTGAAAATATCAAATGTAAGACCAATTACATTCTTTTCAGCATCGTTTGAATTTAAAATATGTACTTCAAGGCTTGGTACCTCATTCGTCAAATCTATGTTCTCTAGCTGCTTTGAATCCATAAACCGCACAGTACCACGATATTTACACTTATACCCTAAATCATCTAATCGGGAATTTAAAAAATAGTTCTCATGCTCTAACAGACGATATATAGCTTCTATCCCATTCTTTTCACACCATTTTTCACATGCTATAATATTTTCTTTTGGTTCTTCCATTCTGCCATATAAAGGATTAATTAATATCTTATTTTCTTCTATCCTTTGCAGTACCCACCCTTTTCGTATTTTAGTATCAGCTTTTGAAAATAAATTCAAAATCTTTTCATTCAATCTCCTTGCCTGTTCGTTCAATGTATTCACGCTCCTAAAACTATTTATTTTTACGATACTCTGAAATAAATAATCCAAACAGTGTCATAATTGTTCCTGTAACTATCCATATTGTTATTTTTTCTTTCAGAACAATTACCGAAGTAACAATTGTAATAACCGGAACTAAATAAATATAGACACTTGTTTTTACCGCTCCCAATATTTTAACAGCTATATTCCAAGTCACAAAACACATTGCAGATGCCCCAAAACCCAAAAATAGTATATTGATAAGATTTTGCACTTCCGCCAGCCTTGATAACTGTAATTTAAAATCAAATACAAATAACGCTGGAACCATAAATAAAATTCCATATATAAATATTCTTCTCGTGGACTGTACCACATTATAACCATAGCTGCTTATCTTCCTTGATAAAACAGAATATACAGCCCAAACTACTGCTGCCAAAACAGCAAGCAAATCACCAACAGGATTAATTTGCACTTCTGCATTCCCACTAAAACTTATTAAACAAATTCCGACTATTGCAAGTATAAAACCAATAAAAAATCTTATATTGAATCGTTCTTCTGTCTTAACAATAAAATGTGTTAAAAAAGCCGTAAAGAAAGGTGCTATCGAAATAATTACACCCACATTTGAAGCCAGCGTATAAGTAAGTGCTATATTTTCTAATAAATAATACAAACAAACCCCACTTAATCCGGCAAATAAAAATGTTATTTCTTCCTTCTTATTCTTAATAACAAGCAAATGTGGACATACAACATAAAGTGCTAATAGTCCTAAGATAAATCGAAAGAATAATATCTCTATTGGCTGAAAATCTTCAAGCAATATTTTTGTTGAAACAAATGTCGTTCCCCAAATTATTATGGTAATAATTGCCGATATATGTCCTCTTACAAGTTTCTGACTCATTACATTTTTCCTCCTCAAAAAGTTCTTTGTAAGTATATTATACGCCATAAAAAAAGACAATTAGCTTTGCAGAAAGTGACCGTTTTTAGCAGAAAATGTCCAAAACCTTTTATGTTCTTTATTTCTACTTAATCTACCATCTTTGGATATATATGCTTTGATACAATTCAGCAGGCATAAAAAGACTACCTCCATCGTAGAAATATTGCCAACAGAAAATGCAAAATAACATTATTTAGTTATTCTGCATACCTAAAAACAGTAATGAAATGCGCATACCATATCAGATTAAATTTTATCAACAACAGAATTACAAAAAAGAACATCCCGTTTAAATAGATGCATACAACAATCTATCCAAACGGGATATTATTACAAGATTTTCATTCGTTCTCTACTTTTTGCAGCCACTCCCTTACCTTCTCAACAACCTCCTGTTTCCTTTCATAATGCAGATAATGTCCGCCATCCAGCCGCAGCACCTCACTTTTATCTGTTTCCGTAATAACTTCCCTGTGCAGTGTTTCCCATGTTTCCAACAGTTCACAGTTATCCCCCGAAACGAACTGCAATACCGGAATTGTTTCAGGGAATTTCAAATCTCTTACCGACTCCAGACTATCTTCCATGTGATTTAGCTCATTCATAATATCCCTGTTATACGCATAATCCATAGACAAAATACGAAATACTTCCAGCTCCTTTTCTGAATACGGATAAGAGGAATCAACATAGACTGCATTTTTCGGATTTCCAACAGATACTATCCGTGTAATTCCCAATATGCTTGTTGCTTTCTGGAAGTACGCCGACAGTTTGTTCAGTGTTACCATTTTAATCGGCAGTGGCTCTTCATCGGACTGTTTAGGAACAGACGGATCAATTCCTATAAAACCTTGTACTTCTTGCGGATAAGCGTTTGCCCAGTATAATGAATACAATCCTGATAATGAATGCGCCATTAAATAATACTGATCACAGCCTAACTTTTGCGTACATTCATGCAGCTCTTCCACAATCGTGCTGATTTCCCGTTCTGTTCCAAGCCTGTCTGAAAGCCCGTATCCAAACGGTTCTATGGTAATAACCCGAAAATCCTTTGACAGTTCTTCCGCCAATGGAAGAAATTCCAGAACTGGTGAGGGAGAACCCCATCCGGGCAGCAATATGACTGTTATTTCGTTATTCTCCCCCTTTATATCTGCTGTCATATTATGACCATTCACTTCAACAGTTCTTCCATATGCAGCTTCGATCTTAGACTGCTCTGCTTTCTTACAGATAAAATTCCAGATTACTAATACTGCAGCAGCGCCCAGTAATGCCACAAACACCCATTTCATAATTTTTAAGATCCGTCTCTTCATGTTTACCTCCTTGTAATTTACTGTATGTTAAAAGCTGATTGTGCCTCCTGTTACCCGTATGGCACTGGAAGATGTATTGGTAACATAAAACCTATAATAACCTGTATTTGAAATCTTAAATGATGTATTATGCGAACTGGATGTTCCGCTATATGTCTGTGTCCAGCCCCCGGTATTGCTGATATATCCCATTTCAACAGAAGCCGATCTGTCCAGTTCAATACTGAAACTCACGGTTGTTCCCCCTGCCACATAGAACATACTCCCATCACTGTCCATAAAAGATACTGTTTTTCCACTCCCAATATCTGTCTGTGGCAATCCCATTCTTGCCCCCTGCGATACATCTTCCTTTATCGGAACTGTTTTTAAAGTCTCCATGATCTCTTTTCGTTCATTCTTTCCCATGACTGATTCCTCCTTGCGTTGTATTGATATTTCCTTCCGTAATAATAACCCTGTCACTGGAACAATTTTTCAGATAAAAATAATATGTCCCGTCACTCTCCGGGCAAAAGTCTATATTACAGGTATTTTGGCTTATCATTTGCAGTATCTTTAATTCTCCGTTTAATATATAGCCCACTTCCAAAATTCCCGCCTGTGTCAGTTCGGTTCCGTCACTCTGCCCTTGTGTAAATCCAAAGCGCAATACTGTACCTTCCTCTACATTCCAGCCGTCATCATTGCTTTGAGTGAAAATTATCATTGCTCCGTTGTCCAGATAGCACTCCGGCAGATTTCCTTCAATATCTATGGGGATTTCCATAATATATTTTGCAATAGGAATATTCCCTTCATATAAATTTCCTGCACTAATCAGGTCTGTCCGAATGTCGGCAATATCATTGAAATGATACGCAAAATCTTCTTCTACCCTATGCCCTGTCTGCTACTGCATGATTTCTTTCTTATTACTTCCTATAATCCCGGCAGAGCGCAGTAATTCTTTTGCCCCCACGGTCATGCTTCCAAGTACAAAGAACATAAGCAGAGCCACCGCATACCGCTTACCCTTATGGACTTTCTTCACAGGATTTATTTTTGAAAATACAATTTCCTTAATCCTTTTATTATCAGCAGCATATCCAGCTTCTGTATTTTCCTCAATCAGTTCAGAAGCGTTATCCAGCATATCACTTATTCTAATTTTCATTATTGCCATAGCCCTCTTTAATAAGAATTTTTTTAAGCATTGCCCTGCCACGCCGTAGTCTTGTTTTTACGGTCTGCGGGTTCATTTCAAATTCATGTGCAATTTCTTTTACTTTTTTGTACTGATAATAATAGGCAACAAAAATTTTACAGTCCAGCGGATTTAACTGCTTCAAGGCATCTGCCAGGATTCTTTGCTGTTCTCTTTGAACAATCAACTGCTCTAAACTGTTGTCAATTAGCAAGACATCATCCATTAGCTGTAAATCCTGTCCCCTGTTTCTTAACCAGTCCTTTGTTCTATTCCTTGCAATGACCGCTATGTACGCCTTTATACTGCTGTATTTTTCATAATTAATCCTATCCGCTGTCCTCCATAGCGCTATAAATGTGTCTGCAACCACCTCCTCAATATCTTCCCTTGTTCCCTTTGAGCTTATCAGGCTTCCGACGATTTTAGAAATATAGGCACTATATATATCTATGATTTTCTCTAATGCTTTTTCATCTCCATTTCGCAGCTTTTTTAACAGTCTCTTCTCATCCATTCGCCCAAATCCCATCTGCTCAAATTTCCTATCAATACGCCACTGGGAAGAATTTGGTTTCATTTTTTTGTAACAAAAAAGAGATACTGCATCTTGCAATATCCCTTTCAAACCCATTTTGTTTAAATTCTGTTTTGCTGATCCTGACAGCTACTGACAAGGAGGTTCTCGCTGAGTATCTGAGAACCTCTCCCGCCGCCCTTATAAGCTGCTGCTTTCTTTTTTCACATTCTTTGGTCTTTTCGGCTGGTGAAAAAATCCCATACAATTTGGGGGCCAGTCAAAATAATTCTTTTCGACCTCATGCCGGGCAATTTTTTCCACTGCCTTTAAGACAGTATCATTGATTTTCTTTGTTTTCTTCATCTTGCTTTTACCTCCTGTTTCATAATTTTAGCTACACATAGTAAGGATGCACACAATATGACAGCCAATGACATATAACTTACATACAGTTCATTGATTTTCAAAGCAATCAGCGCTACAATTATTGACGCTTCCATTAAGACGCATAACCTGGCTGCTTTCTTGGCTTCCTGCAACTCGTCTTTGTTCATATCCATATTAGGATGATTGACAGTTCCTATAACGCCAATCACAAGTACCGCCAAAAACAACATTACATATACCGCAATCGGAGTTTCAGAAAGAACCGTAGCTGCCTGTATAATCGAAATATAAATTATGACAGTCACGAGATAGCACTGCCAAAATTTATCTGCATGATAACCGCCAGTCCTTTTCCGCAGTGAAAGAAAAAATACCAGAAAACAAACTGTTGGTATAAACTGATTAAAAATCAGCCCGATCAATAACATGGTTCCGACTGTTATGGTATGTTCTATCAAAGTGACCAAAGCATACTCATATTGATCGCTGACAGCTTTGTCTATCATTCTTTTCGATTCCATTTGGCTTACCAAGTTTAATACCATCTTTTCTATCATACTCACGTACCTCCTTCCTAATATCAAGTATAGAGAAATATCAAACCAAAACAATATGCTTTGCAGAAAATAGACACTCCAGAGCAGAAAGTGGCAAAAAAAGATTAAAATACCTATTGTCAGGCAGGGATGATGATTGAAAAATAAAATTCATTTTTATTATCCTCAATGATATATGATCCGTTGTACTTCTCAATGGTCTTTATAATATTTTTAATTCCTATCCCATGTTCTTCTGCCCTTGATATTTTAGAAGATTTTATCTCTCCATTCTCATAACATATTGGATGGTTGAATGTATTCTTCACAGCAATAATTATCATTTTATCTTCATTAACAAATTTCAGTTTTATTACTTTTTTATCATCGCATTTTTCGCAGGCTTCTATCGCATTATTCAAAAGATTAGACAAAATAGTAACCACGTCCTCATCCTTTATCCTTATCTGTGAAAGATCATTTACCCGAAACACAAAAACGATTCCTTTCGCATCGGCTTCCTGATATTTTGTGTTTAGGATTGCATTTACAATCACATTATTTGTATTGATAGTATCCAGTTCCTTATCTAAATGACCATAAATTTCTTTAACATATTTCTCCAATTCCTGATATTTCTTGTTTCTCAGTAATGACTCAATACATACAATCTGATTTTTGTATTCATGCGTTTTTCTTTTTTGACAGTCAAAATTTTCTGATATAGACCGGTACATCTCTGTCTGATTTTTTACCTGAATATGAAAAATTTCATTTTCATGCAGCTTTATTTCTCTTTCTACAATGTCATTAATCAGATAAAATTCAACGATATTCATTCCTGCCATTCCAAATGCAATAATGAATAAAAAGTATATCTGCCCTGTTGTTTCCACATATCCAAAAACTGTAAACATAGAAACCATAATAATTATTGTAAACACAGGGAAAAACAGGAATTTAAGCCACTCCGACTCCACGAGCCTTTCTGTTGATTTTTTCCCAAACTTTTTCTTAATAATAAGAACAGAAAAGTAAAGAAGCATTTTTCCAAGCATAACAACCAAAACACTTTCCAACACATATGTCAGGCTTGTTGTTTCACCACTTGAAACCAATCCGCTATAATAAATTAGAAAAGCTATATAATCCGCCGATAACAGCAGGGCTTGATAAAGGACAGTTAATATCAATGACTTCTTTATACTGATTTTCATATGCCAAAACATAAAAATGGCAATTATTAAAATAAGTGCAATTTGTTTTAAGATGAAAATATTTGCAAATCCCTTTACAGCGCCAAACACACCACTAACTAATAGTATCAACTGAACTGCATTGATCCAGCCTTTATAGCGTACTTTTCCAAATATTTCAAAAAATATTTTGCAACAAAAAACCTCAAATACTATCATCAATACAGTTGGTAATGACTCAAACATCTAAACTTCTCCTCGATATGCAATAAATTTATCCTTAACATATGTATATCTGGCTTTCGGTATAATCAAAATCGTTCCGTCCGTTAATGTTGCCTGATACCTCTCAATACTCATTATATATTTCAAATTCACAAGATAGCTTTGATGTATCCTTACAAAATCATTATCCTGCAAATCAGCCTCAAGATTATTCAGGGTAGCATATATGGTATAAACCTTCATTTTATCTTCCTGAACATGAAACTCCAGTTTATGCAGCCTGCTTTCAATATATAATAATCTTTCTAATGCAATCTCTTTGACACCTTCGTTGAAATGAAAACTTTTGGTGACAATCGTATAATTCATTTTTTCAATAATTGCATTTATACACTCATCAATCGCATTCTTAAAATTATTGCCGCCTTTCAACAAATATCTTATGGCATCCACCTTATAACCTTCCAATGTATAATTTACGAATGCCGTCACAAAAACTATAAATGCTTCTTTGCTTACTTCCCGAATTTTCTTAGCCGTCATAATGCCATCGACTTCATCCATGTTAATATCCAAAAATATAATAGAATATTGGAGCATACCAATACCCAGTGATATGAGCTTTGCTCCAGAGCTATATGTATCTATTTCAAAAACAAGTCCTTTTTTCAACATACAATCAGACAGGATATTTTTTAACTCTTCTGTAAAATAGTTTTCATCATCACATATAGCAATTTTGAACATTCATCGCCCTCCTTTCCAGAAACAACATGATTACCGCTAATGTTGCATACTTTCTATTATATTTCGGCATAACTTATGTCAAACTTTATTTCTATCTTACATGGATAGTATGCGTGTTTTTTAAGGCTAAAACCGCCAAAAGTCATACTTTCATGAGTAACATGATATGCAGTATTCGCAGGTTCGTCAATATGATTGCAGAAAACGACCAAATATTGCAGAAATTGACAATAAACAGTCTCTATAGTCATTGCCCCTAATATGTATACCATATTAATCATTCATTCTTCTTTGAAGATTTCTTCATACGATGTATTCAGTATTTCCTTGATTACCTTAAGCTGCGTTGCTTTGATATGCTGTATCCCTCTTTCTATCTTAACCAAAGTTTCCTTTGTAATCTGCACATTTTTAAGCTGCATCAATGCAACCAGTTCTGTCTGCCCTATTTTCCGTTCTTTTCTGATCCGCCGAATATTCTTTCCCAACTGAATACCATCTTGTTTTACTTTTTGCTCCATTATGCACCTACATTCTGAACCAGTTTCAGTCCTTTTTCTTTATTTTGTGTAGAAAAGGTGCTATAATGGGACTTGTTTCAGTCCATTTCATATACAAAGGAGCAAATTATGGATATAAAAATTCAAGACCTGAACATTTCCCCTGCTGTAAAATCAGCCTTACTAAGCACAGGTTTCACCAAAGTTTCAGACCTTGCAGGACATAATTATATAACATTGGCAAAAATATTCCCGAAGAACTGTATCATAGAACCTATCATCAATGAGCTTAACCCTTTGGGCTATCTCCTGCCTCCGGAAAACGAAATTTCCGTCTATGATATTTCCATGTCGAAGCGGCTGCAAAATACCCTTATAAGGAACAATGTGATGTACCTGTCACAGCTATCTGCTATTCCCAAAGAAGAAATCCTGCAATTTCGGAATCTTGGCGATAAAACCATAGAGGAACTTGAGCAAATCTGCCAGACGCACGACATACGGCTCAGATCGCTTGCTTCCCTAAAGGAAACCTTTGATAAATACCGCTTCCCAGTCAAAATATACCCCCTGCTCTTCAAAAATGGCATCTCATGTATAAATGATTTTAACCAAAAAACCTCCTATGACATATATACCTTATGTGAGCAGGATTACTCCCTTACCATGAAAATATATTTTATCTTGAAGAAAAAGGGGATTACGCTTGATGACTGGCATGATAGATTTTTATTTGAAATTCTGCCTATGCAGAAAACCAATCTGTTATGGAAGAAATATAATATCAGTACAGTTTCACAGTTCTCTGATCTGACCGAACAGCAACATAAGAAAATAGCCTCTGACATTCCTGCTCTGTCAAAAATATTGGATTCGTTTCTTTGAAAACTCTGGCTATATTGCGGGATTAGTACGAAAAAAAGAGCTGTACACTAATCTAGTGTAACAGCCTTTTTCAACCATATTTTGGGAGTTCTGCATTCTCGCGACACATTCATGGGCTAAAAAGATTATACCCAATTTTCATTCGCTTAGTTCTGCTTAGATGTGATTTATAGGAGTCAGTCTTTATTTGGGAAATCCTAACCAAACTGCAAAAAGGACTAATACTATTCCAATTGAAATAGCAACAATATTCCAAAGTCTACTTTTTTTATTTTTAATACCAGAAAATCCTATAGCAATTAAAAATATTCCTATAATCGCCGATAAAACCATTACAATAAATCCCATTTTTACATCCTCCGTTCAAGTTGAATTATCTTTTCATGACGATTAGCCACTTCTAAATCATGTGTAACAGTAATAATAGTTGTGTTAAATTCTTGGTTCATTTTAAAGAGCAAAGCTATAATTCTTTCTTTGTTGTCACCATCCAAAGATGCTGTTGGCTCATCACATAAAATGAGCTGAGGTTTCATAATTACTGCCCTAGCAAAAACAACTCTGGATTTTTCTCCACCTGAACATTCAAGTGGCTTCTTTTTTAATATTGGTTCAATCCCAATTACATTAACGATACTCTCAAAATCCTCTAATTTGCGATTTTTACCAGATTTCGCATATAGTAAAGGTAATTTGATGTTCTCCTCAATAGTCAAGGAATTAATCAACGCTGACTCTTGAAGAACAAAACCAATCTTTTGATTTCGCCATTCTGCTAATTGGCTTAAATTCAGATCATTAGTTCTTGATCCAAAAAGTGTATAAGAACCGTTATAATTCCTATCTAGCAATCCAAGGATATTTAACAAAGTAGATTTTCCTACTCCAGATTTTCCTACAATAGCAATTCTTTCACCACAATTTACTTCAAGTTTGAAGTCATTTAAAATTGAAAGACATGACTTTTTATTTTTATACACTTTTTCTTGAATAGTTAAATCAATAATTTTTGTCATTGCAACACCCCCAAAGAAATTGGAACTCTTTTAATTCTCCACAACATGATTTCGACAACAATTATCCCAATAATAATGTTAAAAAATAATACTACACCTAAAGCCAACCAATCCATCCCTATTATGCCAAATAAACCAAATGTAGAAAAAGAAGCATCCTTTCTTATCCAAGTCCCATACCTTGAGTAAGCAGTTATTA
>ERZ808035.1239-NODE-1239-length-14104-cov-4.048193_pt1 | contig 14104 bp, 10 predicted proteins | sample MGYA00380189_ERZ808035 | MGnify/ENA primary metagenome ERZ808035 (study PRJEB31490, sample SAMN06133407) | mouse gut metagenome | isolation source: M5_1 | host: mice | place: China: Chengdu | collected 2015-05 ...
TGCATCCATTGTTCCCTATAAATACATATCGTATGGAAACAAGCATTAATTCCGCATTTACAGCAGCACATGTCTGAATCACCGCCAGCAGCACATCCGAAAGCTGGAAATTCAGGTATGCAAATGTGCATAGAAAACAAAATGTCCGCTGCTCCTCCATCTTCATACTTGTATGCTCAATCCTGCCAGTGAAATCTCCCGCCTGCTTTTTCTCCCGCAAAGCTGATATTACTTTCTCATGCGCAGCACAGCCCAGTCCTGCAAGCCAGCTGTCAAAACATTCTAGTACAATGTTTTCATATTCCGCCATATATGCCTCGTCTTCTGCTTCCACTGTGCCAGGATTTTCGTATTTTGTACAAAAATACATTGCCAGCCCTGCCGCTGCATACAATTCTGATTCCTCCTTTAAATAAGGAATGGCTTCTATTAGATTTTGTAGATTGTTCTGTGCCATCTTCATTAATTGACTATACTCATAATACTGAAAAAAATTTTCTTCGTCTTCTGTTACCCCTGACATGTATGTAACCATCTTTTTATAAAGCGCATATTCCTCAATATTTAACGCCTCATACCAGAACAAACGATGTCCTGTGCCATGACCAATCGCAAAAATTATATTGAAAAAGCGCACAAACACAGTTCTATTAGCACTTTTGTTTACCTGCCTTGTAATTGTCCACCCCTCGGAATATAGATTATAGGACGGCACACTTAAATCTTTTCGCACAAACTGCTTTAAAACCTCGTCGTCCACTTCCTCGCGCAAATACCTCTCTGCTAGATCACAGTCACGCTGTGAAATGCCCAATTTGTTTAGCAGATCCAACATCCTGCCAATCAACTTATTGTCTGGTGTTACAGTCATAATAATTTACCTCCTATGTTTATTTAGAAATAATTTTATATAGAATTTTCTGTAATTTCCTTTCAAAGTGCAAAATTTCTCTAAACATAGTATACACATTCCCTCTTGTTTTCGCAATACTTAGGAACTGTCTATTATGCGACATCTTATAACATTGCCACCCCGAATCATTACTATAAGCGGCTTCCATACCATGAATAGTAACGAGAAACGTTGCAATTCACACCTACGCCAGATTTCATATTGATTTTGATGATTTGAATTGCAACAATTGATACACACAAAATGCCACAAAGCAGGCATTTTGGCACTGGCTCCGACACCATGCAGCAAGTGCATGGTGCAGGTGTGAAAAGTAACCGAGAAACATACCAATTTGCGCTTACAGGCTGAAAGAAGTTGTATTTTTTTTTGGTTTGCTGTATAATTAAAAAAATTCACCTATACGAACAATAATGCTGCTTTGGAGCGCGAAACAGATGTCATTGATTGGCAAACTCCTCAGATCAAAGGCGGTTTTGAAAACCTGCGGTCCGCAAAGAATCTTTCTGTTCGAAAGAATCCTGTTATACAGCGTAGATATTACGCCCCTTTGAGCAATAGAATACTCGACCATCCGAATGAAACATGGGAAATTAGATCTGCGAAAACAAATACCTTTGGAATGTCCGGTCACAGTCATTGTATAATTGTACATGACATTACGTGTGAACAGTAACTATATCACTATTTCAAAAGAAGATTCGTCAAAAGAATGGAGAAACAATGAAGAAAAAAATATTGATAACAGCTTTAACAGTCATGCTCTTTGGAAGCGCGCTTCCTGTATATGCTGCCCCACAATATATGGAAGATGGCGCGGTGTTTGACGCGGAATGGTATCTGGAACAAAACCCGGATATCGCAGCAGCGTTCCCTGCAAATGTTTCCCCGGAAATACTCTATCAGCACTATCTTATATTTGGGATAAAGGAAGGCAGAACTCCTTACAATGCCGCCTCCTTCAATCCTAATGATGTACTTCCATACGCAGGTCCCACGACGATTCCTACACCGATAACACCGTCTAATTTAACTCCTGCGTCCTCCAATAACCAAAATGCGCAGAATTATGGCTGGTACACCGACAATAACTGGGCGGATACTGTAAAATCATATCTTTGTGAAAATCCTGACGGCGGTGTGACCCGCGTAGAATATATTGACGGAAAAATCATAATAGAAGATTATGACAATTACTTGTATTTGCGTTCAAGCCGCACCATTCCTATGGAGTTATCTTTGTGGGGCGGATTTTTTGCTGGAGAAAAATACAACTTTTTTATATTTGGTCAGAAAAACCCTTCACAAAATAACGACGCAGAAGTTATCCGCGTCGTAAAGTATTCTAAAAATTGGAAACGTCTGGGACAGGTAAGCCTGCGCGGTGCAAACACCACTGTACCATTTGACAGGGGTTCTTTGCGCTGTGCAGAATATGGTGACTATCTATATATTCGTACCTGTCATGAAATGTATCCTTCCCAGCGCGGCAAAGAAAAACAGCAGGCAAATCTAACGCTTGCAGTACGTCAGAGTGACATGTGGCTCACGGATACTTACTATATTGCTATGAATAACCGTGTCGGGTATGTCAGTCATTCTATAAATCAATTTGTCCTTACGGATCAGGAACGAAATATTGTCACGCTTGATCACAGTAATAACAATCCACGCAATATTGTACTAATGCGATATAATAATACAAAAGCCGGCGAAGACAAATTTAGCGGAAGTGTCTCGTCAAGTTCGCTTCTAACTTTCCCAGATATGACAGGTGGCAGCAATACAGGCGCATCCGCAGGAGGTTTTGCTGAGACTACAAACGGTTATATCACTGCATTGAACTATGATACTGCAGCGATTGGTATGCGTGATATCTATATAAGCTATACTAGCAAAAATGGGCTTGACTCAACCTTGACTGGTATTACAGCGCTGGCTGGAACATTCACCCCTATGCTTGTTCCCACAGGGCTTGATGGCGGATATCTAATGTGGACAGATATCAACGGGAGTTTCTGTTATACTAGATATGCAGATGGCGGCACAATCGGTACAGTTAACACAGCCGATGCAGCATTGTCTGACTGTCAGCCCATCTGCCATAATGGAGAAGTTCTCTGGTATGTCACATCTAATTCCGCTCCTGTATTCTACAAGATAGATGCCGCAGGAATGCTTTTGCGGATTCCTGCAAACGGACAATAAAAACTTCCAAAAAGCGAGCAGGAAAGAGTTATCTTCCTACTCGCTTTTCTTAAACCATATAGTAATGGACTCCTTTATCACACTCAATCTTCTCCTTACACAGACATATGTATTGATTCACCTCTGTATAGATATCGATTAAGGAATCCTCCTCCTTTTTTATCTGATGACGACGCATTATTAGACCGTCTGTAAGCTGTAAAAGCATGTCCGACAGCAATTGCATACCATATGCTACTGTTTGCTTTTGCATATTTTGTAACGCTTTGAGCGTGCTGTCGTGGACGGTATCAAAGCCACTCTGGTATAAATCTTCTATAAGACTTTCTACGTCATACAACAATTGCTGTATCGCCTCTTCTCTGCTGAATATCTCCATCTCTGCCCACTCCCTTTCTTAGAAATAATCTTAGACTTCTTGCAGTTCTTCCTTTTTAAAAACAGTGATTGGATACATACGGATTCTACCATCACGCAGATATATTTTCCCGAAAAAGTATGGCAAATTATCATTTGTAATTTTTTCTAAGTAGCGGATTCCCTCTGCCTCATTTTTAGAATAAATGAGTTCTATCACCACTGCTTTTCCCCGCTCATCATACAGATTCATAAAAAGTTTTTGCTCCGTTTCAAGAAAAACTGCTGGGTCACAAGATGTTGGTTTCAAAAATACAAGTTTCATCTGTGCTGATTCCGTCGAAGAAAAATCGTCTGTATCAGAGTTGCGATATTCAGATTCATCGCCTGCCATAACTGTGTCTATTTGCCTATCCATATTAAAAAAATCTTGAAAAAGCTGCACAAAATCCTGATAATACCACTTTCCCAAAATTCCTGTTGTCAGCACATTTTTGCCTGTTCTCTCTCCCGTCAACAGCCCCTTTGTATCTTTGCTGGAAGACAACCGCCCTCTGTTGTCACACTTTGCATTCCCCAAATGAATATAAGAAGATGCAAAATCTCGAAAAGGAACCGTCAATCCCCAAGGAGGCTCCTGCGTATAATACTGTGTGGTGCGATACGCTGCATTTGTGTCATTGTCATAAAAAACAGGTCTTGCCTGTGTGAATGTATACCACATTTTTGTATTTTGCTCCAAAAAATAGACAGTATCTCCTTCATATCCACTTTTGCTCACAAAGTGTTCTGCCGCAATTCCAACTAAATCTAAATCGAGCGCAGATGTATATTCTGCGCGAAACGCCCCTGCCAACTTTGACACATCAAATACATTTTGCGCCTGCCGCAACAACACAGTCTGTCGATTCAGCTTGGTGAGTTGACGCATCAAGGTCTGTATTCCAAGTGATGCCACACGTTTCATATACTTTTGATAGGAATCTTGCAACCGCCTCCAATCACTCTCAAAATTGGGTAGCTTTGCATTGTGGCAGATAATTGCCATTCGCTCCATATGATCCAACGCCTCCTGTGATGTTCTGGACAATCCTGTATCCAATAATTCTTCTAAAAATTTCTGCATCTGTAAGGCAGCATCCTGCACTTGTTCCATATTATATTCCGTGTCTGTACCTTTTGTCTGTCTTAAATCATCAATATGCAGTTGTCCCGAATCCAATTTGCACCATAACACTGCCTCTGCTTTGTGAACACAAAATTCCTTTTTGTGGCAAGTACAGGTTGCGTATTCCAGCGGAAATAAAAGTTTGACACTTGTCGAATTTGCCAAAGGCTGTACGGCTGCAACACTAGAATAAGTAATCTGCGGTTTTCTGCCAGCCTTAGCAGCATTAATAAATTCCTGCAGTCTCTTTGTTCCTAGCAGTTTACAGAGTTTCTCTGTTGGATAATCCACAATTTGCTGTCTGACTTTTTGTATCATCGTATTGCTTGCTGGTTGATGATTGTCAGTCTGTTCTTCAGATTTCTCTTGTGTGCAGTTTACCGATTCCTGTGTGTCTGCAGGATTCGTATCCACCTTAAAAGTTGATTCACACAGCGTTTTTTCATCTACAGTTATTTCCTTAGAAATTGATTTATCGAACTGATTTTCATTTGCAGCAGCCTTCAATTTCAATATTGCCTGTACAACATGGCGACAGATGCTTCTTGACGGACAGGAACACGTACTCTCCCCAAGAGGCAGCCTAATCTGCACGGTCTCCTCCCCAACATGGACTTCAAGTTTCTCCTCCGTAGAAAGTCTATTTTGCATCACCTCACACGAAATTGTCTCCATATCCTTGTAGGCTCGTTTCACAATTCCCTTATTAGAAATGCCAATTAGATAATCATCATCAATTTCCTGTAATGTGGATTGCCAATCGCTCATTCTTTTCCTCCCATTGCTTAGAATGTTTTTGTGTTATTTCTTTTTCTTTTTATTGCTTATTCGTTGATAATACTCCATCATTCGTTTTACTGCTGTTTGATATGAAACATTATATATCTCTGCCTGTTCTACTATATTTTCGTACAATTTGATTTCTTCATTTCTAAAAACAATATTAAGCCTTTTTTCTTTCTCTCCCGCAATATGCTGATAATTCTCTGGATATGCATAATAGCATGTTTGGCACATAGAAATATCTTTTTTCATCCAATTTTCACACCGTTCACATGCTGATGATTTATCTCTATTTGCTGAAGGGGATAACAGCATAAAATATTCCAAGTCCATCATATCTTCTGGATCACCACCTATTTCATATGGGATTCTATGATCTGGCTGTAATAATCTGGCCGGATAAGATTCTCCATACAAATAGCACTTTGCTCCATACTTTTCAATCAATGCACTTTTTAGCTTTTCTGTAAGCTGTTTTCTACCTGCTGTCTTTGCTATCTTATTCGCTTTCTTAGTCTGCTCCCAATCTCCAAACTTATATGCCGCTATACTTTTTCCTGTACTGTCTTTTACTTTAAATGTTTCCAATGGTATCCCTAACTCCCGCACATCTCTAGCAGCTCTTGGAGCATGTTCATACCCTCCATTTTTCAAATCCTCTGTACTGCAAAATCCCTTATTCAATATTGTATCTATAACAAATCTTGCACGCTTATTTGTCACATGATCTAATATTTTCCTAAAATCTTTTGGCAATTCCATTGTTATCTCCTTAATTACGCAAAACAAAGTTCTCTTATTTCGCGCTTATCCTGCAAATACCATAAATTTTTACTTATATATAGTGACTCATAAGTTATCTCTTTTTTTCCATTTAATGTCGCTTGTGTAGATACCCCAGCATTGATAAAAATATGATACAATTCCAATTTTTTTGGCAAACTTTTACCGATTATTTTATCCCCTGTCATCCCATCATAGCTGACAATATAGTCAACGTTTTTATGATTTAATTTTTCAAGTTCATTGACAAATTCCTCAAATAAAATACCCTGTATATAACGATTATCTCTTGCATTATCTTGGTTTGATGTGCCCTGATATGGCGGGTCCATATATACAAGATCTCCTGATTTCGTCATTGCTAAAACCTCTTTGTAATCTACATTGGAAAAAATCGTCTTTCCTTTTAATAATTCAGAAATTTTAATCGCATTCTTTGTTATCATTTCAGGTTTTGTCCCATATCGGCGTTTATCACAGGACTGATTCAATTCACCCTGAGCATTATATCGTACTGCTCCTTTGACAATCCGTGCCAGCAAAAACAACATTCTTGCAGGGTCCTGCATTCCATTATTAAAATCCGATCTCACTTTGTAAAAGTAATCTATATTATTTTGTTTTTCTTGAAACTGTCCTGCCCATACTGCTGAATATTCATTCGCTAACTTTTCCGGAGCATTAATACACTCCTCCATCATTTTGATCAAAGGTTTATTGATATCATTTACCCAAAAAGAATCACATCGATTTTCCAGTGCAGATAAAATAGAAATTGCACATGTCCCTGAAAAAGGTTCCACTAACCTTTTAAATCTATTAGGGAAAAATTTTATAATTTCTGGCGCAATTATCCTCTTGCTTCCCTGATATTGAACTAAATGTGGTGCTTTCATTACAATATCCCTCCTAAGCCAAAACCTTTGCAATAAACTCTGATAATTCCTCTGGTGTCATGGCGCCGACAGATGCTCCCATATCCGCGAGTACAGACGCCGCATTCCTGTCATAATTTGGCACTGCATCATGGTCAAGCGCAGGCAGCACAATCAGCTTCGCCCCGCTCTCTATAATTCCCTGGCTCACTTGATACATTTTGTGATAGCCACCTCCTTCATAGAGGTCTGTCACTAGCACTACCATCGTTCGATGTGGCGTCTGAATAAGCTGTGCACAATACGCAAGCGCGCCACTAATATCTGTTCCACCGCCAAGCTGCACACTCATAAGCGTCTCAACCGGATCGCTTACATAATCGCTTAAATCCACCACGTTTGTATCAAAAATAACAAGCTTTGTATCCAACATTGGAAGGTGTGCAAAAATCCCTGCCATAATGGCACTGTGAATCACGGAATCGAGCATAGAACCACTCTCATCCACACAGATAATCACACGCCATTGATTGTACTTTTTCATGCGCGCACTAAAATAAACCTGCTTCAGCATTAATTGTTTTGTCTCCGTATCATAGTTTTTCAGATTTCTACGAATTGTCTTTTTCATATCAATATTTCGCATCGATTTTACAGGGCTGCTTATATTGCGGTTTAATCTGCCTGAAAAAGATTTTTTTATTTCCTGCTCAAGTTTTTTTGTCAGATCCTTCGCTACCTTCTGTACAATCTGACGCGCAAGTTCTAACACTTCGCCCTTCATCATGTGTTTCAACTGCATAACGGTCTTTAGAAGTTCCTTATTTGGCTCAAGTTTTCGCAAGACTTCGGGGTCTGTTAAAAGCTCCGTCATCCCATACTTTTCCAGTGCATGACGCTCCATAATCTCAACCGTTTTTCGCGGAAAAAGCGTCTTAATTTTGGTAAGCCAATGCGGAATGGTAAGCTGCGAATCCCCACTTCCACCGCGCCGATCTTTGCGGATTTCCTGCTCGTCCCCATACTCTCTTGAATACAAGTAATCCAACACATCTTCCATCTCCATCATTTTCAGATTCTCTCGTTCATCTCCCTCTGAAAATGAGATCTGATCCGCCGCATATTTTCCCAAGACCAACCGCCACCGATTTAAAATTTCCTGTTCGTCTACCATACGTCCTGACTCTCCTCCATACATTATAACCGCTTGTTTTACCGCTTTATCAAGTCCTTATCATAATATCTTTTGCTCTTCTTTCTGCCATTTACTGAAATAAAATACATATAATCTTGATTCTTAAAATGCCATCCAATTCCTCGAATCACACCAACCATATCTGGGTGGTTAACAGGTGACACCAGATCACCATTCATAAATTGAGGAGGCTTGTCCAAAGTCCTTAATTTATCTACAGCAATCTGAACTCCCTGCACAGGATAAACAAGATTGGCTATAGTGTTATCTGTACAAATCTCATATTCAACGACACATTGAAAGAGTACAGATGGAAATGTTTTTCCTTCACACACTATAGTATCAAAACAGATTCCCCACATAAAATCATCGACTACCTTCCCAAAGCATGCCGCACATATGTGTCCAGTTCCTTGCCGTAAGCATACCACTCCGGCAGCACCTCTGTGCGCTCCATTAATTCACGTCCGGTCTTGTGGTGCAGATTCGCTGCCTGCTGTGCTATCTTATCCGTCTCTGCGGGTGTAAAATAGGCAAATGCCATCCGAAGCTGCGGCAATAATTCCATAAATTCCACTGCATCCACTTGTCCGAGAAAAACGTCAATTCTCTCAAGCATTTCACGTTCGATTAAAATCAAATCCCGCGCTGTAAAGAACAAACCACGGAAAAAGACCGCAGTCTTTAAGAGCTGCTCTTTTGTTCCTGTCAAATATCCCTGACACACTGCACCGACCGCCTGCGCATCTTCTCGTCCACCCCCGTAAAGAATCCCATGAATACAACCATTCAAACCTGCATGAATCTGTACATCCTCCTGCATCTGCTGCAACACTTCATAGAAATCCACACGTTCACTGGCATACTCCTGCCCTTTTCTTCCTGTAATCTGATACAGCAGTTTCAGCGCATTCATGCCCGCATCTAGCGCATCATCGCTCATCCGCGTAATACTTGGAAGAAGTGTGACTACCTTTCTAACACCCGTGTGCAAAAGCGCACCAAACTGTAGCTCCGAATTGTAAAGTGTCCCTAGTTCCTCCATCATGGTCAGAGATTTAAGCGCATCTGCAATCGAATAAAAATCCATATCCTTCAATATTAATTCATGCACACGCTCATAAACCATTTCCAACTGACTAGAAATCCCCATCTCAAACACTTGTGTTAATAAAATCGCTGCGTCATCCGCTTTCGTATCCTGTAAAAGCTGTTCCTGCACAATACTGACAATTGCTTCCTCTATCGTTGCACCATGCACAGACACATCAATCAGAGCAGCAAATACCTGCGCACCATACTTGTATTTCCAAATTTCGCGAATTAAGTTACGATTCGTTCGCAGCTGTAAATTAGGTCCTTTTAACCGCTTTGCAAAATCTGCATGCAAAAAATTCAGCCGATGAAAAAACTTACTCATCTGCCTGTGCTTTTTGCTGGAAAAAATAGAAAGTGTCACTTCTTTTTCCAATGTACTATCCGTTCGGATACCAAATTCCCCACACTGATTCTGAAAATCCAAAATAATTGGTGGAACATCTGCCAATGTGCAGAGCGCACCAGAACCAGTCCCTGTCATCAGGCGCCTCAGTACGCGAACTGGCATATCCGATGATAGATTATATTCGCCCTTAACATAAGATGTTAGCACTGCATCCTGCAACTCGTATGCACCAGGCTGTGGCTTTTCGCGCAGACTACTAAGCCCCTGTGCCATCTGCCACGCACAGATTTCATCATATGTGGAAAGTGCGCCGTCCTCCTTACGCACATTCTTTCCAGTAGTAACAAGAAGATCCAGCACTGCTGCCTCATATGGATTCGGGGTCTGGTCGGCAATCTCCTCCCATATTTTCTGATAAAAACCTGTGTAGGGCATACCACTCGCATAACCATTCAGCGCGTCTGCCGACTCCATGGAATAAGGCATCAGATACACACTTTCATCCTGTCCTGGAACATAATGTGCTATACTTTTTGCATAGCGAACCGTTTCCTGCCATTGTGCATCTGACAATCGCTCACGCAGCCCTGGTGTGTGAAATCCACCTGTAATTACAAGAATGCGCTGTATTTTCTGTTGACTGCTTTCCTCCTTTGTACTATTAACATGTTCTTGACTCTGCGGCAACTCGTCCCCATGCAGCACCTGTAAAGCAATTCGCGCCGCCATATGTTGTTCCCGCGCAAGACATCCTTCGCTCTGCAGCACTTCTTTCGGTGTATTTTCCCGCGCAAGCGCACAGTAAGTATTCAAGTGTGAAAACCAAAGATCGCTATCCTCATACATACCATTTATCTCAAAATACTTTTCCCAGAACTCATCAAAGTTGCGCATTCCTGTTTTTTCACACAATTTTTCTATGTACGCATTCCGCGCAAGCAGATAGTCGTCATTATAGTTGCGCGGTGCCTCCCCATTCCCCAATTTATCCGCTGATGCCGCCAGAATATCTCCATAAGACAAATCAATAAAGGACACTGATGTCCTATTTTTATCCGCCTCGCGCAGCGCTGTTAACTCTGGTGAATAGTCCAAAAATGGATAATAGCACTTGTAATGTTGTTGTTCTTCCGATATCTTTTTTGCCTTGTCGTGATAGGAATAATAGATGGCAAACGGTGCACGCGTATCTTTGTGTACCATAACTGGAAGCAAAGCATTCGCATTATCTGGTCCTTCCACCAAAACCGCATTGGGTTTCCATTCTGCAAAAATCTTCTGAATATGGAAAGAACACGCTGGGCTGTGATGGCGCACTGGTATTAGCATTATTTCAGCCATTTCCGCGCTTCGTAATATTCTTTCCATAATCCACCTTCTTTGTCGCTTTTTGCGCGCACCACTGTATTGAAATAACCCTTTACTTTCTCCAAATCGTCCTTATCCTCCTTGGAGATGGCACCAACAAGATTCTGAACAAGACACTCCACATCAAGACGTCCTTCACCATAATAATATCCTGTCAACATTGTTTGATAGTACACTGAAACTGCTTCCGCTGTACTCATCACTGCATTTGGCTTGTCAATTCGATGCCCATAGGAAGAAACACCTTCTCGCAGCTCATGATAAGTCGAAGCGAGAAGCTCTGCCACGTCTTCATCAACTTTCATATCCACATGATTTTCTTCCGCAAGCATACTGACCTCATTCAATATTATCTGCTTCTCCAGAGAAACCTTTTTCACTGGCATAACAGTCTCGAAATTAAAGCGGCGCTTTAACGCGCTGCTCATCTCATTAACCCCTTTGTCTCTTGTATTTGCGGTTCCAATCACATTAAAACCTGGGCGCGCAAACAAGAAACCATCATCACCCAACTCTGGTACATTCAACACTTTATCACTCAACACACTAATAAGACTATCTTGAATCTCCGCTGGTGTTCTTGTAATTTCCTCAAAACGGGTAAGGATTCCTTTTTCCATTCCTATGTAAAGCGGTGCTGGCACAAGCGCTTCTCTGCTTGGTCCTTTCGCGAGCAGCAACGCATAGTTCCAAGAATATTTAATCATATCCTCTGTTGTTCCCGCTGTTCCTTGTATTGTATTTTTGCTATTTCCGCTAATTGCGGCAGATAAAAGCTCTGAGAGCATTGTCTTTGCTGTCCCCGGCTCACCGACAAGCATCAGACCACGGTTGCCAGCTAATGTGACAATACAGCGCTCTACAAGCGCATCATTTCCAAAGTATTTTTTCTTAATTTGATAATTTTTCCGCTTATATTTAATAGGCTTTTCACTGCCCAAAATAAAGGTTCTAACTGCTTTTGGCGACATCTGCCAATTGTCGGGTTTTTTATTTCCTTGTTCCTCATCTGCTTTCTTTAACGCCTCAAGTTCCTCCTGATAACGCACTTCCACTGGGGGTTTTATTGTTTCCTGCATTGTTTTGTCCTTTCTAAATATTGTACTATTCAGCCATGTCATTCTTCATAAATCGCCTAAATATGTGTTTTTATCAATAATATTTGATGTTTGCTGGCGAACTATTTCAATAGTTCTCTACCTACTATTATAAACACTATTGATTGTGATAGGCAAGTAAAATTACGTAGAAAACATGTAACAGTTCAGCCATATCATTCATAAGTCGCCAGAGTGTACATTTTAACCAATGACATTCGGTTTTTGCTGGCGACTTATTTCATGACGGGCGTCTGCCCTATAGAATTAATTGTACAAATTGCCCTTTGTGAGCAAGCTCCCACATACAATTTGCACAATTAATTCTGCATGGCTGAACTATTACGAAAACATTATAAACCAGTCACTATTCATCGCATGAGAATCATGAGAATTTTTATAATTTTCCATTGTACTAGCCGAGGGCGGTTCATGCAAAACAAAGGGATAGGCAAAACAGACGCTAATTGCAAAAAATATTTCAGCAAATTTAGATTGAATTTTGTATGTGTTTATAATAAAATAATCATATTAAATCATTGAATAAATTAGAACATTTTATCTGTTAGAAAATTCACAATTGGAGCTTTAAAAAGAAATGGAAATGGAATATATATTTGAAACACAAAATTTGAAAGTTAGAAAATTTAAGCTAGAAGATGCCAGATGCTTATATGAAAATCATTTGGAAGAAGAAGTAAAAAAGTGGTTTCCAAATGAAAGCTATGCAGATATGGAAGAAACCAAAGACGCAATTAAATTTTATATAGACTGTGTGAATAATAAACATTTACCATATGTATTAGCGGTTGAATTAAAGAACACAGGGGAATTAATAGGCGATACAGGGGTAAATAAAACTGACGAAAATTCCAATGAATTAGAAATAGGTTACACAATATGTAAAAAATATAGTGGAAAAGGATATGCTACTGAGCTTTTAAAAGCTATAACAGAATTTATAACACGCACTTTTGGAATAAACATTTTATATGGACGTGTTATTCGTGGAAATAGTGCTTCTGTGAGAGTTCTTGAAAAAAATGGTTACAAATTTGTTCGGGAAGAATTTGGAGCAGACGATGACCCTTATGGTAATGGAATGTTAATCTACAAAAAAATATGTTAAATTCCCGTTTTGAATCTTCTTTCCCTTTGCGTAATGATTATCTTAACCAGTGGACTTTAGTATTCGGCTAATTGCAGACCGCGGAATGCGCCTGTATTGCGCATTCCTGACCCGTGAAAAGTAGCTTTAAATTCTCTGGTAAAAAGCAATAATACTATCTCAACTATCGGAAATATTTTTATCCTCCTCAATCCACCACTTTATGATTTCTGGCGTACCATCTTCCTTCCATGTAATCAAAAACTGTGCAGTCGCAACATTATGTACGTTTCCACCCTCACCATTTAAATATTCCGAAGCCTGTAATACCATTTTTCCATTGTACTCTACTGTGCATAGGTTATAAAATCCCCGCACCTCACTTCCCACGCTGCGCGCTGTATTTGGCAAATCCTCCCACATATTCTCAGCTTGAAAAGAAATCGTTTCATCAAAATATGGGCAAAAGGCACTGTACTGATTTTTTTCTGGCTCCTGAAACACTTCTATTTTAATCCCACAATCATAATCCTCATCAAAATCGGAAGGTAATTGCATTCTTTCAATACCATGCTTTTCAGAATTGTCTGTCAATGAATTTCTGTATTTAAAAATTGCTTTATAGGAATCTCCTACTGCACCACAGCCTGTCCCCTGTGCACTAAACACAATCTCCATATTTCCATCATTGTCAAGGTCCTCCCAAAAGGTATCAAACCAACCATAATAAGAACACATTTCTTCAGAAAAGCAATAGGGCGTATCGTCATTCATATAAAACCATAGACCACCAGAACCATAAAAT
>ERZ808035.1243-NODE-1243-length-13973-cov-16.181707_pt1 | contig 13973 bp, 12 predicted proteins | sample MGYA00380189_ERZ808035 | MGnify/ENA primary metagenome ERZ808035 (study PRJEB31490, sample SAMN06133407) | mouse gut metagenome | isolation source: M5_1 | host: mice | place: China: Chengdu | collected 2015-05 ...
AGTTAAACCCCGCCGCGCCGATGGTACTGCGAAAGCGGGAGAGTAGGTCGCCGCCACCTTCCGGCCCCCGGACGTCCAAACGGACATCCGGGGGCCTTTCTTTTTGCGCCCGCGCGCCGGAAAACCGGGAGGAGGCGCGGGGGCCGACCGGGGGCCGCGCGCGGAGCTCGGCTGACGCTTCGCCACGGTAAGAATTGCGGGAGATTTGCCTGGGTGGAGGATTTTGACTAAATTTGGAGATAAATTTGAGTCAGTATGGAAGAACAGGAAGAATACGGACAATGGGTCTGCGCTCCGTTTGAGAGCAACGAAAGCCAGCGAATGATTCTGGGCGCATGTCGCCTGGACGTAGACAAGTTCCGCAAAAAGGGAAAAATGGTCTACCGGCTTGTCATCGGCTGGGCTTATGACAAGGAATCCGACTTGCCAGGCGAGGAACTGTCTATGGAGATGGAGCAGGTCCATGAGCGTCTTGAGAAGGTATTCAAAAAGGATCCTGTCGCTGTTCTGACGGAAGTTTACACCGGCGACGGGTTGCGAGAATGGGTATTCTATACGGCAAGTCTTCATATCTTTCAAAAGAAAATCAACGAGGCATTGGCTGACCTGCCGCCATATCCTCTGACTTTCTCTGCCGAAGAGGATCCCCGCTGGGAGGAGTATGACGCGACTGCGGAAATAGTGAAGAATCTCGCGGATGAGTGACAACCTGCTTAAATAGACATATGCAGTCATTTGACATTCGGTTTTGACAGAAGCTATATATTCTTATTTGGTATAAAGATTGTCGATAATGAATGAGGATATCATATATAAGTACTTTCCCGGCCTGACAGACACGCAAAAGGAACAGTTCGCGATGTTGGGCACTCTCTATCCCGAGTGGAATGAGAAAATCAATGTCATATCCCGGAAGGATATCGGGAATCTGTATGTAAACCATGTGTTGCACTCGCTCGCGATTGCCCGTTTCCTACAGCCGACTGAGGGAACGACAATGCTTGATATGGGTACCGGTGGCGGTTTTCCGGGGATTCCCCTCGCGATAATGTATCCCGGTTGCCGATTCCATCTGATTGACCGTATCGGGAAGAAAATTAAGGTCGCGCAGTCGATTGCCGAGGCTATCGGATTAACCAACGTGACCTTCCAGCACGGAGATATCGGAGAATGCCGGTCGAAGTTCGATTTCGTCGTAAGCCGCGCGGTAATGCGTCTGGACGAGCTTGTTCCGCTGATTCGCAAGAATGTCAGCCGCACGCAGCGCAACGGACTTGCCAACGGCCTGATTTGCCTAAAAGGAGGCGATTTAACCGAAGAATTGAAGGGAATCGGCCGCAATGTTTTGCGGGAGCGCGTTTCCTCGTATTTTTCAGAGCCGTTTTTCGAAACAAAGGAACTTATCTACGTTCCGCTGTGTTAAGTAGGTGATGGCAACATAACGGACTGCCGCGAATAATATGGAAATACAAAGATTTGAGTTCAATCTCTTCGGAGAGAACACCTATATCATCTGGGACGCCGAGACGCTCGAGGCGGCTGTCGTGGATCCGGGTATGTGCGACGAAGCGGAGAATGCTGTATTTGACCGCTTCATTGCGAGTGGGAGGTTGTCGCTGAAAGCGATTTTGCTGACCCATATGCATGTCGACCACACGTTTGGCATTAACCATGTGCTCGACAAGTATTCCCTTGTGACGATATACGCTCATCCCGCGGATGCGCCGTTGGGACGGACGCGCGACGAGCAGGCCCGTATGTTCCATCTTCCGTATCGCCTCAGCCCTGTTGTCGCGGACCGGCTTGTTAATGACGGGGACGCCGTGGCGCTTGGCAAGGAAAAGATTGAGGCGTTGCATGCTCCGGGTCATTCTCCGGGGAGTCTCCTCTATTATGTGCCGGCTTCCGGTTTCGTCCTTACTGGGGATGTCCTGTTCCGGGGAAGCATCGGGAGGACGGATTTGCCCGGTGGCAGCCATACGCAGTTATTGAAGAGCATTGCTGATAAAATCGTCAAGTTACCCCCTTCTACCATCGTTTATCCCGGTCACGGACCATCAACCACCGTCGGGGAGGAGCTTGCGCATAATCCGTTCCTATAATTTCCAATAATTACAGGCACTAATTCATAATTAACAGAGGTCGGGAAGATATGGTAATTTCTATCCGGCCTCTGTTGATTTTATCTATTTTTCTCTCGGGAGGTAGTCGCAGGCGACAACCTGGTGGATTCATTGGAAGAAGAGCGTGTCGCGGCGAGGATGCCTGGAGGGACCTATTAACAGGCGGAGCGAAGTTGAGTAATTGAAGTAAGCCCATATCCAGTTGAGAAGCACGGCTATTTTGTTCCTCATTCCGAGAATAGAGATAAGGTGGATGAACATCCAGACAAGCCACGCCATAAAGCCGTGGAAGTGAAGATGTTTCATATCCACAACCGCGCGGTTACGCCCGATGGTCGCCATAGAGCCTTTGTCATCGTATCTGAACGGTTTCCATTCGCCTGAATCCGTGGAATCCGAGTTGAGATTGCGGGCGAGAGCACGCCCTTGCTGTATGGCGACCTGCGCAAGCTGGGGATGTCCCCCGGGATATTCCGGGTCACCTTCAACGATGGATATGTCGCCGATAGCGAATATATTCCGCAAGCCGTTAATGCGGCTTAATCTGTCGACAATCAGACGGCCTCCGCGGCCTGTCAGCGTTTGGCTGAGCGGCTCGCCTGCGGAGGTGAAGTTGAAGCCTTCGGCTGTGACCCCGGCGGTCCATATCACCATCGAGGCCGGGAGTTCCGAGCCGTCGGAAAGATGAATGATGTTATCGGAATAGCTTGTCATATTCGCTCCGAAGCGCAGGTCGACCATCAGGTCGCGAAGCGATTTGGCCGCGGCAGCCGAGGATTGTCCGCTCATGGTGCCTAGCACTTTGCCCGAGCCTTCGACAAGCGTTATGGAAATTTCGTCAGGGGAAATTGCCGGATACTCTCTCGGAAGGACATACTTCTTCATCTCGCCGAGCGCTCCGGCTATCTCAACGCCGGAAGGGCCTCCTCCGACAACGACAAAATTCAGCAGGGCGCGCCGCTTTTCGGCGTTCGGTTCGATAGACGCTCGTTCCAGCAGCGACAAAACCTCGTTACGGCAACGCAGCGCTTCGGGAGTCGACTTGATGGTAAACACGCTGTCGATGAGCTGGGGCATATTGAAAAAGTTGTTTGTGGTTCCGGCTGCCACTATCAGGAAATCGAACGGAACGGTTTCCATAGAAGTTCGAACCGTTAGGCGGGCAACGTCTATTTCCTGAACTTCGCCCATGTTGTAACGGACCCGCGCTTTATGTCGCTTGCGTAATTCCCTCCTGAGCGGAAAGCATATGCTTGACGGATCAAGGCCCGACGAGGCTACCTGGTAGAACAGCGGAGGAAATGAATGGTAGTTGTTTCTATCAATAAGCGTCACATCGAATTTTGACGCGTCGATATGCTTTACAAAGTTAAGTCCGGCGAAACCTCCGCCGATGACAACGATTCTTTTCCTTGGTTCTTCCATATCTTATCCCTCAATAATAATACATATGGAAAACAAGCGTCGGAGGGCATTTGTTTGCCTTCCGACGCCTGGATGGGTTACTCTGAGAAAAGCGGGGTCAGTTTCCGAGCTCTGACAGGAATTTGATACGCATCAGCCGTATTTCGTCCTCCGAGTACTCGGAGCCGAGCTCCTGGATGGCATCTTCGAGGGAGTCGGTCTCCGCCTCCTTGAAGTATTCGAAAATGTCCTCCTGATGGTCTTCGTCGATTACCTCGTCGATGAAGTAGGCGATATTGATTTTGGTACCGGAATAAACAATCGCCTCTATGTCGTCAAGGAGTTCGGAAAACTCCAACCCTTTGGAGTTTGCCAGTTCGTCAAGGTCGATTTTTCTGTCGATTGCCTGGATTATTGAAATCTTTATCCGGCTCTTGTTGGCTACCGAGCGCACCCTGAGGTCTTCTGGGCGTTCGATTTCGTTTTCCTCGACGTGGCGGCGGATTACCTTTATGAACTCCTCTCCGTAGCGGTGGGCTTTTCCGGCGCCCACGCCCGAGATGTTTTGCAGTTCGTCAAGGGTGATGGGGTAGGAGGTCGCCATGGCTTCCAGCGAAGGATCCTGGAAGATCACATACGGCGGCAGGTTGAGATTGCGCGCCATCTTCTTGCGGAGGTCCTTGAGAATGGAGTACAGTTCCGGATCTACGGCGCATGTGGCGCCCCCTTTGACCGGGACGGCTTCCTCGATTTCGTTGAACTCGTTGTCTTCCACGACCGAGAAGTGAACCGGGTGTTTCAGATACTCCTTGCCTTTATCCACGAGGCGTATCAGGCCGAAATTCTCGACATCGCGGTCAAGGTATCCGGCGATAGTGGCCTGGCGTATGACCGTGTTGAGAAAGCGCCGGTTTGAGCCTTGGGCGCAACCGAACACTTCGAGCTGGTCGTGTCCGTAGTTTTTGATGTCCGGGGTCTCGCGCCCCAGCATTACGTCTATGATATGGTCGGCTTTGAATTTTTCTTTAAGGGCGGCAACAGTCTCGATTACCGCGATTAAGTCTTCTTTAGCGTCCACGTGTTTCTTTGGGTTTAAGCAGTTGTCGCAGTTCCCGCAGTTGTCCTCGCCGAAGTCCTCGCCGAAATAATGGAGCAGGGTCTTGCGGCGGCATACCGACGATTCGGCATACGAGGCAGTCTCGGCCAGCAGTTGTCGGCCGATTTCCTGTTCAGCCAGAGGTTTCCCCTGCATGAATTTTTCCAGCTTCTTGAGGTCCTTGGCCGAGTAGAACGTCAGGCAGATGCCCTCGCCACCGTCGCGTCCGGCGCGTCCTGTCTCCTGATAGTATCCTTCAAGAGATTTAGGCATGTCGTAATGGATGACATAACGCACGTCCGGCTTGTCGATGCCCATTCCGAAGGCAATCGTCGCTACAATGACATCTACCTTTTCCAGCAGGAATGCGTCCTGGTTTTCGGAACGGGTCGCCGAGTCCATACCCGCATGGTATGGGAGCACCTTGATGTTGTTGACTTTCAGGAGCTCCGTCAGCTCTTCGACTTTTTTCCGGCTGAGGCAGTATATGATGCCGGACTTGCCGGAATGGGTCTTTATGAAGCGTATGATGTCCTTGTCGACATTCGCGGTTTTCGGCCGGATCTCGTAATAGAGGTTGGGGCGGTTGAACGACGAACGGAATACCTTGGCATCGGTCATTCCGAGGTTCTTCTGAATGTCGTGCTGCACCTTCGGGGTGGCCGTCGCGGTCAGGGCGATTACCGGGCGGACTGATATCTCGTTGATAATCGGCCGTATCCTCCGGTATTCCGGACGGAAGTCGTGACCCCATTCCGAGATACAGTGGGCTTCGTCGACGGCGTAGAACGATATGGGAACTGTTTTGAGAAATTCGATGTTCTCTTCCTTCGTCAGCGACTCCGGGGCGACATAAAGCAGCTTGGTTTTTCCGGCGGTAACGTCGGCCTTCACCTGGTCAATCGCCGCCCTGGAGAGCGACGAGTTAAGGAAGTGGGCAACGCCGTCGTCGGCCGAGAAATTGCGCATCGCATCGACCTGGTTCTTCATCAGGGCGATCAGAGGAGAAATCACGATGGCGGTACCGTCCATGATGAGCGAGGGGAGCTGGTAGCACAGCGATTTTCCGCCCCCGGTAGGCATGAGCACGAACACGTCGTCGCCCTCGAGGAGCGACAGCATGATTGCCTCCTGGTTCCCCTTGAAGGTGTCGAAGCCGAAATTCTCTTTCAGCGCGTTGGTCAGAAGCTGCTTGTTAGTCATGGAGTCGATGATGGGAAGGTTTGGGAGAAATAGAGAGGTTTATTTGTTTAACTCGTAATGGGACGAGCGCAGTTTGTCGAGCACATACTCGCCGGTTACCTCGAAGGATTTCTTTTTGCCGGAGGGAATCTCGAACATCGCGTCAATCATCACGGTTTCCACAATCGCCCTCAGGCCGCGTGCGCCGAGCTTGTACTCGATAGCCTTGTCGACAATCGTGTCGAGGGCTTCGGGCGTGAAGGTCAGTTTGACGCCGTCCATAGCGAAAAGTTTCTCGTACTGGCGGGTGATGGCGTTTTTGGGCTCGGTCAGCACCCGGCGCAGCGCGTCGCGGTCGAGCGGGTCGAGGTGGGTCAGAATCGGCAGGCGCCCGATGATTTCGGGAATCAGTCCGAAAGACTTGAGGTCCTGCGGGGCGACGTACGCGAGGTAGTTGTCTCGGTTAATACGCTTTCGGGCCTCGTCGGTCGAATAGCCTACGACGTGGGTGTTGAGGCGCTGGGCTATTTTGCGTTCTATGCCGTCAAAGGCTCCGCCGCAGATAAAGAGTATGTCCTTCGTGTCAACCGGAATCATACGCTGTTCGGGATGCTTGCGGCCTCCTTGGGGGGGCACGTTGACAATCGAGCCTTCAAGAAGTTTGAGCAGACCTTGCTGCACGCCCTCGCCGGAGACGTCGCGGGTGATTGAGGGATTGTCCCCCTTGCGGGCTATTTTGTCGATTTCGTCGATGAAGACTATTCCTCGCTGCGCTTTTTCGACATCATAGTCGGCTACCTGGAGCAGGCGCGTCAGGAGGCTCTCGATATCCTCGCCTACATATCCGGCCTGGGTAAGTACAGTTGCGTCGACTATTGTGAAAGGAACGTCGAGCATTTTGGCGATAGTCTTGGCAAGAAGTGTCTTGCCCGTTCCCGTGGGGCCGACGAGTACGATGTTGCTCTTTTCGATATCGACGTCGTCGTTTTCTCCGCGGGGTTGCTGAAGCCTTTTGTAATGGTTGTAGACCGCTACGGAAAGGTAGCGTTTGGCGCTTTCCTGCCCGATCACGTATTGGTCGAGGAACTCGCAGATTTCTTTGGGCTTCGGGATTCTCTTCATTTCCTGGCTGTCGTCTGCTCCGGGGCGCTTGGCACCTTTTCCCGCGGCGACGTTACCCCGGAACTCTGTCAGGAGTTCGTGGATGGAGTCGGCACATTCGGAGCAAAGGAACACGCCCTCGTCGACCGCCGACGGAATCAGGACGTCGGCGTGGTCGGCAGGCCGGCCGCAGAACGAGCAGCACTGTTGCTGATTTTTCTTTTTTGCCATCTGTTTCTATGGAAACTGGTAGAAATGCGATATGGTCAGCAACCCGGTCGGTTGCTGACCTGAAATTGTCCTTATGTTCAGTGTTTTGCTTTCACAAGCACGGAGTCAATCATGCCGTAGGCCTTGGCTTCGTCGGCAGTCATCCAGTAGTCGCGGTCGGAGTCGCGCTCCACTTTTTCGAGCGGCTGGCCGGAGTGGTCGGCGATAATTTGGTAGAGCTCGGTCTTGAGCTTGAGTATTTCGCGGGCTGTGATTTCGATGTCGGAGGCCTGTCCCTGCGCGCCACCCATCGGCTGGTGGATCATGACGCGCGAATGTTTGAGGGCGAAGCGCTTGCCTGTGGTGCCGCTAACGAGCAGGACGGCCGCCATAGAAGCCGCCATGCCTGTGCATATAGTCGCAACGTCGGAGGAGATGTACTGCATCGTGTCGTAGATGCCGAGTCCGGCATACACGGAGCCGCCGGGGGAGTTGATGTATATCGACACGTCCTTGCCGGGGTCGGCGGAGTCGAGGTAGAGCAGTTGTGCCTGGATGACGTTGGCGGTATAGTCGTTGACGTCGGTGCCGAGGAAGATGATGCGGTCCATCATCAGACGCGAGAACACGTCCATCTGCGCCACGTTGAGCTGGCGTTCTTCGATGATGGTGGGTGAGATGTAGCTTGAACGGATAGCGTTGTCTGTGGCGGAAGTGTACTGGTCAAGCGCCAGGCCGTTCATGCCGAGATGTTTTACCGCGAAATTGCGGAAGTCCGTTTTGTTATTCATAAGTTATGCAGAAATTTCAAGGTTATGCGGAGCGTCGGGCAATCTGTTTGGGAAGCGCGTCAGACAATCTCCGTTTTTTCTAATTCAAAGGTACTAAATTTTCCGCGCATTTCCGCTATATGGGCGTAAAAAAACACCATCCGCCCAGAAAAAAGTGGGGCGGATGGCGGGAAAATTGCCTATGTCAGTGTCGCCGACGTCGCGGCGACAGTCAGGAAGCGGTTTATTCGGCGGCGGGAGCGGGGTTTACCATTGCCTTGAACTCGTCGAGGGAAACCTCCTTGTTGTCGAGAGTAACGAGGGCCTTGACAACGTTGAAGAGCTTGCGCTCGCTTACGTCGTCGTGGATGCGACGGGCCTGCTGCTGGTCGGAGAGGACTTTCTTGGCGTAGTCGGTCAGCACGTCGTCGGTGAGGTTGGTCATACCGTATTGCATGAACTGGTTGTAGACGATACCCTTGGCGAAGTTGAGCATATCGTCCTCGTTCACCTTGATATCCTGGTTGGCGCGGATCTGGTTGCTGAGAAGCTCCCAGCGGATGCCGGGAATCATTTTTTCGAACTCGGCGTCGATATTCTCCTCGTTGAGTTCCTCGTTGCGTACGATCAGCCATTTCTTCAGGAACGCGGCGGGAAGTTCGATGTTGCCGAATTTCTCCATGAGCACTTCCTGGGCATCGTGGTTGAACTTCATCTCGCTGTTGGGGGCGAGCTGCTGGGCGATCATCTTGCGGAGCTGGTCGAAGTATTCCTCTTCGGTAGTCACGGTGTTGCCGGCGAATACCTGCTTGTAGAAGTCTTCGTTGTGCTCGGCGAGCTTGAGGACGATGATTTCGGAGATTGCCATTTCAAAGTCGGCCTTGACTTCGGCGGCGCGCTCTTTGTCGATATTGAGCATCGAGGAGAGTTCGGCAACGGAGTCGCCGGCGGCCTTGGCGGGGTTGAAGACAACCTTGTCGCCGACTTTCTTGCCGAGGAACTTGTCGGCCTCAGCCTTGTCGTGGAAATACATCGGAGCCACGATGCCGGCAACTACCTGGATGGCGTCGTCGGTGGTCTTGACGTTGCCTTCGGCGTCCAGCTCCATGATCGCGCCTTTCACGAGGGCGGTGGCGTCAACCTCTTCGCCGGGAACCTGCGACCCGAAGCGGCGCAGAAGAGCCTGGTCCTGTTCCTTGACCATGTCCTCGGAAACGGCGATGGTGTAATAGGGGACGGTGATTTCCTTGTTGACGTCGGCTTCGACTTTGGGGGCAAGGCCTATTTCGTATTCAAAAGTATAGTCCTTGTCGTCGAGGTTCACTTCCTGTACCTTTACGGGAAGGGGCTCGCCGAGGATGTCGATTTTGTTGTCGCGGAGGTAGCTGATTACGGCGTTGAACACCTCGTCGTTGAGGATGCGGCTCTTCACCTCTTTTCCGAAGCGGCGGCGGAGCTGGTCGAGGGAGACGTGGCCCTTGCGGAATCCGGGGATAGTGTGGGTGCGGCCGATTTCTTTGAGTTCTTTGTCAACCTTGGTGTTGTAGTCGTTTTCTTCAACCTGGACCTTGATAATCGCGTCAAGGTCGCCGGTCTTTTCAAGCGTTACTTGCATATAAGTTGTTTGTTGTTTAGTATGTTAGCGTTTTCTTTTCGGATGCCGGGCCGCGGCATCCGCGTGTCGGGCGGACGGCCCCGCACGATTTTTCAAGATGCAAAATTAGCGCTAAAATTCATAATCTCCAAAAATATCGTTTTCAGAGTGTTAAAATAATGTTAATTAGGACGGCGCCGGGAGGGTTTGCCCTATAAAGCGGGTAAATTTGCACCTAAATATTATATTAGGGTGCGTAGGCGCCCCCCAATAAGGAAACATATCGCCAACATATGAGCATTATCAAATATAACGACGTGGAGATTCTCCGCAAGGAGCTTGTCGTGTTGAAGCATGTGAGCTTCACGATCGAACCGGGAGAGTTCTGCTACCTGATAGGGCGTGTCGGAAGTGGCAAGTCATCGCTTATGAAGTCAATGTACGCCGAAATCCCGGTGTTTAACGGGAGCGCCGAAGTGATGGGGCGACAGCTTGTCGGGATTCCCCGCCGGGAGATTCCGATGCTGCGCCGCGAAATCGGGATTGTCTTCCAGGATTTCCAGTTGCTGACCGACCGCACGGTGTACGACAACCTGCATTTCGTCCTCGAGGCCACGGGCTGGAAGTCGCGTGACGAGATGGACGATCGCATCGAACAGGTGCTCCGACAGGTTGGCATGGGCAACAAGTCGTATAAAATGCCCCACGAGCTTTCCGGCGGCGAGCAGCAGCGTATCGTGATTGCCAGGGCGCTCCTTAACAAGCCGAAACTGATTCTCGCCGACGAGCCGACGGGGAACCTCGACCCGGACACCGGGCAGCAGATTGTGGACCACCTGCGCCGTATCGCTGCCGACGGGACCGCTGTGCTCATGGCGACCCACAACATGCAGCTTGTCGAGCAGTATCCGGCCAGAGTGCTCCGATGCGCTAACAAGCAGCTTGTTGTGTCGGACCCTGTGTGCGTCGTCGAGGAAACCGCCGCGGCTGATTCCGACGACCCTGTTTCCGGGGAAACGGAGAATTGATTAGACGCGATTCGTATAGCTGATTGGATCCTAACAAGATAATAACGAATGAAAGTGATGAAATTCGGAGGGACCTCCGTAGGTTCCTCTGACAGAATAAAGGAAGTCGCCTCCCTGATTACCGGACGCGGACAGAATATCGTGGTACTCTCGGCTATGTCGGGCACCACCAATACCCTGGTAGAGATTTCCGACTATCTGCGCAAACGTAACATAAACGGTGCCAAGCAGATACTTAATTCATTGGAAAAGAAGTACTCCACGACAATCGCAATGCTTTTCTCGGAGGTTGACTACCGCATGGAGGCCGACGAGGAGATTCGGGCGATTTTCAGCCATATCCGCGCGCTCTGCCACGACAATTTCTCGGATGTCGACGAGAAGGAGATTCTGGCCCAGGGAGAGATGATGTCGACCACGCTTATGTATCTCTACCTGCATGAGCGCGGAATAGACGCGGCTTTTATCCCCGCGCTCGACTATATGAAGATTGATGCCGACGGGGAGGCCGATACGGAATACATCCGCGAGAAACTTCGCAACCTGCTTGACGAAAGTCCGGCGGCCGCTCTCTATATAACCCAGGGCTATATATGCCGGAACCATCTCGGCGAGGTCGACAATCTGCGGCGCGGCGGCTCCGACCTGACCGCTACGCTGGTAGGCGCCGCGATCGAGGCGCAGGAAATCGAAATCTGGACCGATATCGACGGGATGCACAACAACGACCCCCGCTACGTTGAGGGCACGACCCCGGTCAGCGAGCTGCATTTCGACGAGGCCGCCGAGCTGGCGTATTTCGGAGCAAAGATTCTGCATCCGGCGTGTGTGCTTCCGGCGAAGGTCGGAAACATACCCGTGCGCCTGCTGAACACAATGGCACCCCACCTCCCGGGAACGCTGATTTACAACACCGACCGCTCCGGCTGCATTAAGGCTGTCGCGGCGAAGGACGACATTATCGCGATACGGATCAAGTCGTCGCGCATGCTGCTCGCCTCGAATTTCATGCACCGCGTGTTCGAGATTTTCGACAACTACCGCAAGCCGATTGACATGATCGCGACAAGCGAGGTGGGGGTCTCAGTCACGGTCGATTCGCCGTTGAAGCTGGAGCATATCGTTGACGAGCTGAAGGAGATAGGTACTGTCACAGTCGATACCGACATGGTGATTGTCTGTGTCGTAGGTGACCTCGAATGGCATAACGTCGGCTTCGAGGCGGCTGCTTTGAAAGCTCTTGCCGGCATCCCGGTTCGTATGATTTCCTACGGGGGAAGCAACCGCAATATATCGTTACTTATCAAGAAAGAGGACAAGGTGGCCGCGCTTAACGCATTGAGCGCGACGCTGTTCGCATAATACTGATAACGTGCTGGGATATGTCGAATAACAAACTTGAACAAATCATCACGAACCTTCAGCGGTATTTCGCTCTGACTGGCTTCCTGCTCCCACAGGAGGAGTCTGAAAAGGCGATACGCGAGGGGGTATCTTTCAGAGGCCCCAATATCCTGATCCTGATTTTCGCTATCTTCATAGCCTCGCTCGGACTGAACACCAACTCGACCGCCGTCATAATCGGCGCGATGCTTATCTCGCCGCTGATGGGGCCTATTATCGGAATCGGTCTGGCAATCGGTATCGAGGACTTCGAGCTGCTCAAGCGTTCGGGTCGCAACCTCCTTGTCGCGGCCGGGTTTTCGATAATCACCTCGACGGTCTACTTCCTTATCTCTCCGGTAAGCGAGGGACATTCCGAGCTGCTCGCCCGCACTTCCCCGACGATTTACGACGTGTTCATCGGCTTCTTCGGCGGTTTCGCGGGCATTATCGCAATAGCGGCGAAGAGCAAGGGTAATGTTATCCCCGGCGTGGCGATAGCGACGGCCCTCATGCCCCCGCTCTGTACGGTCGGCTTCGGCCTCGCGACCTGGCAGATTCATTATTTCCTGGGGGCGCTTTACCTCTTCCTGATCAACTCCATCTACATCGCCCTCGCGACATTTATCGGAGTGAAGCTGATGAAGTTCTCCCGCCACGTCCAGGAACCCTCTCCGCGGGCTAAGCGGGTCAGGAAGATCGTTTACGCCGTAGCGATACTGACGTTGCTCCCCTCGGTATATCTGACATACCAGATGCTGCGCCAGGAACGGTTTGAGATGAACGCTTCGCGCTTCGTACAGGACGAGTTCGTGTTCCCCTCGACGCAGGTTCTCAGCCATAAGGCATCCGACCTTCACGGGCGGCGCACGATTTCCGTCACGCTCATAGGGCGCATCCTGCCGCAGGATTCGCTCGAATTGGCTCTTTCGTCGAAACTGCGCCTGTACGGGCTTGAAGGCACCGCGCTGCATATAGTGCAGGGCGACGCTCCCGCGACAGTGCCGGGGCATACTCCGGCTCAGATGTTCGAGTTCGCGCAGCAGGCGATTGCCAGCAAGCAGGTTACCATCGACTCCCTCGAATCCGTCCTGGCATACCGCAACATGAACGATACCGTGGCCGCGAGCCTTGCTCCCGAGCTGAAGGTCGTGTTCCCCCAGGTCGCCGACATCGCGGTGACGAAGGCCGTTTTCGGCAACGTGGAATCCGACAGGCTCGACACCCTTAACGTCGCCCTTGTCCGCTACTCCCGTCCGATGACCCCCGCTCAGACCGCCGCCTTCACCCGCTACCTCGAAGCGCGCCTCCGCCTCAAATCCGTCATCGTCCAGCCGATGCGCTAACCGGGGCTTCAGCTTGCTCCGCATTTTGATAAACAGGCTTTTGAAACCAGTTTTATAGGATACTATGACGCAGGATAATCACAATCTTGACCGATTTGTCGAAGCCCAGGAATATTCCTATCCAATAGCTTTGGGCGAATTGCGGGAAGGGCGCAAACGCTCTCACTGGATGTGGTACATATTCCCGCAGCTAAAACACCTCGGACATTCCTGCAATTCCCAATTCTACGGAATATCCGGCATTGAGGAAGCGACGGACTATCTTCAGCACCCGGTTTTAGGCCCGCGGCTGCGGGAAGTCTCCGAATCGATTCTCAATCTTCCCTCTACCGATCCGCGCGAGGTCTTCGGCGGCATTGACGCACTCAAACTCCGTTCCTCGATGACCCTCTTTGACCGCGTCTCCCCCGACGACATTATCTCCCGCGTCCTCGACAAATACTTCTCCTCCCGACGCGACCCCAGAACCCTCAAAATCCTGGAAGGAACCGCTTAAATGATTATTAACGCGAGTTCGGGATAAGAAATACCCTAAAAAAAGTTGAATCGGCAGCTTGAAAAAGTTGCCGATTCTTTTGGTAATATCACTGATATTTAGTAATTTAGAGGTGACAAACAATAAATACTGTATCATGATTACCGAGAGTAAAGTTACTGAATATTTGTGAGATATGACGTAACTTGCTGTAATTTAGTGCGTCTATGTATCGTGATTGTACTTAATTCGTACTGATTG
>ERZ808035.1251-NODE-1251-length-13856-cov-13.743305_pt1 | contig 13856 bp, 9 predicted proteins | sample MGYA00380189_ERZ808035 | MGnify/ENA primary metagenome ERZ808035 (study PRJEB31490, sample SAMN06133407) | mouse gut metagenome | isolation source: M5_1 | host: mice | place: China: Chengdu | collected 2015-05 ...
AATTTTATGTTTGAAGGACAACCTAAGGGTTTGTATGCTCTGGCACTTGCCAACACAGGCGAGCGATTCGGTTACTATACCATGCTTGCGATTTTTACTTTGTTTCTACAAGCAAAGTTTGGTTACACTGCTGCTGAAACTTCTACCATTTTCGGATGCTTTTTGGCTGCTGTTTATTTTATTCCGTTCTTTGGTGGTATTCTTGCCGATAAGTTTGGTTATGGCAAAATGGTGACAATGGGTATTGTAGTCATGTTTATCGGCTACGCACTGCTTGCCATCCCGACTTCCAACGATTCCGGCAAAGTAATGATGTTTGGTGCACTGGCTCTGATTGCTTGCGGTACCGGACTTTTTAAAGGTAATTTGCAGGTAATGGTGGGTAATTTGTATGATGCTCCCGAATATAGCTCCAAACGTGACACGGCGTTCAGTATATTCTATATGGCTATCAATATCGGTGCGATGTACGCTCCGACAGCTGCTACAAAGGTAACCAACTATATGTTGGGCAAGGCAGGGCTTTCGTATGTTCCTCAGATTCCTTCATTGGCACATCAATATCTTGACGGTACAATCACTCCTGCTAACCAGGCTACTTTGGAATCATTGCAGGCTGCACAGAACTTTACCGGCGACATTGCCACATTCTGTACTACTTATATCGATAAGCTTTCTGAAGCATATAACTATGGATTTGGTGTGGCATGTGTATCATTGATTATTTCGATGTTGATTTACGTCGCTTTCCGCTCTACATTTAAACATGCCGACTACAACTCTAAACAAGCTAAACCGGCTAACGTAGTTGAGGAGAAGTTGACCCCGGAACAAACCAAACAGCGCATCGTGGCTTTGTTGCTTGTATTTGCCGTAGTTATTTTCTTCTGGATGGCTTTCCACCAGAACGGACTGACACTGACATTCTTTGCACGTGATTATACCGCACAAGAGGTGACCGGACTCGACCGTTTGGGCTTCAATATCGTGAACCTCACCTTCTTGTTGATTGTTATTTACGGACTTTTTTCACTGTTCCAGGGAAAGACCGGTAAATCAAAAATGATTGCCGGTATAGTAGTTGCTGCCGCACTTCTCTGTCTGGGATGGAGCTATAGCTCTATGGATCCTACTGTTAATATTCTGCCTCAGATCTTCCAGCAATTCAATCCGTTCTTCGTGATTGCCTTGACTCCGGTTTCACTGGCGGTGTTTGGATATCTTGCCAGAAAAGGGAAAGAACCTTCTGCTCCGCGTAAAATCGGTATCGGTATGATGATTGCCGTATGCGGTTTCTTGATAATGGCCATTGGGTCTATCGGGTTGCCTACTCCGGATGCTCTGGCAGCCAGTGGCATCGAGAAAGACGCACTGGTTTCTCCAAACTGGTTGATCTCTACTTATCTGGTGCTTACTTTCGCCGAGTTGTTCCTCTCTCCGATGGGTATTTCGTTTGTTTCGAAAGTAGCTCCTCCTAAATACAAAGGTATGATGATGGGTGGATGGTTTGCCGCAACTGCCATTGGTAACTACCTCGTTGCCATCATTGGTTATCTGTGGGGTGGCATGCAGTTGTGGATGGTATGGAGTGTACTTATCGTATGCTGTCTGCTGGCCGCTCTGTTCATCTTCTCTATCATGAAGAAACTTGAAAAAGTAGCATAACCTTTGGGTTGTATCTATACACCAAACACCCCGTTACATTATTTGTTATTACGATAACAATATATGTAACGGGGCGTTTCTTATATTGGCATTTTCTTTACATGCGCATCAGAGTTCCAATCCCATGATATAGTCATTCATATAATATCCGTTTCCGATGTGAAAATCACCTTCACGTAGTTTTTTCATCCCTTTATGTTCATAAAAGTGCAATGCCTTGTTATTCCGGTTGACATTTAATTCCATCAGACAGGGAGACGGATGAATCTCTTTGATGTATTGTACTGCATGGTCAAATAGTTTGCTTCCCAGGTGTGCTCCCTGAAAAGAGGGAAGGACATATATTTTCTGGAGATGAAACACATCATCTCCTTGAGGCTGTACTGATACATAGCCGCAAGGTTCATCTTCCTGGTAAGCGATGAAGTATACGTGTCCTTCTTCTTCCATTTGTTTGCGGATATTCAGGGGCGCGTACATCCATTCCATCATGTAGTCAAGTTGATCGGGCGAAAGTATTTCTTTGTAGGTAGCCGGAAATACCTGTTTCGCCAGTTTGTTAATCAGTATGCAATCATCTGAAGTGGCTTCTCGGATAGTAAACATGTTTGTTGTATTTTTCGGTTTATGTCGCAAATATAGTGATAATTTGCTTTTATAATAAGGTGGAGGTATCTTAATAAGTTAATTAGTATGAATTTAAGGTACTTTGCATTGCATAGTACTAAAGTTATGCATATATTTGTCGCATCAAAAAGGTAAAGCTTATGAATGTAGATAATGTAAAGTCGCAAATGCGAAAAGGCATGCTGGAATATTGCATCATGCTGCTGTTGCATAAAGAGCCGGCTTACGCTTCGGATATCATCCAGAAGTTGAAAGAGGCAAAGCTGATTGTGGTGGAGGGCACATTGTATCCATTGTTGACCCGATTGAAAAACGATGATTTACTTAGTTACGAATGGGTGGAATCTACACAGGGACCGCCACGGAAGTATTATAAGCTGACAGAGAAAGGCGAGTTGTTCCTTGGCGAACTGGAACTTTCGTGGAGGGAGCTGAACGAAACTGTGAATCATATTGCTAATAGAGAATCCATTTAAAAAGAAATAAAGATGAAAAAAACATTAACCGTAAATTTAGGTGGAACCGTTTTTCATATCGACGAGGATGCCTACCGGTTGCTCGATAATTATTTGTGCAACCTAAAACTTCACTTTCGCAAACAAGAAGGAGCAGAGGAGATTGTGAACGATATAGAGAATCGCATCTCCGAACTATTTGCCGAGAAGTTGGCTGCCGGATCGCAAGTGATTACGATTGCCGACGTAGAAGAAGTGATTGCCCGGATGGGAAAACCCGAAGATTTTGGTGAGGAGAGTGAGGAAGACGAACCTCAAAAGACAGCCGGACATACAGGGGCACAATCCGGCACAACCATTCATCGCCGTTTTTACCGTAATCCGGATGATAAAATATTGGGAGGGGTGATTAGCGGGCTGGCTGCATATCTGAACTGGGATGTAACGCTGTTGCGACTGATTATGTTCGTTGTGCTGATCTGTGGATATGGAGTGTTGATTCCTATATACATCCTCTGTTGGCTGATTATTCCCGAGGCCCGTACGGCAGCCGAGAAGTTGAGTATGCGCGGCGAGGATATCACCATAGAGAATATCGGTAAGACGGTGACTGATGGGTTTGAAAGGGTAGCCAACGGGGTGAACAATTATGTAAATTCAGGTAAGCCCCGCAGTTTTCTGCAGAAGGTGGGCGATGCGTTGGTATCGATAGCGGGTTTCTTTCTGAAAGCCTGTCTGGTGGTGCTCGCCATTATATGCAGTCCGGTGCTTTTTGTGCTTGCCATTGTTTTTGTTGCTCTGGTGATTGCTGCCATTGCAGTAGCCATTGGTGGTGGAGCTGCTCTCTATCATATGCTGCCAGCAGTCGATTGGTCACCGCTGATCTCCACTTCGCCGATGATGACCATTGTAGGAAGTATTGCAGGAGTGGCATTGGTGGGCATACCTTTGGCGGGGATCATTTATGCTATTCTCCGACAGATATTTGATTGGCCGGCTATGGCGTCCGGACTGAAATGGTCTTTATTGATACTGTGGGTGCTGGCAGCCGTAATCTTTGTTATCAACCTGTCTTATTTGGGATGGCCTTATCCTTTCCTTTTGGTCGGATGACCTGTCCATGAATAGATTGACATGTGTAGAAATACCTTCCGTTGTGTGTCCGGAAGGTATTTTTTTTTGTAGATAATATGCGTTTTATTTCAAAATCGGGGATTCGGGTATGAGTATCCGTAAATCATATACAACCGCTCCTTTTTATTCCGGTAATTTTGCAATTAAATATATCGGCTATCGGATTGGTATCGCGGCATAGGATGTAGCCAAAGATGTATGAGTAAAATTATAACGACAATAATATGACTATCGAAAGTTTTAAAGAGTATGTAAAGTCACGTAAGCCTCTCAACACAGAAGAAATCCACTGTTTTATGGATGATATGAGTAACGAGGCAAGGCGTTTTACATTCAGGCTGAATGCTTCTTACCATACGCCGGCCGAAGTACGAAATTTATTATCCGAGCTTTTTGGAAGTCCGGTTCCGCCTACACTTCGCGTATTTCCTCCGTTCTATACTGATTTTGGGAAGAATATAGTGATAGGTGATGATATATTCATAAATGCCTGTTGCCACTTTCAGGATCACGGTGGCATAACCATTGGCGACAGTTGCCAAATCGGACATAATGTAGTGTTTGCCACTCTTAATCACGGGCTTGCTCCTGAAGACCGCGGAACAACGTATCCTGCTCCGATTGTTTTAGGAAAAAATGTCTGGGTAGGGGCAAATGCCACAATTCTTCCGGGTGTGATGATTGGTGACAATGCCGTTATTGCGGCGGGAGCGGTGGTCACAAAAGATGTGCCGCCGAATGTCATTGTCGGAGGAGTTCCGGCGAAATTCATCAAATCAATAGTCCCTGAATAGAGCTGAAGATGAAGAGTTGCTAAATTCGGAGTATAACTGCCGTATATTTGACAGTACTCCTGTATGGTTTGAGCTTTAGCAAAGGATGGTGGCAGGCAACGATCGACGGCTTGCATTGCAGCAATCGTAAACGTATGAGAAAAGTAATAAAATAACTTATTAAAATATTGAATAATATGAGAACAAAATCTGTTTTACTAACGCTTTTAGCAATCTTATTTATGAATTTACACGCAGCGGCACAAAATCCCATAAAGCAGGGGCACAATGGTAAACGAATTTTAGTTGCCTACTTTTCGGCAACCGGTACTACGGCGGAAGCTGCAAAGAAACTGGCTCGGGTTACGGGTGGTGAACTGTATGCCATCACTCCTGCAAAACCTTATACGAATGCCGATCTTGACTGGCATAACAAACAATCGCGCAGCTCGGTGGAGATGAACGATCTGAAATCACGTCCGGTCCTTAAGAATAAAAAAGAAAACATAGCCGATTATGAAGTGATCTTTATCGGCTATCCCATCTGGTGGAATCTTGCACCTCGGGTTGTGAACACTTTCATTGAAAGTCATGATCTTAAAAATAAGATCATCATACCTTTTGCCACTTCGGGAGGAAGCAGTATTACAGGTAGTGTGACAGCATTGAAAAATGACTATCACAATTTGAAATGGAAAGAAGGAAGATTACTTAATCGTGCCAATGAAAAATCCATTCGTGAGTGGGTCGATAAGTTAGGGTACTGACTATCTGGAACCAAAAACAATGATAACGTATTTATTTATCGGTAACATTGGCTTGTACAGAGCGATGCTGGTCGTACTCGCCATACTGCATACGGATGACGCTTGCGAAGATTACCCCTCACGTTACAATCCTGTTTGACGTGAGGGTGATCTTTTTAAGTTAAAAAAATGTCTTATTCTGCGACTATACACAAATCTTTTGTTATTTTTGTTTGTTACACAACGAAAAAAGTATATAAGTGTATGGGCGAGCATATATGTTTCAGAAGAAATGAAAGACTGGCAACGGTAAACCCGCATTGGCGGGGTAATCCTGTGGTGAGAGGAAAGTTTGTCAATCGCCAGCATCGTTTTCGTCCCGGGATGGGAAGTGTCTTGAAATGGCGCCTTTCTCCCAATCCGCAGCGGAAAGAGAAGAAGAGTGTGAAGTGGAATCCCCGGATGAGTTATCTGCGTTCATTGGAAGGGGTGGGCGGTAATTCGCTGATATGGCTGGGGCATAACTCCTTCTTCCTTCAATTGGCAGGAAAACGTGTCATGTTCGATCCTGTTTTTGGAGATATCCCTTTTGTCAAACGTCAGAGTGATTTTCCGGCAAACCCCGATATTTTTACCGATATAGATTACTTGCTTATCAGTCACGACCATTTCGACCATTTGGATAAGCAAAGTGTAGCCCGGCTGGTGAAGAACAATCCCCGGATGAAACTTTTCTGTGGGTTGGGTACCGGTGAATTGATAAAGAGTTGGTTTCCGGAGCTTGAGGTAACAGAGGCCGGATGGTACCAACAGATAGAAGATGACAGGTTGAAGATTACTTTTCTTCCTGCCCAGCATTGGAGCAAGCGTTCGGTGCGTGACGGAGGACGAAGGCTGTGGGGAGCGTTTATGGTACAGGGTGACGGCATCTCCATCTATTACAGTGGCGATACCGGATATTCCAGGCATTTCCGTGAGATACCCGAACTATTCGGGACACCCGATTATGCTTTGGTGGGTATCGGTGCTTATAAGCCGCGTTGGTTTATGCAGCCCAATCACATTTCACCTTACGATGCACTGACAGCGTCCACCGATATGAAAGCAGCTCTTACCATCCCGATGCATTATGGTACGTTCGACTTGTCGGACGAACCTCTGCATGACCCTCCGCAGGTTTTTGCTGCCGAAGCAAAGAAACGTAGGATAGACGTGTATATTCCGGTACTTGGAGAGATTGTCAAGTTGAAGCGGATGTAAGCTTTCCGAAGGAGTAAACGGACACTCTGTTCTGCTAAAATAAAGGCTCTGTTCCGACGGAACAGAGCCTTTATTTTAGCAGAACAGAGCCTTTATTTGGAATCTGTTGTGTTTGGTTTCAACCATTCGTCCAGCCATTCGAAGAAAGTGCGTTGCCACAACACACCGTTTTGCGGTTTCAACACCCAGTGGTTCTCGTCCGGATAAATAAGCAGTTCAGCCGGTACGCCACGCATTACGGCAGCGTCGAACGCAGCCATGGCCTGATTGGCAAGGATACGGTAATCCTTCTCACCGTGGATGCAAAGAATCGGGGTATCCCATTTTTCGACGAACAAGTGCGGAGAGTTCGCAAAAGTGCGCTGGGCAACCGGATTCTGCTTTTCCCAGTATGCGCCTCCCATATCCCAATTGGCAAACCATTTCTCTTCTGTCTCCAGATATTGCATCTCCATGTTGAAGATACCATCGTGGGCAATGAAGGCTTTGAAACGTTTGTTGTGATGTCCTGCCAGCCAGTAGACGGAGAATCCTCCGAAGCTGGCACCCACACAGCCCAGGTGGTCTTTGTCAACGAAAGGTTCTTTTGCCATTTCGTCGATTGCCGTGAAATAATCCTTCATGCATTGGCCACCGTAATCTCCGCTGATAGCTTCGTTCCATTCCACTCCGAAACCGGGAAGTCCGCGGCGGTTCGGTGCTACAACGATATAGTCGTTGGCAGCCATAATCTGCATGTTCCAGCGATAACTCCAGAATTGGCTTACCGGGCTCTGCGGACCGCCTTCGCAGAAGAGCAGTGTCGGATATTTCTTATTCGGATCGAACTGGGGCGGATAGATGACCCATGTCAGCATTTCTTTACCATCTGTCGTTTTCATCCAGCGTCCTTCAACTTTGCCCATCTCTATCTGATCGTAGATCTGCTTGTTCTCTTGAGTCAGTTGTGTCGTCTGCCCATCCAGGGAAACGGCATAAATTTCATCTCCCATGCTCATAGAGTGACGTTTGGCGATCAGTTTATCACCGAAGAGGGCAACGCCTTCATAGTCGTACATACCCGAAGTGACAGGACGTACAGAATCATTGGTCAGATCGAGTGAGTAGATTTGAGTTTCACCATGCCATACACCGGTGAAATAGATCGTCTTGGCATCCTGGCTCCATACGAATGCATCTACATTCGAATCGAACGCTTTGCTGGCAAAACGTTTTTCTCCGGTTTCCAGATTCATGATGAAGAGACGGTTCTGGTCTGCTTCGTAACCATCACGCTCCATACTTTGCCAAGCGATGCTCTTTCCATCCGGAGAATATTGCGGATTAGTATCATAACCCATCATACCTTCGGTGATATTTATTGTTTTCTTGGTATTGAGGTCGTATACATAGATATCCGAGTTGGTAGAAATGGCATAAGCCAGTCCCGTTTTCTTTCGACAGGTATAAGCCACTTTATCCGAGGTCGTGTTCCATGCCAGTTGTTCGATACCTCCCCATGGTTTCATCGGACTTTCGTAAGGCTCACCTTCCAGCACGTCTACGATGTTGGTTACCGACTTGCCATCGAAATCGGCGATAAAGGGGTGGGGGGCAGTTGTCACCCATTCATCCCAATGTTTGTACATCAGGTCGGTGATGATGATGCCGGTTGCTTTGTCCAGGTCAGGATATTTGTCAGCCGTGCTTTTAACAGTCTTTACTTGGGCGATGAACAGTATCTTCTTGCCGTCCGGCGAGATGGAATATCCTTCGATATCCCCGTCATAATTGGAAATCTGTTTGCGTCCGCTACCGTCGGGGTTCATTTCGTACAGTTGGCTGCTGCCGTTGTCGTTGCTCAGGAAAAGCAGTTTGCTTCCGTCCGTTGCCCAAGTCACTTCATTTTCCTGAAAAGGAGTGTGAGTGATTTGCCGGTTGTCGGTTCCGTCTGCGTTCATCACAAAAACTTCCCGGTTGCTTTTGTTTTCGGGTACACTGTAGTAAGCCACTGTATAGGCTATCTGTTTTCCATCGGGCGATACAGAGAGTCCGCCGATACGTCCCATTGCCCAGAGTGCTTCGGGAGTCATCCGCTTCCCCTCGATTTTGATATCGGATTTTCCGATCAGCGCCTGGTCCGTTTTGCCTGCATCCTTGGTTCCGCCACAGGATGCTAACATCATTGTTGCCGACATAATAAATAGGTTTACTTGTCTCATAAGTTTTTAATAATTGATTATTTGAGTTGCGAAGATAAGCAAAAATCAGGTCAAATCTGCTTTTTTTGCCAGTTTCCTTTCTTTATATAGATGTACGACAGAGTCAGGATACAGATTCCGTATAAATGCTCTGTAGTCCAGCAGAAGGCTACGTCTACTCTCAGATAGAGGATGACATACGTGATATAAGCCAGATAGACAGCCAGCACGCAGAGTTCTAATCCCAGTGCCGTACGTGTATTGCCCGTTCCGGATACCGCCTGGAAATAAACATTGGCCGGGACCAATATCAGATAGGCGGAACATAATACCCATAACGAGGGGATGGAAGCCTCTTTCAGATCCGGTATATCTGTATAGATACTTAACACCAGATCGGGGAAGAGGGCGAAGAACAGTATCAGAGGTAATACAAAAACATAGCCGATGCGTACATGCTGCCGGATAGTTCCGGGTACGCTTTTAATCTCTCCTGCGCCTATCAGGTTGCTCACCAGGGAGCCGCATGTGGTGGCAAATGCCATCGCAACCATAAATGGAATACCCGATACGTTGCGGATAATGTTCGTAATGGCCAGTGCGCGTTCGCCCAGATGTTCCACAAAAAGGAAGAACATGAACCAGGTGGATAGTGAGAAGAAATTTTGGATCATAGTCCAAAAAGATACGTTTAATATTCGTTTTAATGTTTCCGGTTGGAAACTGGGAAGCTGGTTCAGTGCATACTTCTTACAGTCTATCCGCTTCCAGGTATAGACGATGAAGAAGATGACCGATACCATTTCGGCCAGTGACGACCCGATAGCAGCTCCGGCAATACCTAATGCGGGGAAGCCGAACTTACCGAATATCAGGATATAGTTGAACACTATGTTGGACAATACCATTACGATTGAATTCAATGTCAGGGTCTTGGTCTGTGTGGTACCTACAAAAAATGCCCGGAACATCACGCCGACGAAAGAGAAAAAGAAACCAAAAACTCTCCAGTTGATATAGCTGATGGACGCGTCATAAATGTGCTGCGAACTGATAACCAGTTTCAGCAAATGAGGAGAGAAGCATAAAGAAAGGGTAAATGCCACTATTGCCAATGCGAGCAAAAAATAGACCCCCTGATAGAATATCGGTCCGATGGTGCGGTATTGTTGCTCGCCGTTTCGTCGGGCTATCAGGATTTGTGCTCCGATGCTGAATCCGAACGCCATCATGAAAATGGCCAGATAATATACGCCTGCGATGGCCGAGGCCCCCAGTTCTATTTCGCCTACCCGTCCCAGGAAGGCAGTGTCTGTCATACCTATTAATTGTTCCATGATCAGGCTGATCAGGATAGGGTAGGCTATGAGCCATATCTCTTTGTATGTGTATTTGGTAGTCATGTTTTTATATATTCTATAAAGGGGAAAAAAAGCCGGACAAACATATACTGCTTGCCCGGCTCTTCGGTCTTTAAGCTAATTTTTATTTCTTATCGCTTATTTTGCTTATTAGCCCGTTCTTTTGCCATCTGTTCCTGCTGTTTCTGCATGGCTTCCAGACGTGCGGCAAATCCGGTCTTCTTCATTTGCTTCGGATCTTTTTTCTTTGCTTCCAGATCGGCGAGCAACTTGTCTTCGTCAGTTGTCCGGCGTAGTATGATCATGGTTACCACACTGATCAAAGTCGAAATGAAGTAGTAATAGTTCAATCCCGAAGGATAGTCGTTCAAAACGAAGAGGAACATAATCGGCATCAGATACATCATCCACTTCATTGCTGCCATTTGCGGCTGGGCACCTGTATCCTGCTGCTGCATCGTGTACTTCGTGTTCAGGATATTGGTAATGGTCATCAGCAGGCAGAACAAGCTGAGGTGATTACCCAAGAACGGAATATGGAACGGGAAAGTGATGAATGCGTCGTAGGTCGATAAGTCGTCCGCCCAAAGGAAACTCTGCTGGCGGAGTTCGATAGCGCTCGGCACAAACATGAACAATGCCATCAGGATAGGGAATTGAACAAGCATCGGCAAACAGCCGCCCATCGGGCTTACACCGTATTGACTGTATAGTCCCATTACCTCTTGCTGTTTCTTCATCGCATCTTCCTGCTTGGGATATTTCTTATTGATCTCGTCAATTTTTGGTTTCAGTACACGCATCTTGGCCGATGACATATAAGTCTTCCAGGTTGCCGGAAAAACCACAACTTTCACCATAATTGTCAATAGCAACAGTACGACACCCATGCCTAATCCCCAACCTGACAACCAGTCGAACACGTTGATGGTGATCCATTTGTTGATCCATCGAATCAACGGCCAACCCAGATATACCAGGTTGTTGAGTTCCCATTTCTCTTCACGTCCCTTGTCCAATGCGGTCAGTGTTTTATAGTGGTTCGGGCCGAAGTAGAAATACATGTCGGTCGGTTGCTTACCGGTAGGATCGAAGAACGTACTCATTTCAGCCGAGTAGTCTTTGATGTAGCCACTTCCCTGTTTCTCCATTTTCGATCTGACCGTAGTCTTTTCGAAATCCTGTTCTGCAATGAATACAGAAGAGAAGAACTGGTTTTTGAAAGCAATCCAGTCCAGACGCTCCGGTACTGACTTTTCATCGTCTTTACTTGCCGAAAGGTTGTCCACATCATCACCTGTATATTTGTAGGTGAGGTCTGCCAAACGGTTCTCGTAAGTATATCCTTTCTCGATCTGGCGGGCACGTTGTGACCACGAGATGTCCACATAGTTTGTAGTAGCAGCCAATTTGCTTTCCATACCTGTTGCTTTAATCACAAAGCTCATCAGATAATTATCCGGTTTCAGTGTATAAATAAAGTCGATATAGCTGGCACTGTCGGCGGCCAGACGCATCGTAACACTGCTGTCTGTTTTATTGACTGCTTCGAAATAGAAGTCTTTTGTCTGGAGGGCACCCTTCTTATTGTAGAAGTTGAAGTTCATGGAAGCATCGCTGCCGTTGAACAACACAACCGGTTTCTTATCTTGTCCCATGTAGTTTTTCAACAGGGCAGAGTAAACGCGGCCGCCTTTGTTATCCAGAGTGATTTCTACCAAATTGTTCTGGATAGTAGTAAACGCCTCTTTACCTTGGGTGGCATTGAAGAAGAGAGATGCCGAATCGGCGGCTGTTTCCTCTTTTTCGTTAGCCAGTGCAGCTTCGGTTTTGGCTTTCAGTGCTTCTTCTTGCTGCTGTACCACGGCTATAGAGTCATAATACCGCTTCTGGGCGGCTATTTGCTCCTCGCTGGGACGGCTCAGAAAACTGAATCCTACCAGTAATATACCTATTAAAACGAGGCCTGTGATGGTGTTTTTATCCATTCTCTTGTTTTAGTGATTAATGATTAATAATCTATACGATAGTGATTTTACTTATCGATTGCAGCCTTAATGAACGATACGAACAACGGATGCGGGTGTAGCACCGTACTGCTGTATTCCGGATGGAACTGCGTTCCGATGTACCATTTCAATGTAGGGATCTCTACAATCTCTACCAGGTCCGATTCCGGATTGATACCTACACATTTCATGCCGGCCTCTTCGAATTGCTTGCGATAGTCGTTGTTGAATTCGTAACGGTGGCGATGACGCTCCTGAATGTGTTCTTGTTTATAAGCTTCGTATACTTTAGAGTCTTTTTTCAAGACGCATTCGTAAGCACCCAGACGCATTGTACCTCCCATATTGGTGATGGCCTTCTGCTCTTCCATGATGTCGATAACGTTATGTTTGGTCTTTTCGTCCATTTCAATAGAATTGGCATCGGCATAACCCAGTACGTTGCGGGCAAATTCGATGGCCATGCATTGCATACCCAGACAGATACCAAAAGTCGGAATGTTATGTTCGCGGGTGTACTTGGCAGCTATGAACTTACCTTCGATACCACGTGAACCGAATCCCGGACAGATAACTACTCCGTCTACATGTCCCAGCTGTTCGTCCACATTGTCCGGAGTGAGGTGTTCGGATGATACATATTCTATTTTAACTTTACGGTCATTATAAGTGGCAGCCTGTGACAGTGATTCCAGGATAGACTTATACGCATCCTGCAGTTCAACGTATTTACCTACCATTGCAATAGTCACCGTTTCGGTAGCATTGGCACGACGGTTCAGGAAGTCTTTCCAAGGTCCCAACGGCGGACGTTCGCCCACAGGTAAGCCCATCTTCTGAAGTATGGTTTCGTCCAAGCCTTGTTCCTGCATCAACAGGGGTACTTCATATATAGTTGAAGCATCGATTGACTGAACGACCGCATTCTCGGCAACATTACAGAACAATGCCACTTTCTTACGCAGGTTGGCGTTCAGGTCATGTTCGGTACGAAGCACCAGAATATCCGGTTGCACTCCGAGTGACTGCAATTCTTTTACAGAGTGTTGGGTCGGTTTGGTTTTCAGTTCTTGAGCGGCAGACAGGAAAGGTACATAAGTTAAATGCACGCACAACGCATTCTGTCCCAACTCCCATTTCAACTGACGGATACTTTCCAGATAAGGCAAGGACTCGATGTCACCTACCGTGCCTCCGATTTCTGTAATTACAAAGTCGAACTTATACTTGTTGCCCAGCAACTTGACGTTACGCTTGATTTCATCCGTGATGTGGGGAATGACTTGAATGGTTTTTCCCAGATAGTCTCCACGGCGTTCTTTATCAATGACGCTCTTATAGATACGGCCTGTCGTGATATTGTTGGCCTTTGTAGTCTGGATGCCCAGGAAACGTTCGTAGTGTCCTAAGTCAAGGTCGGCTTCATGGCCGTCTACAGTCACGTAGCATTCTCCGTGTTCATAAGGGTTCAATGTTCCCGGGTCAATGTTGATGTACGGGTCAAACTTTTGGATAGTTACTTTATAACCTCTTGCTTGCAGCAATTTACCGATGGAAGATGAAATGATACCTTTTCCTAAAGAAGAGGCAACACCACCGGTGACGAAAATATACTTTGTTTCTCCCACAGCTATAACTGTTTTAAT
>ERZ808035.1253-NODE-1253-length-13836-cov-5.972745_pt1 | contig 13836 bp, 14 predicted proteins | sample MGYA00380189_ERZ808035 | MGnify/ENA primary metagenome ERZ808035 (study PRJEB31490, sample SAMN06133407) | mouse gut metagenome | isolation source: M5_1 | host: mice | place: China: Chengdu | collected 2015-05 ...
TTGCCTTTGCGTGCTCCAATTCTTCCAGCACCACCACTGCCGCGCCCTCGCCCATAACAAAGCCGCTTCTTTCCTTATCAAACGGGATGGAACATCTGGCGGGATCCTCGCTGGTAGACAATGCCGTCAAAGCAGAAAAACCACCGATACCGATAGGACATATGCTGCCCTCCGTACCTCCTGCCACCATCACCTCCGCATCACCGTACTGAATAGCCCGGAATGCCTCGCCAATGGAGTTTGTACCCGTAGCACAGGCAGTCACCACATTAATGCTTTTTCCTTTCAGTCCAAACTGGATGGATACATTTCCTGCGGCCATATTGGAAATTGTAAGAGGAACAAACAATGGCTCAACACGGGAAGGGCCTTTCTCCACCAGTCTGGTGTGGGAACGCTCCATAGCCTGTAAGGAACCTGTACCGGAACCAACGGCTACACCTACCCGGTAAGGATCTTCTTTTTCCATATCCAGGCCGGAATCTTCCAGCGCCTCCTTAGAGGCCGCCACCGCATACTGGGAAAAAAGTTCCATCCTCTTAGCCGCTTTGAAATCCATATAATTCTTGCCCTCAAATCCCTTGACTTCAGCGGCAAGCTTACACTTAAAATCCGCGGTGTCAAATCTGGTTATCCGGTCAAAACCGGTCTTTCCCGCCTTCACGCTCTCCCAGAACTCATCTACACTCAATCCGATGGGTGTTATGGCACCCATGCCTGTCACTACAACTCGTCTGCTCATTTTGATGCTCCTCTCTGTTTTCGCACTGTAAAAATGCAATCCGACTCTTTCTTATATCCTTATCTTCTGCCGACAATACTCTATACCCCGGATGCCGCAGGAATCACTGGCGCTATGCACGCCGGCCGATTTGACAAATCCTTTTCTGCCATGTCTTTGCATCTATCAGATCGCCATGCCGCCATCCACAGAAATCACCTGTCCCGTAATATAGGATGCCTTGTCGCTGGCCAGAAACGCCACCGTCTCCGCAATATCCTTGGGTGTACCCACACGCTTTAACGGAATCTGTGCCAGAGTCGCCTCTTTGGCCGAATCTGTCATGGCGTGTGTCATATCCGTATCAATATAACCGGGCGCCACCGCATTCACCGTAATATTTCTACTGGCCAGTTCTCTGGCCATAGACTTGGTCAGGCCGATCACACCAGCCTTGGAAGCAGCATAGTTGGCCTGTCCTGCATTGCCCAGCACACCTGAAACAGAAGACAGATTAATGATTCTGCCGGATTTCTGCTTAATCAAAGGCCGGTACAAATGCTTCATCGTATTAAATGTGCCCTTCAGATTGGTATCAATCACAGCGTCAAAATCTTCCTCCGACATCTTAATCATCAGATTGTCTTTTGTGATACCTGCATTGTTCACCAGAATATCAATATGTCCGAAAGCCGCCAGCATATCCGTGATCATCCTGCCGCACGCCTCATAGTCTGCCACACTGCACTGCACTGCCTCGGCTATTCTGCCCATGGCACGAATTTCCGCTGTCACTTCCTCGGCTTTTTCCTTAGATCCATTATAATTCACGATCACGTCTGCCCCATACTGTGCCAGGGTCAATGCGATCTCCCGTCCGATTCCGCGTCCCGCGCCCGTTACAAGCGCCACCTTTCCTGTTAACATAGCTGCCTCCAATCATTGTCTGTCATGTCGACCAGAATTTTATAATAATCTATTGTCACTTTTGAAACCATTCACTGCCACCTGTACAGGCCCGTCCGGCATGGTATTCACAACACCTTTGTCCTACAACAGTACATTCAGTTTTTCCAGATCTTCCACCTTTTCCACGTTGTAAACTTTCATCTCTTTATTGATCTTGCGCATGAAACCGGAAAGAGTTTTGCCGGGTCCTATCTCCACAAAAGTATCCACGCCGTCTGCGATCATGCGCTCCACCGTCTGCTGCCATTTCACGGAAGATGACACCTGCTTCTCCAAAAGGGACTTTACCTGGGTCTGATCGGTCACATAATCCGCCGTTACATTTGCAAGATATGGAATCTGAATCTCATGAATCTCCACATCCTCAAGTTCCTTCGCCAGCTTCTCTCCCGCTCCTGTCAGCAGCGGAGAATGAAACGGCCCGCTCACTTTTAACGGCACACATCTCTTTGCACCGGCCGCCGTCAGCTTCTCTACTGCTGCCTGTGCCGCTCCTTCCTCACCAGTGATCACGATCTGTCCGGGACAGTTATAGTTAGCAATGGTAACCATTCCCGGTGTCTCCTCACAGATCTTCTCGATCACTGCCGTATCCAGCCCCAGAACGGCTACCATTGCACCACCCTGAGGTACAGCCTCCTGCATATAGATACCACGTTTGCGCACGATCCGAAAAACATCCTCTGGGCTCATCACACCGCTGGCCGCCAGCGCACCGTACTCTCCCAGACTAAGACCTGCTGTCACATCAGGCTTTATGCCTTTTTCCTCTATTGCCTTCAGCATCGCTACCTCTGCCGCCAGCATAGCGATCTGCGTATATTCCGTAATATTGATCTGTTCATTCTCTTCAAAACACAGAGCGGCTACATCCAGTCCGCTTGCTTTGCCCGCCAGTTCAAAAATCTCCTTGCAGACGGGAATCTGTTCGTAAAAGTCTTTCCCCATACCTACATACTGTGCTCCCTGTCCCGGAAACATAAATGCTGTTTTACCCATACTCTTCTCCGTTTCTGCATGTTCTGCACATGCAATATGCCCTTTGTCTCACAATACTTTGAAATTCAAAGTATTTATTTTATAAAAAGCGCAAGCCCGCGAGCTTGCGCCCTTAATACTTTCTACAATCCGGAGATACCAACAGATATATAGTTTATCTGCCCTGTACTCCAAAATACTATTTTCTGTTTAACAATGCCTCCGCCTGTGTCATGATCTCCTCGATCATCTCCGCGCAAGTCTGTTCTGCCTTGATCATACCTGCGATCTGTCCGGCCATCAATGTTCCGTTCACGGCATCGCCCTCGACTACCGCCTTACGCAGTGCACCAAGTGTCAAATGCTCCAATTCTTCGAAAGGCGCACCCGCCTTCTCCAATTTCAGATATTCTCTGGTCATATTATTACGGATCTGCCGAACCGGATGTCCATGGGTCATACCCGTCACTTCCGAATCAATGTCTTTCGCTGCCAGAATCTTCTTCTTATAATTCTCATGTACGATAGATTCCTTAGCCACAACGAATCTTGTCCCCATCTGTACTGCTTCCGCGCCCAGCATCATGGCTGCCGCAAATCCTCTGCCGTCGCCTATTCCGCCTGCCGCAATTACAGGAATGCCAACCGCATCCACTACCTGAGGAACCAGTGTCATCGTAGTCGCCGAACCGATATGTCCGCCGGATTCCGTACCCTCTGCAATAACTGCATCCACACCGGCACGTTCCATCATTCTGGCAAGCCCGACGCTGGCAACAACAGGAATCACTCTGATGCCGGCCTGTTTCCACGCTTCCAGATATTTGCCCGGATTACCTGCTCCGGTCGTTACCACCTGTACACCTTCTTCAACGATTACCTTAGCAATCTCATCTGCTTCCGGATTCATCAGCATAACATTTACACCGAAAGGTTTTTTCGTGATCTCTTTTGTCTTCTGAATCTGTTCTCTGACAAAAGATGCCGGTGCACCGCCCGCTCCGATGATTCCAAGTCCGCCTGCCTCTGAGACAGCCGCTGCGAGATGATACTCGGCAACCCATGCCATACCGCCCTGAATGATCGGATACTCGATTCCGAGCAGTTCTGTAATTTTTGTCTTCATTCTACACTCCATGCATATCTCAAGTCCATATGCCTCTGCGCCGTCTTACGCCTCTACGCCTTTGCTCTTCATATACTCAACAACAGCGCCTACTGTCGTAATCTGCTCTAAATCCTCGGAAGGGATCTCTACACCATACTCTTCTTCAAAAGCCATAACCAGCTCAAACAAATCCAAGGAGTCCGCACCTAAATCATCCTTGAAAGAGGAATCTTCCGTGATCTCTACTCCTTCTAAATTTAACTGTTCCTGAATAATCTCGATAACTCTCTCTAACATTTTCCAATTCTCCTTTTCGCCATAAGATAAAATAGTTTGACATTCAAAGTATATTCTCTGTCCCTTTATTTGTCAATCTTAATTTTACGGTTTTTCTGCATTTTGTCAATTCACTTTGACAATAAATATTGATAAATCTCTCTTTTGGATACTCCACGGTCTTTTGCGACCTGCTTCATCGCATTTTTTTCGTCAATCCCTTCTTTCTCATAGTATGCCATATGCTCTTCAATGCTCATACTCTGCCACGCCGCCTGCCGTTCTTCCTTCTTCTGCGCCAGGCTCTTTCCCTCGATCACAAGCACATACTCCCCCCTGGGTTCTTCCGTCTCGTACAACGCCAGCGCATCGGCAATCGTGGTGGGCAGTACTGTCTCAAATTTCTTTGTCAGTTCTCTGCACAACGTCAGTCTGCGGCTTCCCAGCACTTCCAGAAGCTCTTCCAGCGTCCGCACCAAATGATGCGGTGCCTCGTAGAGAATAATTGTCCTGGATTCTTCACGAAGTTCCTCCAGGACGGCTGCCTTCTCCTTTTTATCTGCGGGAAGAAAAGCCTCGAAACAGAACCGTCTTGTGCTAAGCCCGGACAAAGTAAGGGCTGTGATACATGCCGCCGCACCCGGCAGTGATGTGACCTTGATGCCCGCTTCATGACATTTGGCCACCAGTACTTCTCCGGGATCCGAAACTGCAGGTGTGCCCGCATCTGTGATCAACGCCACATTTTTACCCTGACGCATCTGTTCCACAAGGTAGTCTGCTTTTTCTACTTTATTATATTCATGGTAACTCGTCATAGAAGTCCTGATTTCAAAATGATTCAGCAATTTGATGCTGTTTCGCGTATCCTCGGCGGCAATCAGATCCACCTCCCGCAGCGTCTCGATCACGCGGGGCGTCATATCCCCCAGATTACCGATGGGCGTTGCACACAAATATAGCATTCCCTGCATGTTCTCCTCCCTTCTCTTCCATTGTGGCCTGCCGATTTCTTGTCTCTTCGCTTCCGTTTACTGCATTTGTTCTGTCTCTTGTGCCATGGCTTCCCCGGACTTCGTCACTTCGCCTTCTTCCGTTACAGCCTGCTTCTGCCTCTCTGTCTCTTCGGCTGCGCCTTCTTCGGGCTTCGTCACCGCACTTTCTTCCTCGGTGACTTGCACCTGCCTCTCCGCTTCCCACTGCAGCCGCTCCGCCTCGGCCTGTTCCTCGGTCAGAAATAACTCCGGCTGATAATTAACCGCCGCATTCCAGAGAATCCATTCCTCATAGCCCGCATCGTATGCTCCCTTGATCTGAGCCCGTATCTGTTCCGGTCCATAGCTGATATGCCCCGGCACCCAGCCTGCCGTAAAACCTTGCAGCCACATCCGTGCCTGAGCCCGCTTTTCCTCCGGTAACGCTGCAAGTTCCCGCACAGAGGAAGCCGAAGCCTCATAGATTGTCCGATAGGGTTCTGCATCGGGTATAGAAATGCCATATGCGCCATTATGATAGTGGGACGGATACACCATCGGACAAATATAATCCAGGTGTGCCGCCATCTTCACATAATCCTGTCCCACAATAGCCTGATCCGTCTCGTTATCGATCACCGTGCCGAAAACATCAGCCGCAACGTACACTCCCAGCGGTACCAACCGGTCATACAGATACTGTGTAAATTCCGTGATGATCTCAATCTTATCCGTCTCTGCGGATTCCTCTCCGTAATCCACCTCGTCCTCCTTAAGATCCGTGGAAAAGCGGATATAGTCGAACTGTATCTCATCAAAACCTTCTTTGGCCGCCTCAGATGCGATCTCCACCAGGTAATCCCACACCTCCCTTTGATATGGGTTGACCCATGCCAGCCCGCTTTTATCCCGGAAAATGGATCCGTCCCTGGTATGTACCGCCCATTCCGGTTTCTTTTCCGCCAGATAGGGATCCCGAAATGCCACAATCCTGGCAATCAGATAAATATCTTTTTCCTTACATTTGGCTACAAGTTCCTGAATATCGGATATATATCTGACTCCGGCCTCTATCTCCAACACCTGCCCGGACTGCATCTTATAGGTCACTCTGCCTTCATCGTTCTTAATGTCAATAACCATGGCATTCAGTTCTGTCCGGTCCACCAGATCGATCAGTGTATCCATTTTGGCAATGCCTGCCACCGGCCCGCTGACATAAATTCCCTTCACCTTAACCGGTTCTCTGGGTTGAACCGACAGTGAATCTCCGGACTGGCTGCCATCTTTCACTCCGCTGTCTGCCTTTGCCGGCTCTTTCCTGCTCTCTCCTGTATGCGCATCATTTTCGACTGCATTATCCGAAACGCTTTCCTGTCGGCCGGCTCCATCTCCTGACATGCCGTCCCGGCCGTTTCCCGCTTCCGAATCATCATCCGATATGCCGTCCCGACTGTCCTCTGCCGCCGCACCCGAATGATCCTCCTGATCCTTTCCTGTTTCTGCCGTATTTACCGAAATACCGTCCTGACCATTCCCCGCTTCCGGACCGCCCTCTGCCATGCTGTCCCGGACTTCACTCCCGTCCGCCATAACTTCCTGACCCATATTCCCGCAGCCGCAGCACAGACCGCATATAAGCAAAAACGTCAGAGATCCACATATATACTTTTTCCATTTTTCTTTCATCGTCCGCAGTACCATATCGCTCTTATCCGCCCTAATACCCGTAAATATCGTATATCTCCTGCATATAGACTCCCGGCTCCTTATATACAATCAAAGGCTTTTCCACTGTCATACGCGGCCTGCCGCCCCTGTTTGCCTCGATCAGCACCATATTCGGTTCCTTATCCACATACGGATAAACAAGCTGCATCCTCTTCGGTTCCAGCTTATAGTCATGCAGAAGCACCAGGATCTCCGCCAGCCTGAAAGGTCTGTGCACCATATAAAAATTGCCGCCCGGCCGAAGCAGTCTGGCAGTCTGCGAAACCACATCCTCCAGCGTGCAGAGAATCTCATGCCTTGCCACTGCCTTGGCATCATTGGGATTCTTAAGCCCATGTCTGTCCGTCATATAAGGCGGATTGCAGGTGATAACGTCAAAAGAAGCAGCGTCAAACAGACTTCCTGCCTCTTTCAAATCTCCCGTCACTATATCAATCTTCTCTTCCAGTCCGTTCAGCCGGACACTGCGTCTTGCCATATCCGCGCTGTCCTCCTGAATTTCCAGCCCGGTCAGATGCGCAGCGCCCGTTCTGGCTTCCAGCAGGATCGGAATGATTCCCGTGCCTGTCCCCAGATCCAGCACCCGCGCACCGTCTTTCACCCGCGCAAATCCGGATAAAAGCACTGCATCCATGCCGAAGCAAAATCTCTGCGTATCCTGAATAATATGATATCCGTTTCGCTCCAGATCATCGATCCGCTCATTTTCTTTTAAGGCAACATCCTTCATAAAAGTATTTTCTATAGATACTTCTATAGATACCCTTTCCGTAAATACTCTTTTCACAGGATAACCATCAGTTCTCATCCAGCTTGGACTTCGCCGAATCCTGCTTTTCCAGCTTCTCAAGTTCTTTTAATTCCGCTTCACTGACATCTACTTTGCGGTTCTTGTTATGCTTTCTCTTAAATCTGAGCTGATCCACCCTGTACTCCTGGATCTCCTTTTCATCGTCCACGTCCACAACAACCTTCACCAGCTGTCGCAGCACATTGACACTGTGTACTTCACCTTTGTGCCCGTCGTCCGTTGTCACAAAATCACCCACATTGGGAAGCCTTCTGTTCAACTCCTCATAAGTCTCTTCCTCATTTTTCAGACAGCACATCAATCTGCCGCAGACACCCGAAATCTTCGTGGGATTCAAGGACAGATTCTGCTCCTTTGCCATCTTAATGGATACAGGTGCAAACTCCGAAAGATGAGTATGGCAGCAAAGCGGTCTCCCGCAAATACCAATACCGCCCAGAATCTTCGTCTCATCCCTGACGCCGATCTGCCGAAGTTCGATCCTCGTCTTAAAAACAGAAGCCAGATCCTTGACAAGCTCGCGGAAATCTATCCGTCCGTCCGCCGTAAAATAAAACAGTACTTTATTGTTGTCAAAAGTATATTCCGCATCAATCAGCTTCATCTGCAGATTGTGCTTTCTGATCTTCTCAAGACAAATCTTGAAAGCCTCTTTTTCCCGCTGCTTGTTGTTAGCCTCCTGCTCATCGTCCTTCGGCGTTGCCACACGCAGTACCGCTTTCAGAGGCTGGACTACTTTGTCATCCTCTTCCTCCTTTGGATCGCCCACTACCGTACCGTATTCAATCCCGCGCGCCGTCTCCACGATCACGTGGTCATTTTTCTTAATATCCAGTTTTCCCGGATCAAAATAATATACCTTGCCGGCAGTACGGAACCGTACTCCTATCACTCGTATCATAATCTATCAACCTCCATATTGTATGATCTAATTTTCCTTGATCGTCAACAGTAAAAGTTCCATCGTCAGATCAAAATTAACATTGGCCTCCAATCTTCTCTTCGCCTGCTGCAGTGCATTCACAATCGTCTCTATTCCTTCATAAGTACTCCTGTCTGACACTCTCATGATCTGCTGTATCTCCTCTTTAAAGATCAGACTGTTCACATCCTTCGTCGCTTTAAAAAGCAATACATCCCTGTACCACGCGGAAAGGATGTCCAGATAATCATTAACATCGAATTTATACTCCGAAATCTTCCTGATCGCCTTGACGATCTCGTTGATCTCCATATCGTTAATATATTTAACCAGCGTGATGGCTTCGTCCTTAACCTTCTCAAACTCCTCACTGCTGGCCAGAAGCTTTGCCTTTCCGATATTTCCTCTGGCAAAAGCCACACAGATATTTGCCTTGTAATCCGGCACTCCAAGTTCTTCCATCAGATACTTTTTCACAAGCGCGTCCGTAACAGGCTTCATGTTCAAAACCACGCACCTGCTTAAGATCGTGGGAAGCATCGCCTCAACGTTGGTCGTGAGGATCAGGATCACAGCATACTCCGGCGGCTCTTCCAGCGTCTTCAAAAGCGCATTCTGAGCCTGTACCGTCATCTTCTCGCCCTCATTCATGATATAAATCTTGCGCGGGCTGCTGTAAGGTTTGATATCCACATCACCGTTGATCTGCGTTCTGATGTCCTCCACGCCGATCGTATTCGGTTTCTCGTGGCTGATATATATAATATCCGGCTGGTTGTTGCTCAGCGCCTGCTTACAGGAATGACACTCCCCGCAAGGCTCTGTGCCTCCCTTCTCACACTGAAGCGCCATTGCAAAAATACGGGCAATGAACTCTTTGCCGGAGCTTCTTTCACCGTTAATGATATACGCGTGGGAAATCTTGTTCCCCGCAATCGCGTTCTGTAAATGTTCCTTTAGCTGTTCTTGTCCTATAATGTCCGTAAATTTTGCCATCTATAAACCCCACCCATAATTTCCTTCGTATACTTGACAATTGTAAAAATTAATCGTTACTGTTCACTCTGTTCCAGTAACCGGTAAAAATCCATGCAAAATTTGCTTCGCAAATGGATTTTTACTTGCAATATATACGTTTTCGTACGGATTTAGCAGTAAATGCTAAATCCTGTGTGAACAGTAACAATTAATCAACTGAATCTACGCTGCCGTCCGGTATCATTTCTTTTACGTAAAAATATCCAGCAATAACCCCCTGATTTCTCCGATCTTGCTGAGAATCGCCAGATGATCCTGCTCATCCTTCACCAGTTCCTGAGCCAGCTGGTCCAGATTCTCATCGATCAGCCGGATGATGCCATAAACCCTGTGCCTTCCTCTCCTGTCCAGAAAATTCTCCCTGGAAAAAGCATGTGACCGGTTGACAACCTCATTCAAAAAATCCTTAATCAAAGCCCGGTACCGCTTCATGTCCTTGATATCCCGATGTTTTGCCAGCTTATCACCCTGACGTGTGATCTCCTCCATCATGCCCGTCAGAGCATTCTGCAGATCCTGCTCCTCTATCCTGCTGACAAGAGTGAATTTGAAAGTGCCGTCCGTCTCCTGCACCTGCTGCGTCTGCTCCACCGGAACCGCCTGCTGTATCTGATTTACTTTTATATCCACTTCATGTCATCTCCCGTCTTATATAATCTCGGCCTTCATAATATATATCGTCTCAGTCAAGCATTTCTTGCAGGTAAATTACAATCTCCTCAAGGCATCGTTCCAGATTTCCATTATAAAATGTCCTGTCTATGCCTGCCTTTGTGAGCTTTTCGTCCGAAAAATCCTCAGCATCGGCCAGAAAACGCCTGCACATTTCCTCATATTTCGGATGATCCTGCCGCCTCTCCCGGTCTAATGCCCTCTGCAGACGCAAGCCATCATCCAGTTCGATCATCACCGGCACTATCCTGTCTGCTCCGTAAAACTTCTTCATATGCGCATATGCTTCCAGCGTACCGATCATAACGTAAGAATATCGTTCCAGTTCCATACCCTCATCTGCCACTGTAAAATACCTCCACAGTCCCAGACATGTATGGTAGGCACGTTCTTCTATCACACTCCCGCTTCCCATCAGCTTCTGAAAACCCTTCTCATCCGTAAAATGATATTCCACGCCCTCCTGCTCACCTGCCCGAATCGGTCTGGTCGTATACGGAACCATTGGCCGCAATGCGATCTGCCCCTGAACAAGCAGGTTTTTATAAATTGTATCTTTTCCTGACGAACTTTTCCCCATCAGGCACACGATTTTTCCCATATAAATACCTTTTTCTGATTACTATACGCATAACAGTCCATCCTGGCCTTACTGTCACAATTACAGATATGCTGTACTTCATCCACCCTGACACTCAAAAAACCTATTCCGGTACTTGCATAATACACAAAAACTTATACGACAAGATTTTCTTCATGAAATAGTATAAGGCTGAACTGCTGCATATCTATAATAATGCCACACTTTAAAGGGAATTTCAAACACTTCATGCACCAGCCTGACCGGAGCCGCCTGATCTTATGCCTTCCTGCCAGTTAACATCCGGCCCGCTTTTGCATTTAGGAACAGTTCCAATATAAATTCCCGAAATGAGTATATCCCAAATACATCCCAGAGCCACTCTTCTGACCCGCTCTTCTACACAATATCCGGCCTTCTGTCTGTCAATTGCAACATTTCACAGTGCACACAGAAACTTTTCCCTCTGCACTTACCCCCTGCACCTGCAGTCCGATTCGTATACTTTCCCTGATATGTCCGATAACCGAATCATTTATGATCTCTCCCGGCACAAGCAGCGGAATCCCCGGCGGATACAAATTGATAAAATCTGCCGTAATCCGGCCTGACGCCTCTTCCAGAGGAACTTCCTCCCTTGCACTGAAAAAAGCTTCCTCGGCTGTCATTCCGATCTGTGGCTGTACCTGTCTTTCTCTGTTCTCATCTTTGTCTATGCTGTCGTCCGCTATCGTCTGCCTGGCTTTGCTCTTATCTATGTCGCTGGCTTCTATAGTCTGCACGACTTTGCTCTCTTCTGTGCTGCTCTCTCCTATAACCTGCCTAGCTTTGCTCTTATCTATGTCACCGGCTTCTATAATATGCACGACTTTGCTCTCTTCTGTGCTGCTCTCTCCTATAACCTGCCTGGCTTTGCTCTTATCTATGTCGCCGGCTTCTATAGTCTGCCTGACATTATCGTTTTCCGTACTGTTCCTCTTAATACTCTTTCTGCCTCTACAAACACCCGGCCTGCTTCCTTCTTCTGTACTCTGTCTTATCCCGCGCTTCTGCTCTTCTTCCTCTATCCTACCATCAATCTGCACGAGTGCATCAGCCAATCTCTGCCAGCCTTCCTCAGAATCCATAATGGTCATGATCGCAACCACATAATTTCCGGCCGCCATTTCCATCTGCAGATGATATTCCTCCCGCATTATATCATACAGCCGTCGACCGTTCCAGGAACAATTTTGTACAAATATTACCAGCTTTCCGATATCCCATGCCGCTAGATGATAAGCCTGACTGGAACCAGCCATTCCTGCATCTTTGATGGATGCATTTCGTTGCAGATCTTCCATTTTTCCTACAGTAATATATGTACATTTTTCTGTTTTTTCACAAAAAAGGGCATGTTGCCGCCGTAAAAACTCAAATCCTTCCGCCCTGTGCTTCTCCACATAACGTATACAGCAATCCATGCTTGCCATCATCACATAAGATGGACTGCTTGTCTGCAGTATCCTCAAATACCTGCGCAGCCTGCTCCGGTCAACCCGCCGCCCCTGAACATGCAATAGTGCCGTCTGGGTCATAGACGGCAGCGTTTTATGAAGGCTGTGAATGACCAGATCCGCTCCTTCCGTCACTGCACCGGGTGGCATGTGCTCTTCCAGCCCCAGATGCGCACCATGGGCTTCATCCACAATCAAAATTTTATTCCGCTCATGTACTACCGCCGCAATCGCTTTTATATCAGAAATGATTCCCTCATAGGTAGGTGACGTAAGAACCACTGCCTTGCTGGCAGGATATTTTTCCAGAAGCCTCTTTATCTCCGCAGCCGCGATACCGTCATAAATACCGTATTCCGGCAATATTGACGGATAACAGTAATGCACCTGTAATCCCTGTAAAACAGCCCCGTGATAAACAGATTTGTGGCAGTTGCGTGCCACCAGCAATTCCTCACCCCGTCCCGCCGCCGACATGACTGCCGCCAGTACGCCGCAGGTACTTCCGTTAACCAGGTAAAAAGTCTCCTCTGCCCCGTACAACCGATTTGCCCGCTCCTGCGCATCCCGAAGAATGCCTTCCGACTGATGAAGATTATCAAATCCGTCTATCTCGGTAATATCAATTTCATAGTAAGGAGCCATCACGCTTGCACGTCCGTTCCTTTTATGGCCGGGCATGTGGTACGGATAAGAATCACCTTTGGCGTAAGTGCATAGCGCGTCATACAATCCTCCATCATCACCTAATTGATATGCTTTTCCGCCCTTTTCCTCTTTTTCAGACATTCTTTACCGCCCTCTGCCGCTTTTCCAGATATTCTCTACCGCCTTATGTCGCTTTTTCAGATATTCTTTCCCCCCTATAGCTCCTTACGGTTATTTCCAGCCTCCCATCAGGTATTCCGCTTCAGGATGCCTTGGCCCCATGCCCCTTATGGATTCCGACTGTTTCCATCAGTGAACAGTACTTGTCTGCCGCAGTAACTACCCAGGCCTCCTTGCAGGTAGGCGGCACCACCGACAGCGGCCACATATGCTTTCTGATAATCTCCCTCTGAGTATCACTCAGTTCATATTCCTTCTCCGCATTCCGCAACGCGATTCCCGGATGCCAGAAGCCATGCAGTCTCTTGCGCTGTGAAAGATAAGCCTTATCATGCCAGTCATAAAGAAAATAATCATGTAAAAGCGCACCGCGGATCAAATCATGCTTATCACATTTTAATCCCAGCTTCTTATTCAGCAGCAGACTGTATCTCGCCACATTCATGCAGTGACTGTATACCGTCATGGAACCATGCTGTATATGCCTCCGTGTCCCCCTGAAATTCTCCGAGGCAAGTATGTCCGATGCATGTCGCTTAAACAATTCATGAATACGCTTATGCCTTTCATACAACTTTTTGATCCGTTCTCTGCGTTTTTGCCTGCTGTCCCTTAAAAATTTCATATGCATCCTCCGAAATCACCAAATCTTTGCTCTTTGCTCTTTGCTCTTTGCTCTTTGCTCTTTGCTCTTTGCTCTTTGCTCTTTGCTCTTTGCTCTTTGCTCTTTGC
>ERZ808035.1255-NODE-1255-length-13814-cov-5.328310_pt1 | contig 13814 bp, 12 predicted proteins | sample MGYA00380189_ERZ808035 | MGnify/ENA primary metagenome ERZ808035 (study PRJEB31490, sample SAMN06133407) | mouse gut metagenome | isolation source: M5_1 | host: mice | place: China: Chengdu | collected 2015-05 ...
GCTCGCAAAGCGTGACAGCGTTTGTTGCGATAAGCCAGTATTTACCTTGTGGAGAAAAAGCGGGAAACCGGACGGGAGGAGAGATTGTGAGGGCAAAAGAAAAGGTGCGGAACTGCTCCATAGATATTTTCCGGTATGTGTGCGCAATCATGGTTGTCGGGGCTCATACACAGCCCTTGTCGGAGTTTAGCTATGAGGCAGGTTATATATTCAGCAATATTGTTCCAAGGATTGCGGTGCCTTTCTTTTTTACAGCGGCAGGATATTTTTATGTGCAAAAGCTGGAAAGGGGGCAAAAACCCTTTTTTCCATATATCAAAAGGTTGTTGATCCCTTATTTTATCTGGAGCATAATTTATGATATTGTGGATTTTATAGCGAGGGAACAGCCGGATATGAAACATTTTCTGGCGGGTTGTGTCTACCGGTTTGTAATTACCGGGACTTATGAGCATTTCTGGTTTTTTCCTGCGCTTTTGTTTGCTGTTTGCTGCACTACGCTGTTATTTAAAATCGGAGGCAGGAAGCTGCTGATTCCCATAGGAATTTTTTTGTATGGGATTGGCTGTCTTGGATGTTCTTATTACAAGCTGGCAGTAAAGATACCCGGGCTTGGCGGATTGTTTCTGATGCCGCAGTTTGATCTGGTCAGACGTGTTTTGCTCATGGGGCTTCCGTTTTTCTTATGCGGTTATCTGGTATATAAAATAGAAAGTCTGGCAGCAGGTAAAAGGTTATATTTTCCGGCAGTTATTATTGCAGGGATATGGCTGGCGGAGATTTACATAGTGCGTGCGTTTCAATGGGAGAACAACATTATTCTTACTTTTGGGCTGTATCCCTTAGTAGTGGTAACGATACTTATTCTGCTGAAAAATCCTTTGCCCGCCTATAAGGATTTTTCCGGTAAATGTGCGGTTTTGGCCGACTTTACTTATTATTCGCATCCGCTTTATATGGAAGCTTTGTCTTTGGCAGTATTTCGGGTGCTGCATAAGGAAATCACTGCTACGCCTAAGTTTCTATTGACTGTTGCCTTAACGGCAGCAACAGGATTTTTAGTTTATATTTTTAATGAACATGGAGGATGGAAATGGAAGAAAAAAAAGAACGCTTAAATAAATATCTGGCGGCTTGCGGCGTCTGTTCCAGAAGGGAAGCAGACCGGCTGATTGAGGCTGGAAAAGTGACGGTGGACGGCGAAACGGCTACGATGGGAATGCAGGTCAACGGGCAGGAAAAGATTATAGTTAATAAGAAACCCGTTTTTGGAAAGAATGAAAAAGTAGTGCTTGCTTATTATAAACCGATCGGCGTTACCTGTACGGAAAAAGACAGACATGCGGAACGAAAAATATGCGATGAACTGAATTATCCGGTCAGGCTGACCTATGCCGGCCGTCTGGATAAGGATTCGGAGGGGCTATTGATCATGACGAACGACGGGGATCTGATCGAGCGGATGATGCGGGGGGCGAACTGCCATGAAAAAGAGTATCAGGTAAGGGTCGATAAGGTGGTGACGGATTCCTTTTTACAGGGGATGGCATCGGGAGTATATCTGGAGGATCTGGATGTGACAACGAGAAAGTGCAAGGTGAGGCGGAGAGGAAGATATTCATTCAGCATGGTGTTGACGCAGGGCTTGAACAGGCAGGTGCGGCGGATGACGGAGAGCTTTGGCTACAGAGTCAGGGCATTGAAACGGAGCAGGGTATTGAACATTACGCTGGGGGATTTGGAGCCTGGCCAGTATCGTGTATTGGAGGGAGACGAATTGAGGGAACTTTATGAACAGTGTGCCGTCGCGAAAGAAGTATCTGAATAAGACGGCAGGAGTGAAAGTTTGCAGATTATGAAAAGGGCGTGGTTATGGAAATGGAGAACGAAAATTGCCAACAGGATAAAACAGCAGAGCGGATCAGGGAACTGACGCAGCTTTTGAATAAGGCTTCTCTGGCATATTATGCGGAAGACAGGGAGATCATGAGCAATTATGAATATGACAGGCTCTATGATGAACTGGAGGCGTTGGAAAGGGAGACAGGGATTATTTTGTCTAACAGCCCTACTCTTCACGTAGGCTATGAAGCGGTGGATGAACTGCCGAAAGAACGCCATGAGCGGCCGATGCTTTCCCTCGGGAAGACGAAAAGCAGGGAAGAACTGGCGGAATGGCTCGGGGAGCAGAAGGCTCTATTGTCATGGAAGCTGGATGGACTTACCGTAGTGCTGACTTATAAGGATGGAAAATTGGCGAAGGCGGTCACGAGAGGAAACGGAGAAGTCGGAGAAGTGGTAACGAACAATGCAAAAGTGTTCCATAACCTTCCGGTTTCCATTTCCTATGCCGGTGAACTCGTTCTCAGAGGCGAGGCGGTTATTACTTATTCGGATTTTGAACAGATTAACAAGCGGATAGAAGATACCGACGCCAAATATAAAAATCCCAGAAATCTTTGCAGCGGGTCGGTCAGACAGCTGAATAATGAGGTGACGGCGGGGAGGAATGTGAAATTTTTTGCTTTTTCCCTAGTGAAAGCGGAGGAGGCAGATTTCCACAATTCCAGGGAAGAACAGTTCCTTTTTTTGCAGAAATTAGGATTTGAAACGGTGGAATACCGGATGGTGGACAGCAGCAATGTCGGGGAGGTTGTGGGAGAGTTTGAAAAGAAAATAGAAAGCTATGATGTGCCGTCGGACGGCCTTGTTTTGGTTTATGATGATATTGCCTATGGGCAGTCACTGGGGACGACAGCCAAGTTCCCAAGGGATTCCATTGCTTTTAAATGGGCGGATGAGGTGAAAGAAACGGTGCTTAAGGAGATCGAATGGAGTCCCAGCCGGACCGGCCTGATCAATCCGGTGGCTATTTTTGAACCGGTGGAATTGGAAGGGACTACGGTCAGCCGCGCTTCCGTGCATAATATCAGTATTTTGAAAAGCCTGAAGCTGGGAATTGGAGACCGGATCACGGTATATAAGGCGAATATGATCATTCCTCAGATAGCGGAAAACCTGACGGGCAGCGGCACGGTGGAAATACCGGGAAGATGTCCGGTATGCCATGGAGAGACAAAGATCAGCCAGATCAACGACGTCCAGTCATTATATTGCACCAACGAAGAATGCGAAGCGAAAAAAATCAAATCTTTCACCCTTTTTGTGAGCCGGGACGCGATGAATATTGAAGGACTGTCGGAGGCGACGCTGGAGAAGTTTATCGCCAGGGGTTACATCCATGAATTTGCGGATATTTTTCATCTGAACCGCTTTCAGGAGGAGATTGTGGAGATGGAAGGTTTTGGGGAGAAATCTTATCAAAACCTGATGAACAGTGTGGAAGCGGCGAGAAAGACGACGCTTGCCAGACTTATTTTCAGTTTGGGCATTGCAAATATTGGCCTGGCCAACGCGAAAATGATCTGCCGGTATTATCATAACGACTGGAAAGAAATGCTTTCGGCGGATGTGGAAGATCTGAACGGGATAGACGGAGTGGGCGAAGTGATCGCCACCGGGTTTTACGAATATTTTCAGAAAGAGGAAAATCAGAGACGGTGGGAAAATCTGTTGAAAGAAGTAGAGATTGAGAAGGAGCAGATCGATGAAAGCACGCAGACACTGTCGGGTATGTCCTTTGTGGTGACGGGGAGCCTGAACCATTATGAAAGCAGGAAAGAGTTAAAAGAAGAGATTGAGAAGAAGGGCGGGAAGGTAACGGGGAGCGTAACTTCCAAAACGGTCTGCCTGATCAATAACGATAATACTTCCTCTTCATCCAAGAACAAAAAAGCAAGGGAACTGCAAATACCGGTTCTTACGGAAGAGGAATTCATAGAGCAATATTTAGGAGGGCAAAGCGATGCCGATTAAAACACAAAACAGTCTGCCGGCTAAGGGGATATTGGAAAATGAGAATATCTTCGTTATGGATGAAAACAGGGCGATCCATCAGGACATCCGCCCGCTGCAAATATGCATTTTAAATCTGATGCCGGTGAAGCAGGATACGGAGCTGCAGATTTTAAGAGCTTTGTCCAATACGCCGCTCCAGGTGAACGTTACGTTCATGAAGATGAACAGTCATCGTTCCATGAACACTTCCATGAACCATTTGAATCAGTTTTACCATACCTTTGACGAATTGAAGGAAAACAGATATGACGGCCTGATGATCACCGGTGCGCCTGTGGAGCAGATTCCTTTTCAGGAGGTGGATTATTGGGATGAATTGTGCGAAATTATGGAATGGTCCAAAAGAAAAGTGACCTCCACCCTTCATATCTGCTGGGGGGCTCAGGCGGGGCTTTATTATCATTTTGGCCTGGATAAAGTGCTCCTGCCCCAAAAGCTGTTCGGCATTTATGAACATAAGGTAATGAACCGGAAGATTCCTCTAGTAAGAGGGTTTGACGATTATTTTCTGATTCCCCACAGCCGGCACACGGCCATTCCGGCAGACGCCATCCATGGATGCAGGGAGCTGCTTGTGCTAGCGGAGTCCGAGGAAGCCGGTGTGCTTTTATGTATGGCAGGAGAGGGAAAGCAGATTTTTGTTATGGGACATCCTGAGTATGACCGTATGACGTTACATAATGAATATGTGCGGGATAAAGAAAAGGGACTTCCCATCGATATACCGAAGAACTATTATCCTGGTAATGATCCTTCGGAACGCCCGAAGCTGCAATGGCGTTCCCACAGCAATAATTTGTATACCAACTGGTTGAATTATTATGTGTACCAGATTACGGATTATGTGCTGGGGTAAATGTAGGAGAAATAGCGTATTTACAGCATTTTCATAGATTTTAAGCATGATAGTAATCATTATATGGTGAGCATATAGGAATTTTTGATTTGAGAACTATGGAAATGACAGAAGGTGATCTCCCAAAGAGGGCACAGGAACTTGTAAAAGAGTGGATGGAAAGCAATCAGAAAGAACTTCTTGAAATGTGGGATAGTCAAAATCTGAGAAAGTTACCACCTTTATAAGTATGTTCATGTATATTATGAGGAGGTATTTATATGATACCGCGAATAAAGAGTATTAAACCATTACAAGGATATTTATTGCATGTGATTTTTGATGATGGAAAGGATTGCATTTATGATGTCAATGACGATATAAATACTATACAGGAATACGAGGATTTAAAAAATATTTATGGGTTATTTGAACAAGTGCAAATAGATGAAAGTCGTACATGCGTTTTTTGGAATGATTATATTGATTTGGCGAGCGATACAATATACGAATATGGAACGGAAAAATAAATTTGAGCAATTTCTTATAAATAGGTTTTTGAAACCCTAATGTTTTGCCTCGCTGGCATATAAAATGATTCTTCTCTTTTACGGATTATGTATTGTGACAGCGCCGAAATGGATGGAAAGGCAGCAGACAGGGATTTTATCGGTATCTCGCAAATAAAGAGCATCCATGGAAATATCAGCCCTTGGCGGATGCCATGCGAGAAATCCTGGAGGAAAATGAATGCAATGATACATATGGCAGGATCCGTATGTACCAGGCATTGATCTTAAAGCAGCCGGAACATGTGGAAATCCCCAGTGAACGCACCGTTTACCGTGTCATGGAGGAAATCGGGATCAGCCATCATCCCAGACGCAAACTGAATGGGACCACGAAGGCGGACCGGGAAGCCAGAAAATCAGAGGGTCTTCTAAAACGGGATTTCCAAGCGGCAAAACCATTGGCCAAATGCGCAACAGATATAACGGAGATCAAAGCCAATAAGGGAAGCTGTATGTTTCAGTTGTTTTTGACTGTTTTGGTTCCAGCGTAGTTGGGCTGGAGATGGACACGAACATGAAAGTCCCATTATGTGTACAAACGCTGGAAAACGCCGTTAAAGCAGAGCCAGACCTCCGTGGGGCGATTATCCACAGCGGCAGGGGGAGCCAGTATACCAGTCAGACTTACCGGGATGCGATCTGCAAATATGACATAAGGCAAAACATGAACAGCGCAGGAGGGAGATGCCATGACAACGCCCGTTGCGAAAGCATGTGGGCGAGAATGAAATCAGAGTTGCTGTATGGCCGTTATGAGACAGAGAAGATGACCACCGAGGAACTTAAGACGGTTATTTGGAGATATTTCATCAGCTGTTGGAATAATCGGAGAATCTGCTCGGCCAATGGAGGCCTTCCTCCGATGGTCAAACGACATCAATACTATAATTCACTGAAAAAGAAAGAAGCTGCCTAGGATACAAAATCCTTGTGAAAAATGTGTCAACTAATCTTGACAAAATTATTTGAAGGAAGTAAAAAAATAATAGATGACATAAAATTAATATATGGTGATTGCTTGGAAGTAATGCAGGGTATGTCTGATAAAAAGCTCTATAAAAGAAATGTATCGACTTTTAAAAGATAATTCAGCGGCCTATGTTTTCTGTAGTTCTAAAAAGATTGACTATTTTATAAGGTATTGCAGGGATGCTGGGTTTATCATAAAGAACAGCATAATCTGGGTAAAAAATAATTGGAGTGCGGGAGATCTGAAAGCAGCTTATGGAGGTCAATATGAAGTAATTCTTTTGCTAAACAAAGACAGAAGATACATAAATGGGAACAGGCTGCCCGATGTCTGGTTCTTTGACAGGGTTTCCTTTCAAAATCAGTATCATCAAAATGAAAAACCTGTCAGACTTCTTGAACAGTGTATCGTAAAGCATTCGGACAGGGGAAATATTATTTTAGATCCCTTTATGGGTTCAGGCAGTACGGGAATAGCCTGTCTGCATACTGGCAGAAAATTTATAGGCATAGAAAAAGATGTAGATTATTTTGAAATTGCAAGAGAAAGAATAGAAAATGGGCAGTTTTAAAACAGAAGAATATTATGATTTTCAAGAATTTGTGGGAGGCAGAATTTATTAGTACTGTGGATATGACAAATTCTTCTATAAAAACAAGGGAAAGGCATCGGAACATAGTTTTCTAGTGCCTTTTTATTGTATGGAAAATAGTAGAGGAAAATGTCAGAATTAGTTGACGAGGATATTAAGAAAATATAAAATAAATATAGGGGAATTGATAAATCTTATATTTCTAAACAGTTAGAAAATAATTCTAGTGTATTCTTTGATTCTTCATTTCCCAAATATAGCTTTGTGACTTATTAATTATGCAACTTTTGTGTCGAAATCATATTATGTTAGGAGCATTTTTATGTCTAATATTACAGAGACAATAAATTTTATTATAGAAGAAGTTCGTAATGCTGTTCCTGAAACATCTGAAAAAAATGTAGAGAAGATAGAAATCATGTTACGGAAAGCAACACCTGATGAAGTTTACAGAGTCGCGGATATGTTTTATCGTTTTGATGCAAAAACCATATTTGAAATTATAGGGGAAAAACATGGGAATATGGGCTATGTAACCAATTAGAGTGTGGAGAAAAATGCATTTATAAAATGAGAAATAGGAGAAAGGGATTATGAATATACTTGTGATCGGAAATGGGTTTGATCTGGCACATGGATTGCCTACGAAGTATGGGGATTTTTTGCAATTTGTAAAAGTGATAAATCAAGTAGTGGAAGTAAATAATCAGCAGGATTGGGAAGCAGTACATTGGAGCGGATTGCATCCTGAAATTATTAGGTTTATTATAGAAGTTGTTGATAGCAAAAGAGAGAATTGGTCTGTAGTAGAAAAATGGAGGGAATTGATAAAAGATAATTTTTGGTTTAAATATTTTGATCAATGTGATATGCATGGAAATGAGAATTGGATTGACTTTGAGAGTGAGATTGCCCAGGTTATTGAGAGTATTACTGATAGGATGGAAAGAGACGGATACAACTTATATAGTTTGGAACCTTGTATAAAAAAGAAGTATCTTAATGAATATGAATCAAAATATAAAGTTGTTATGAAAATTATAGATAATTTGACTGAAAATAAGAATGAAATTAGATTTATAGATATGCGGAATATGTTAGAAAAAGATTTGAATAGACTAATACGAGCATTGGAATGGTATTTATGTGAATATATTGATAAAATGGAAATTAGGATGAAATCAAATGATATAGATTCTATAAATGCTGATTGTGTCCTTTCATTTAATTATACGAATACATTCTCGCGTTTGTATCAAGTGAAACAAAAAATAGGGGAAAAAGATGCAGATCTTTTTGATTATATACATGGAGTGGCAGATATAAATAAAGAATTGGAAGATAATAATATGGTTTTAGGGATAGATGAATATCTTTCAGATGATAGAAAAAATAAAGATGTAGAGTTCATTATTTTTAAAAAATATTATCAAAGAATTTTTAAAGGAACGGGATGTAAATATAAAGATTGGACAGACGAAATAAAAGAAAGTAGAAAAACAACAGAAATAGGGTTACGGGATGAATATCCTGCACAGATTCCATTTCAAAAATTTACTAGTAGGCATTATATTTATATTTTCGGACATTCCTTAGATGTGACAGATAAAGACATCATGAAGGATTTGATTTTAAACGACAATGTATATACAATTATTTATTATTATAATAAGAATGATTTGAGAACAAAGATTGCAAATCTTGTTAAAGTAATTGGACAAGATGAATTGATTAGAAGAACTGGTGGAAGTACAAAGACAATAGAATTTAAATTGCAGAAGGATATGGCAAAAATATAGATGTGTGGAAACAAAAGTTGAAGAAGGGATAGAGAATGATTGAGATTAAAATTAATTCTATTGATGATTTGACTGAGGAAATTAGAAAATTAAAAAGTATTTATGGTAAGCAGCCAATATGGTTTAGAGGACAAGAAAAAAGTGAATGGCATTTAGAACCCTCAATACATAGGGGAAATTTATTAGAAAAAGAGAATTATGTCATAAATGATTTTTATATCTATGTAAATCAAATTGAAGACAATGCGCCGTCAAAGGAGAACTATGCAGCATGGATGTCGTTAATGCAACATTATGGATTGCCGACAAGAATATTAGATTGGAGCAGTTCGCCATTGGTTGCATGCTATTTTGCATTGGAAAAGAATAGAGATAAAAGTAATGATTCATGTATATGGGTGTTAATTCCACGAAAAGTAAATATACAAGAAGGATTTGGGGAGTATGTGTATCCTATAGATGCATATACAGTACAGCAGATGTTAATGCCAGCATTTAAAGATAAGGTTATATTGGAAGAAAAATTTGTGGATAAAATTATTGCTTGCCATTCAGTGAAAAAAGATTTACGGATGTATTCCCAACAGTCTTCTTTTACAGTTCATAATTCAAAAAGAAATTTAGAAGATATTTGTGATGACGAAACGCTTTTTAAATTTATAATTCCGCAATGCTGTAAGGAAAAAATATATGGAAGTGTAAATATATTGGGCATTTCTACAAGTTTTATATACCCAGATATGGAACATATTTCGAGGGATATAATAAAAAAGTATTCGGAATAAGGTGTAAAATCTATTTCAGATGAGTTTGCGGAGTGTGCATTAAATTTAGTTGCGACAAATATTGTGCTGTTGGTGGGGATATATAAAAATGAGAAGTGTGAATGAAAAGTCTGGCATGATTAATTTGTCAATTGTTTAAATCTGTATGTAGTATTAAAGTGTAGGTGGATTATTTTGGAAGGTATTATTTTAGAGCTACAAAGAGAAGTATTGGATGAGAAAGTTAATCTTGATTCATTACTCAGAAAATCATATTTGATTGCTAAAAAGCTGGAATTACCCATATTTGAAGATTGGATAAAGCACGAGCAAAACGGATATGGAGAATATGAAATTCCTGAATATCGAAGGGTAAGAGGTCAAGTAAAAGGATTGAACAATAGAGGAAGGTGGATACCTGTTATATTTTCTTCGGTAGCGGCAGAAGAAAGATTCACAACTGTTAGATTACCATTCTCAATTTCGCAATTACTGGATTTATATAAAAGAGATCAGGAAGCTACTGTAGGATTGGCTTTTTCTGTTGAAGAGAATCAATTACTTATTAAAAGTTTTGGGCATAACACACAATATATGTTAGAAGTTGGAAAAGATCAGATTTATGCAATTATAGATGCTGTGAGAAATATTATGCTAGAGTGGTCTATTGATTTAGAGCAAAAGGGAATTATTGGAGAGAATCTGTCATTTACAAATAAAGAAAGAATTATGGCCTCACAAGATTTTGCTAATATAAGTTATTATAATTATATTGTAGGAAGTAATTCGGATATACATATACAGCAAGGCAGTCAGGATAATATACAGGAGTTAGTCAATATAGAGAATAATAGGGAGGAACATAATATTATGGATATAAAAGAAAGTAATATATGGAGTGTAAGCAATGGACAGGTTAATGTTGCAAGTGGAAATGCGACAATACATGCGACTCAGCATAATGGTGCTAATGGAAAAGAATTAGATGATATTATGAAAGGAATCAAGGATAGTTTATCAGATCTAAAAAAGGAAGATGCGGATAAAATTACTGATATTGTGGAACTGGCAAAAGACGAACTGGCAAAGCCAGAACCAAAGGTCAGCAGATTGAGGAATTGTGTAGCTTTAATTGCTCCGATGTTTACGATTGCAAATGGGATTCCAACATTGGCAAATAATTTGCAGAGATTACAAGAATTAATTAATTTACATATACATTAATGAAAATTTATTGGAAAACAAATTTTGATCATGGAAATATACTATTTTGCAATTTAAGATGATTATATTGGGGAGAAGGTAAGATGACAAAGGATGCACAAAAATTATTGAGACATATTATAGACGGGGCAAAAAGTCAGAATAGTGCAACAGTAGAAATTGATATAAGCAAAATTGATAATATTCCTAATATAGGGTTTGCACAAAAGAAATTGCTGAATGAGCTAGAGACGGCAGGAGTTATTAGCGGATACCAAGCTAATATTCTTGGAGAAGTATTTGTATATTTGACTTCAGACGGATTAGAATATTTTGATGATTTGAGAGAGAATAAAAAATCATCCAACATAGTGTTTAACGTTTCAGGGGGACAGGTTAATATTGCAAACGATAGGGGGAGCGTTAATGCTGTTATAAATAATGAATTGTGTGAGAAAGATACAGTATTGGAATCTGAATACAAGGAAAACAAGAAAGTAAGTTTATCTTCAAACCAAAAAGCAGAAAAAGTTTTTATTTCATACTCATGGACACCTGATTATAATAAGAAATGGGTTGAGCGATTAGTACATAGATTGGAAGCAGATGGAATTGGGGTGGTTATAGACTTTAAGGATTTAAAACTTGGACATGATAAGTATGCGTTCATGGAAAGAACCGTGAATGATAATACTATTAAAAAAGTTTTAATAATTTGCAATCGGACATATAAGGAAAAAGCAGATGGTAGAATTGGTGGAGTGGGAGATGAGTCGGCAATAATAACATCTCAGATGTATGGGAATGTAAGACAAGAAAAGTTTATTCCAGTGGTTAATGAATATGATGAGAATGGACAGCCGTTCCTTCCTAATTATTTAGCTTCGAGAATGTATGCAGATTTAACGAATTTTGAAGTTGGATATAAAGAATTACTTTATAATATTAGAATGGAATTAAATAATGATAGTACACTAAATATATTTAGTGAACAAGATAATTTTACGATGGGTAATGCTAAGGTTGAGGCTAACCAAAATAGAGGAATGCAGAAAATGGGTATTCAATCCAATATTATAACATGTAGACAGGATATTACATTTACTAATAATTTTGTTGGAAGAGAAAATGAAATAGACGAAATATTAGAGAAATTAAAAGAAAGTACTCGCATTCTTGTTAGTGGAATGGGTGGAATTGGAAAAACTACCATATTAAAAAAGTTATATCATACTATAGTTGAATTAAATAAAAATGAGAATAAAAAAATAGGGTATTTTGAGTACAAATTATCTATGGCTGATACCATTTGTAATGCTTTGGAGTTTGATAAAACGGGAGATAGAAATATAGATTTGCAAAAGGCTCAAAAGATATTGGAGGATTACGCAAATTATAGTGAAATGATAATTTTTATTGATAATATTCCGACTGATAGATATAGCGAACTTCAACAATTAAATAGCATAAAAGGAAAAATAGTTATTACATCAAGACAAAATGAATATGAAAATTATGACACAGTGTTTATTGACAAAATGAGTGTGGAGGAATGTAAAGAAATATTTGAAAAAGAGAGCGGACTCCATAGCAATAGCCACGATTTAGAGTATATTGTTAATACTCTTATTGGTAGACATACATTGACGGTCAGATTACTGGCAAAAATTGCAAAGAAGAAGCAGCTAACAATAAAACAATTGAAAAATAAATTGCTTGAGGTAGGTTTTAAAATTAATTATAAAGATTTAGGTGAAACAACAAATATTTTGACAGAGTATGAAAAACTATATTCAATTTCAGGATTGAATAAACAACAACGAAATATATTGGAAGGTTTTTCATTATTGAGAGAGGCTAAATTAGATATAGATAAGTATCAAATGTTTTTAGCTCAAGATGTCAATGATTTGGAAAGTGACGAATTATATGAGTTATATGATAAGGGATGGTTAGAAAAAGATGGAGATAAATTTTCAATCCATCCAGTTTTTGCGGAATTTATTTCAGAATCAGAAGAAATTAGTATTTATAGGCATAAACAATTGTGCAATAAAATAAAATCCCTTTGTTCAAATGTTGATGATTCTGCTATATTGAGCAAACAAGATTATTTAGCTGAACTTATTTCATTTGGGAAAAATATACATATAGATAATCAGATAGAGAAAGTGCTTTATTGTGTTGCACGTATAGTCAAGCATTTCGCTATGTATAATAGTGCTATTGATATTTTCAAAAGAATTAGAAAAGATAATATAGAATTATATATATCGGCTCAGTTGTCATTAGCCGAATCATATATGAATGTAAGTTATTTTGGGAAAGCTAAAGAATGCTTTGAGAATTTGTCAGTACTTTGCATAAGAGGTATTTGTGATGATAAAACATATATTGAATATATAATCTACTATTCTTTATATTTAGAAAAAAGTAGTCGAAATAATTTAGAAAAAGAATCTGCTATTCGAATAATGGAGGGGATTTTAGGATTAAATATGGATGAAATGACCAAGGCTCGGGTTTATAATTGCTTAGGTGGATTTTATTCAAATTTAAGAAGAGACTGTGATGATTTAAATAATTCATTGTATTATCTTACCGAGTCATTAAATATTAGAGAAAAAAATGATTTAAACATTACGGATTTGTCGAGAACCTATAATAATTTAGGCATGGTTTATTTTTATAAGTTCCAATATAGCGATAAAGAGGAAAATTTACAAAATGCAGAAAAGTATTTTGAAAAATCTTTAATGTTGAGAAAAAAAATATTTGATAATGATCATCCAGATATTGCAAGGGTGATGGTAAATTTAGGTAATGTCTATATATATCAAGGGAATTATGAAAAAGCATTACAATATATGAAGTGGGGGCTGGAAAAAAGAAAAAAAGTATTAGGTGAATTTACTAAGGAAGTGGGTATAACTTATAACAATATGGTAAATGTTTATGTTGGATTAAATGATAAAGAGAATGCATATGCATGTGCAGCAAAAGCACAACAAATATATTTAAGGTTATTTGGGGAGGATTCTAACGAATATCGAAACATTTGTAAAAGTCATAAACTCAAACTTCGGTAGTGTAAAATAGTTTGTGTCTTTGGAAAAAAATACCTCTTTTTTGGTAAGAATCAAGATATGACAATTCTTATC
>ERZ808035.1259-NODE-1259-length-13725-cov-3.357049_pt1 | contig 13725 bp, 15 predicted proteins | sample MGYA00380189_ERZ808035 | MGnify/ENA primary metagenome ERZ808035 (study PRJEB31490, sample SAMN06133407) | mouse gut metagenome | isolation source: M5_1 | host: mice | place: China: Chengdu | collected 2015-05 ...
TTCTAATAAAAGCTGTGCGATGAATGACCGCGCATTTCATAAAAAAGTTGTTATATTGTATTGGCTTTAATAGAAATGGTTTAAAAGTCTTTCTTTTTGCTTCTTTTTCTTTCTTCCAGAAAGAAAAAGAAGGCCCTTGACTTTAAAAAGGAGGACATTTATGAAAATTTACAAATACGGCGACAACGTGGACACCGACGTCATCATCCCCGCCCGGTATTTGAACAATCCGGACGAGAAGTCCCTGGCCTCCCACTGCATGGAGGACATCGACGCCGGCTTCGCCTCCACCGTGGAGGCGGGGGACATTGTGGTGGGCGGCAACAACTTCGGCTGCGGCTCCAGCCGGGAGCACGCCCCTCTGGCCATCAAGGCCTGCGGGGTGAAGTGCGTCATCGCCAGGAGCTTTGCCCGCATCTTCTACCGCAACGCCATCAACATCGGCTTCCCCATCCTGGAGTGCCCCGAGGCGGTGGACGGCATCGGCGCCGGGGACGCGGTGCGGGTGGATTTCCGAAGCGGCGCCATTGTCAACGAGACGACGGGGAAAACGTTCCAGGCCGCGCCCTTCCCGGAGTTTGTCAACGGCATCATTGAGTACGGGGGACTGCTGAACTCCCTGAAAGCGCGGGGGGTGGCGAAATGAATTATAAGATTGCCCTGATCCGGGGGGACGGCATCGGCCCGGAGATCGTGGGCGAGACGGTGAAGGTGCTGGACAGGGTGGGTGAGAAGTTCGGCCACACCTTTGAGTACGTGGACGTGCTGCTGGGGGGCTGCGCCACCGACGCGGCGGGGGTGAGCTACCCAGAGGGCACGGCGGAGCTGTGCAAGAGCTGCGACGCGGTGCTGCTGGGGGCGGTGGGCGGCCCCAAGTGGGGCAGCGACAAGCCCGCAGGGCAGCGCCCGGAGACCGCTCTGCTGGCCATCCGGAAGGACCTGGGGCTGTATGCCAACCTGCGCCCCGCCGCCCTGCGGCCCGCCCTGGCGGACGCCTGCCCGCTGAAAAAGGAGACGGCGGAGAAGGGCATCGACCTGCTCATGGTCCGGGAGCTCACCGGCGGCATCTACTTCGGCAAGCGGGACAAGTACCAGACCGAGGACCGGGGGATTGAGGCCACCGACCTGATGGCCTACTCCGAGAAGGAGATCGAGCGCATCGGCCGCCGGGCCTTTGAGATGGCCCGCCTGCGGCGGAAGAAGGTGTCCAGCGTGGACAAGGCCAACGTGCTGGAGACCTCCCGGCTGTGGCGGTCGGTGATGCACCGCCTGAAGTCGGAGTACGCCGACGTGGCCTATGAGGACGTGCTGGTGGACAACTGCGCCATGCAGCTGGTGCGGGACCCGGGGCAGTTCGACGTGGTGGTGACGGAGAATATGTTCGGCGATATCCTGTCCGACGAGGCCTCCATGATTACCGGGTCCATCGGGCTGCTGCCCTCCGCCTCCATGGGGGACGGGGCCCCGGCGCTGTACGAGCCCATCCACGGCTCCGCCCCGGACATCGCGGGCCAGGACAAGGCCAACCCCATCGCCACCATCCTGTCCGCGGCCATGATGTTCCGCTATTCCTTCCATCTGGTCGCCGAGGCGGACGCCATCGAGGCGGCGGTGGACAAGGCGCTGGCGGACGGCTGGCGCACCGCCGACATCGCCCGGCCGGGGGAGGCCGCCGTCGGGACCAGGCGGATGGGCGAGGTCATCCGGAACAATATTTGAACGGCGGGGCCGGGGCGGAGACGCCCCGGCCCGCTTCCGGTTTCCGGCCGGCTGAAACGCGGGCCCGCCGAACGGCTGCGGCGAAATCAAAGGAGGTCCCGATTGCCCATCTTGAAATGTGGAGTATCTCGTGGTAAAATCGAATGGCTTACTGATAATACGGCAGAGAAGGGGAGAGGCGCTTTGATTTTGGCCATAGACATCGGAAACATCCGCACCACCATCGCCCTGTTCACGGAGGAGGGGGCGCTGTCCTTCCAGTCGGAGCTGGAGACCGACGCCAAAATGACCGACGACCGCTGCGCCATCGACCTGATGGGGGTGTTCGCCCTCTACCAGGCGGAGCTGGGCGGGGTGGACGGAGCCATTTTGTCCAGCGTGGTGCCCCCCATTACCGAGGCCTACGCCCGCACCCTCCGGCGGCTCACCGGCAAGCCCCCTCTGGTGGTGGGCCCGGGGCTGAAAACGGGCCTCAACATCAAGGCGGAGATTCACAACCAGCTGGGCAGCGACATCGTGGCCTCCTGCGTGGCCGCCGCCGCCCTCTATCCCGCCCCGGCCATCGTCGTCAACTCCCGCACCGCCGTCACCTTCTCCTACCTGAGCGCCGGCGCCTTTGAGGGCTGCGCCATCATGCCCGGGGTGGACATCGCCCTGGAGGCCCTGTCCCGGAACGGGGCCCAGCTGCCCCAGATCTCCATGGCCCGGGTGGACACCCCCCTGGGGCGCAACACGGTGGACTCCATGCGGGCGGGGGTGCTGTACGGCTACAGCGGGGCCTTTGACCGGGTGATCGAGTCCCTGGAGGAGGCCGCCGGGGCCAGAGCCGCCGCGGTGGTGGCCACGGGGGGGCGCACGCCCTCCCTCTACCGGCTGTGCCGCCGGGAGATCAAATACGACCACGACCTGCTGGTGAAGGGGCTGTACCACCTCTACCGCAGGAACATCCGGCATTGAACGGAAAGGAAGGAATCGCACAATGAATACGAAAAAATGGATGGCAATGCTTCTGAGCGGGGCCCTGGCCCTGTGCCTGCTGGCCGGCTGCGGCGGGGAGACGCCCCCCGCCGCCTCCCCGGAGGCCTCGCCGGAGGTTTCTCCGGCGGAGACGGCGGACCCCGCCCTGGGGGATGCCGCCGCCCTGGGCTCCATGGCCGCCTTCACGGCGGGCAGCCTGGACGGCGGCGAGTTCACCCAGGACGACATCGCCGCCAAGGACATGACGGTGGTGAATTTCTGGTCCGTCACCTGCCGCCCCTGCGTGGCCGAGATGCCCGACCTGGCGGCGTTTGAGCGTGTTCTGCCGGACAATGTACAGCTCATCACCGTCTGCCTGGACGCGGGCGAGGGCGGGCAGGACGCCCGGCCGATCCTGGAGGACGCCGGATACGGCGGCGTCACCCTGATTTCCGGCGACGGCGACCTGGCTGCGCTGTGCTACAACATTATGGCCGTCCCCACCACGGTGTTTGTGGACAGCGGCGGCAGGCTGGTGGGGGACGCTATGGTGGGTGGCGGCCATAAGGATCTGTCCGCCGTCTATCTGGCGGCGCTGAACGACGCCCTGGAGGCGGTGGGAAAGGACGCGGTGAGCCTTGAAGAGGGGTGACGGAATGGGTGCGCTCCGGGGGGCCGCGGCGGCGCTGGGGCTGGCGTTTCTGATCGCCGGCCTCCTGCGGCAGGAGCACCTGGAGGTGCTGCAAAAGGCGGTGAGGGTGTGTCTGGAATGCATCGGGATCGGGTGAAGGGAAGGCGGCCGTCCTTCCAGCGGGCCGTGCAGCTGGCCTGCGCCGCCCTGTTCAACGGCTACGCCGCGGGCTTCGGCAAAGGGAGGATTTTCACCGGTCCCACCAAGATGGTGTGTGTGCCGGTGCTCAACTGCTACTCCTGCCCGGGGGCCCTGGGCGCCTGCCCTGTCGGGGCGCTCCAGACCGCCCTGGGGGCCCGGCACCACATCCCCTTCTATGTGCTGGGCACGCTGATGCTGTTCGGCGTGGCGCTGGGCCGGGCGGTGTGTGGCCTGATGTGTCCCTTCGGGCTGGTGCAGGATCTGCTCCATAAAATCCCCGTGCCCAAACGGAAGGTGCCCGGGCGGATCGACCGCCCCGCCCGGTATGTGAAATACGGGGTGCTGGCCCTGCTGGTGGCGGGCCTGCCCGCCCTGCTGGGGGCCGGGGGCGGCGTGGCGGACCCGCTGTTCTGCAAGTACCTGTGCCCCGCCGGAACCCTGGAGGGCGGCATCCCCCTGCTGCTGGCCAACCCCTCCCTGCGGCAGGCGGCGGGCCTGCTGTTCGGCTGGAAAACCCTGGTGCTCATCGCCATTCTGGCCCTGTCCACAGCGGTCCACCGGCCCTTCTGCAAGTACCTGTGTCCCCTGGGGGCGTTCTACGCTCTGTTCAACCGCTTCAGCTTCTACCAGCTGCGCCTGGACGGGGACAAGTGCGTCCGCTGCGGCCGGTGTGAGCAGGCCTGCCCCATGGATGTGGAGGTCACAAAAAACATCCGGAGCCCCGAGTGCATCCGCTGCGGGAAATGCAGGGCCGTCTGCCCCACCGGGGCCATTTCCTCCGGCTTTGCCCAGGGCGGGGACAGGGCCGGTGCGCGGGAACCGCGGCGGCCGGGCCAAAACTCCTGAAATCCGCTCTTGTTTTTGCGGGAGGAATAGCATATAATATCATGGTTTCAAGCCTGCGAGGGGAGGACGGCCTATGGACACGCGGCCCATCGGTGTATTTGACTCCGGCCTGGGGGGGCTCACCGCCCTGCGGGAGCTGGCCCGGCTCATGCCGGAGGAGGATCTGGTCTACTTCGGCGACACGGGCCGGGTGCCCTACGGCAACCGCTCCAGGGATATTCTGGTGAAGTACGCCCGGCAGGACATGGCGTTCCTGCGCACGTTCGATCCCAAAGCCGTCGTCATCGCCTGCGGCACCGTGTCCACCACGGCGCTGGATGTGCTCCGGCAGGAAAACGACATCCCCATGTTCGGCGTGGTGGAGCCCGCCGCCTCTGCCGCCGCCCACGTGACGGCGAACGGACGTGTCGGGCTCATCGGCACCAAAGCCTCCATCGGCTCCCGGGCCTACGAGCGGGCGCTGGGCGCCCTGCGCCCCGGCGTGGAGATCACCGCCAGGGCCTGTCCGCTGCTGGTCCCCCTGGTGGAGAACGGACGGTTCCGGCCGGGCGACCTTGTGGCGGAGACGGTGGCCGCCGAATATCTGGCCCCCGTCAGGGCGGCGGGGGTGGACACCCTGATTCTGGGCTGCACCCACTATCCGCTGATGAAGCCCATCATCGGCGCGTACATGGGCCCCGGCGTGACCCTGGTGGACGCGGGGGAGCAGTGCGCCCGGTGGGTGAAAAAACAGCTGGAGTGGGACGGCCTGCGCAACGAGCGGCCCGGAGCCGGGCGGCACCGCTACTACGTCAGCGACAGCACCGGGGACTTCTCCGCCCTGGCCTCCATTTTCCTGGGGGAGGACGTGGCGGACGAGGTGGAACAGATCGACATTACAGCCTATTGAGCAAGATCCGCGCCCTGTCCGGAGCCGGCGGGGCTGATAGAGAGGAACGCCATGACTGACAATGTGATTATATCCATAAAAGGCAAACAGCTGTACGCCGAGGGCAGTCCCGACGAGATGGAGCTGGTCACCTCCGGCACCCTGCTCTGGGACGACCAGGGGGGATGCACCGTGTCCTATCAGGAGAGCGAGCTCACCGGTCTGGAGGGCACCACCACCCGCCTGCACATCCACGGGCGGCGGGTGACCCTTCTGCGGGAGGGGAGCATCAACTCCCAGATGGTGTTTGAGGAGGGGCGGCGGCATCTGTCCATGTACGAGACGCCCTACGGCGAGTTGTCCATCGGCGTGAGCACCAGGCGGATGCGCTCCACCCTGGACGAGGCGGGGGGCGATCTGGAGATCGACTACGCCATTGAGATAGACAACCTGGTGGCGGGGCAGAACCTGTTCCGCATGAACGTGAAGAAAAATCCCACCCTGCGGCAGTGAGTTGCTTTTTCTCGTGAGAAAAAGCGACCAAAAAAGAGCCTTAGAAGCTGTGAATACAGGCTCTTAATTCGTCTCTAACGCACCACGTAAATTTAAGTTTCCGCTCGGTGACGGCACGGCTTTGTCCCTGGAATGGGATTCTGCGGGGCGGGATGTTGAAGAAAGGGAGTTTTTACCATGGCAAATCTGATCCAGGAAGCCCGGGAGCAGGTGGTTCAGCTGACCCAGGCCGCCTATGAGAAGGCCGCCGCCCAGGGTCTGCTCCCCGGGGGGCAGACCATTCCGAGCACCGTGGAGGTGCCCAAGGACAGCAAAAACGGGGACTTTGCCTCCTCCTTCGCCATGGCGGGGGCCAAGGCCCTGCATATGGCCCCCCGGCAGATCGCCCAGATCATTCTGGACCACCTGGAGCTGGAGGGCACCCTGTTCCAGCGCTCCGAGATCGCCGGGCCGGGGTTTCTCAACTTCTTCTACGCCCCCAGGTGGTACGGCCAGGTACTGGCCGCCGTGGAGGCCGACCCGGCGGGCTACGGCGCCTGTGACGAGGGGAAGGGTCGAAAGGTGATGGTGGAGTTTGTGTCCGCCAACCCCACCGGGCCCATGCACATGGGCAACGCCCGGGGGGGCGTGCTGGGCGACACCCTGGCCAACGTGCTCCGGAGGGCGGGCTGGGACGCCTGGAAGGAGTTCTACGTCAACGACGCGGGCAACCAGATCCATAAGTTCGCCCTATCCATCCACGCCCGGTATATGCAGCTCCTCCTGGGGGAGGACAACTACCCCTTCCCCGAGGACGGCTATCACGGGGATGACATCAAGGAGTTGGCCCAGGGTTTCTACGAGGTCCATGGGGACGCCTACAAGGACGCCCCCGAGGACAAGTGGCTGGCCGATATGAGCAAATTCGGCCTGGAGCGCAACATCCCCAAGATGAAGGCCGATCTGCGCAAGTACGGTATCGAGTACGACCAGTGGTTTTTCGAGTCGGAGCTTCACGGCTCCGGCTATGTGGCCGAGACGGTGGACCTGCTCACCCAGAAGGGATGGACCTATGAGCAGGAGGGGGCTTTGTGGCTGAACACCACCCAGCTTCTGAAGGAGAAATACATCCGGGAGGGCAAGACCCGGGAGCAGGCGGACAAGCTGGACCTGAAGGACGACGTGCTGCGCCGGGCCAACGGGTTTTACACCTATTTCGCCGCCGATATCGCCTACCACCGCAACAAGTTTGAGAAGCGGGGCTTCGACAAGGTGATCAACGTGTGGGGGGCGGACCACCACGGCCATGTGGCCCGGCTCCAGGCGGCGCTGGACGGGCTGGGGCTGGACGGCTCCCACCGACTGGTGATCGTGCTGATGCAGCTGGTGAACCTGCTCCAGGACGGCAAGCCGGTGCGCATGTCCAAGCGGACGGGCAAGGCCATCGCCCTCCACGACCTGCTGGACGAGATCAGCGTGGACGCCGCCCGGTACTATTTCAACAACCGGGCTGCCACCAGCCCTCTGGATTTCGACCTGGACCTGGCGGTGCGGCAGGACAGCGACAACCCGGTTTACTATGTCCAGTACGCCCACGCCCGCATCTGCTCTCTGATTGAGCGCATGAAGGAGGCCGGGGCCGAGGTCTGCCCCGCTCGGGAGGTGGACGCCCGCGCCCTCGCCCAGCCCGAGGAGCTGGCCCTGGTCAAGACGCTGGCCCAGTATCCGGAGGAGGTCCGGCTGGCCGCCCGGGACTACGATCCCAGCCGGATCAATCGGTATTTGACCACCCTTGCCGGGGATTTCCACCGCTTCTACAACGCCTGCCGCTGTATGGTGGACGATCCCTGCCTTCAGGCCGCGCGGCTCAAGCTGGCGGACAGCGTCCGGCTGGTGCTGGCCAATGGGCTGGGTCTGCTGGGGGTCAACGCGCCTGAGAAGATGTAGCGGGAAGCGCGGAGCTGTGGAGAGCAGCGCGGATGGAGCGGAGCGAGGAGAAAAGCCCATGGCCCGCGCAGCGGGACCCGGAATTTCCCGGAAAAATTTTTGCCCGGGCCTTGCAATCCACTGTAAACCGTGGTAAAATAGCCAAGTAATGTAGGGTTAGAAAGGAGTGAGGCGCGGGCCTCACTCCTTCTTTTGAGAAGAAGCGCGGAGAAGCGGACAGCGAGGAAGCTTGGAGCGGAGCGAAGGCGAAAGCCCAAGGCCCACGAAGAGGGACTGGGTTTTGCCTGAGCCGAAGCGAAAGCGACCGAGCGCCCTGGCCGCTTCGCAGCGTGACAACTGAGAGGAAGCGCGGAGAAGCGGACAGCGAGGAAGCTTGGAGCGGAGCGAAGGCAAAAGCCCCAAGGCCCACGAAGTGGGGCTGGGTTTTGCTTGAGCCGAAGCGAAAGCGACCCGGCGGCGCGGCCAATCTGAGCATGACAACTGTGAGAAGCGCGGAGATAGCCGCGCATTGACAACACTGGAGAGGAGCCTCATCATGGCAAAGGTGACCGACGCGGTGGCCGAGCTGGCCCGTCCCATTGTGGAGCGGGCGGGCTGTACCCTGTGGGATGTGGAATATGTGAAGGAGGCCGGGGAGTGGTTCCTTCGGGTGTATATCGACCGGGAGGGCGGCGTGGATCTGGACTGCTGCGAGGCGGTGTCCCGCCCGCTGTCCGACGCCCTGGACGAGGCCGATCCGATCCCGGGCAGCTACACCTTTGAGGTGTCCTCCGCCGGACTGGACCGGGTCCTGAAAAAGCCGGAGCACTTTGCCCGGTGCATGGGACAGCAGGTGGATGTGAAGCTCTACCGCCCCGTGGACGGGCGGAAGGAGGTCTCCGGCGTTCTCGCCGGATATGAGGGCGGGGCCGTCGTGGTGGACGGCACCCGCTTTGACAAGAAAGATGTGGCCCAGGTGCGGCTGCACGTCGAGTTTTGAAGGAGTTAAACGACATGGCTAAGAAAAAGATCGCCGCAAAGAGCACGGAGCTGGACGCCAAGGAATTTTTCGCCGCCATCTCCGATATTGAGAAGGAAAAGGGCATCCCTAAGAGCTACATGCTGGAGAAGATCACCCAGGCCCTGGTCACCGCCTACAAGCGGGACCACGAGGGCATCACCGACAATGTGGTGGTGGACGCCAACGAGGAGCTGGAGTCCGTGCGCATGTTCGTCAAGAAGGACGTGGTGGAGGCGGTGGACAATCCCCACACCGAGATCAGCCTGGAGGAGGCCCGGAAGGCTCTGCCCCGGGCCCAGCTGGGGGACGTGCTGCGCATTGAGATCAAGCCGAAAAACTTCGGCCGCATCGCCGCCCAGACCGCCCGGCAGGTCATCATCCAGGGGATGCGGGAGGCGGAGCGGGGGATGATCTTCGACGAGTTCTCCGCCAAGCAGCATGAGATTCTCACCGGCACCGTCACCCGGGTGGACGAGCGCAACGGCTCGGTGGCCATCCGGCTCACCTCCGGCTCCGAGTTCACCGACGCGTTCCTGTCCGCCGGGGAGCAGGTGAAGGACGAAGTCATCCGGGAGGGCGACCGGGTCCGGGTGTATGTGGTGGAGGTCCGTCAGGCCAACCGGGGCCCCCAGGTGCTCATTTCCCGCACCCACCCCGGACTGGTGAAGCGCCTGTTTGAGCTGGAGGTGCCGGAGATTTACGACGGCACGGTTCAGGTCATGTCCATCGCCCGGGAGGCGGGCAGCCGCACCAAGCTGGCCGTGTGGAGCGAGGACGAGAATGTGGACCCCATCGGCGCCTGCGTAGGCCCCCGGGGCCAGCGGGTGAACGCCGTGGTGGAGGAGCTGCGGGGCGAGAAGGTGGACATCATCAAGTGGTCGGAGGACCCCGGCCAGTACGTGGCCGCCGCCCTGGCCCCCGCCGATGTGCTCAGCGTCATCGAGCTGGAGGAGGGCAAGAGCTGCCGGGTGGTGGTGCCCGACGACCAGCTGTCCCTGGCCATCGGCAAAGAGGGGCAGAACGCCCGGCTGGCCGCCCGGCTCACGGGCTATAAAATCGACATCCGCCCCGCCAGCGCCCCCGAGCCTCCCGAGGAGGCCGCGGAGGCCCCGAAGGAGCCGGATGAGGAGAATATCGAGGCAACCGAGGATTGAACCGTAGGGGCGGATGACATCCGCCCTTGCCTGTGCGAAAGGGGGAGAACACCATGCCGAAAAAAATACCCATGCGCCAATGCCTTGGCTGCCGGGAGATGAAACCCAAGCCGGAGCTGATCCGGGTGGTGCGCTCCCCCGAGGGAGAATTGTCGTTGGACTTTCGGGGGAAAAAGCCGGGACGGGGGGCCTACCTCTGCCCGGACCCGGCCTGTCTGGCCCGGGCGAAAAAGAGCCGGGCCATTGAGCGGGCGCTGTCCGCCCCCATGCCGCCGGAGGTCTGGGACGCGCTGGAGGCGCAGATGAAGGCGGGTGACGGCGGTGACTGACAGTGCCCTGTCTCTGCTGGGACTGGCCCTGCGGGGAAGAAATCTGGCTGTGGGAGAGGCGCCGGTGGAAGAGGTCTGCAAAACCCGCCGGGCCAGACTGGTGCTCACCGCCGCCGACGCGGCCCCGAACAGCGTGGACCGCGCCCGCCGCTGGGCGGAGAACGGGGGCATCCCATGGATGGCGGTTCCCTGGGACAGGGAAACCCTGGGGAGCGCCCTGGGACGAAGCACCTGCGCCATGGCGGCCCTCACCGACCAGGGGCTGGCGGAGGCGCTGGCGCGGAAGCTGGCGGACGCCGGCCTGCCGTGCCGCCCGCCTGCCGGCGCCTGGACGGAGGAGGCGCCGCGCCGGACCCGGCCCATGAAGAAAAAGAACGTGCGGGCTCGAAAGCCCGCTGTGCCTGAAACTTAGGAGGTGGCCTGTTTGAGCCTTGCGAAACTGAACGCCCGAGATGTGGCCAAAGACTTTGGGATGCAAGCCAAAGCCATTACCGCGATTCTGACCGAGCACACCGGGGATGCGGTGTCCCCTACCAAGATTCTGACGGATCGGGAGCTGTCCATTATTTTTGAGAGCCTGACCCAGCGCAATCAGGTAGACTCGATTGAGTCCATCTACTCCGACGTGTACCACGAGCCCAAGCAGGAGCAGGCCGCCGCCGCGCCCAAGGCGGAACCCGCCAGGCCGGCCGCCCCCCAGCAGGAGGGCAAGCCCGCCCCCGCGCCGGCGCAGGACAAGGGGAACGCCCCGGCCGGCCAGAAGGAGCCGCCCAAGGCGGCGGCCTCCAGGCCCATGAGCCGCACGCCGGAGAAAAAGGTGGTGGACACCCGCAAGGGCGGCGGGGTGAACCTGGAGAAGTACGACCAGCGCCTGGAGGACCTGGCCCCCGACAAGGCCAACCGGATGCAGACCGGCAAGCAGAAGTTCCAGAACCGGAACAGCAAGAACCGGAGCCAGGGCTTTGGCAACAAGCGCAAGCAGGAGGAGCAGGACCGGATGCGCCGCCTCCAGCTGGAGATCGCAAAAAAGACCCCGCTGACCGTCAAGATCCCCGACGAGATCGGGGTGGGCGAGCTGGCCTCCCGGATGAAAAAGACCGGCGCGGAGGTGGTCAAGTGCCTGATCCGCAACGGCGTCATGGCCTCCCTGTCCGACATCATCGACTACGACACCGCCGCCCTGGTGGCCATGGAGCTGGGCTGCAAAGTCGAGAAGGAAGTCATCGTCACCATTGAGGAGCGGCTCATCGACACCGCCGAGGACAAAGAGGAGGACCTGGTCCCCCGGGCCCCGGTGGTGGTGGTTATGGGCCACGTGGACCACGGCAAAACCTCTCTGCTGGACTATATCCGCCACGCCAATGTGGTGTCCGGCGAGGCCGGCGGCATCACCCAGCACATCGGCGCCTACCAGGTGGAGGTGAACGGCAAGCCCATCACCTTCCTGGACACGCCGGGCCACGAGGCCTTCACCGCCATGCGCGCCCGGGGCGCCATGATCACCGACGTGGCCATCCTGGTGGTGGCCGCCGACGACGGCATCATGCCCCAGACCATCGAGTCCATCAACCACGCCAAGGCCGCCGACATCCCCATCATTGTGGCCATCAACAAGATGGATAAGCCGGAGGCCAACCCCGAGCGGATCAAGCAGCAGCTCACCGAGCACGAGCTGGTGCCCGACGAGTGGGGCGGCGACACCGTGGTGTGCCCCATCTCCGCCAAGACGGGCATGGGCGTTGAGAACCTGCTGGAGATGGTCACCCTCACCGCCGAGATGCGGGAGCTGAAGGCCAACCCCAACCGCACCGCCCACGGCGCGGTGATCGAGGCCCGGCTGGACAAGGGCCGGGGCCCGGTGGCCACCCTGCTGGTGCAGAACGGCACCCTGAAGCAGGGCGACGTGATCATCGCCGGCACCGCCGTGGGCCGCGTCCGCGCCATGACCAGCGCCAAGGGCGAGAAGCTCACCGAGGCGGGCCCCTCCGTGCCCGTGGAGATCATCGGCATGGGCGAGGTGCCCGGCGCGGGCGACGACTTCCACGCCGTGGCCGACGAGCGCATGGCCCGGGAGCTGGTGGAGCAGCGCAAGGCGGAACTGAAGAACGCCACCACCGGCGCGGCCAAGCAGAAGGTGTCCCTGGAGGAGCTGTTCAGCCAGATCCAGGCGGGCGAGATGAAGGATCTGAACATCATCGTCAAGGCGGACGTGCAGGGCTCCGCCGAGGCCGTCAAGGCCAGCCTGGAGAAGATCTCCAACGAGGAGGTCCGGGTGAAGGTCATCCACTGCGCCGTGGGCGCCATCAGCGAGAACGACGTGATGCTGGCCACCACCTCCAACGCCATCATCGTGGGCTTCAACGTCCGCCCGGACAAGAACGCCGCCGACTCCGCCGCCCGCAACAAGGTGGATATGCGGATGTACCGGGTGATCTACGACTGCATCAACGAGATCGAGTCCGCCATGAAGGGTATGCTGGCCCCCAAGTTCCGGGAGGTGGCCCTGGGCCAGGCCGAGGTGCGCCAGGTGTACAAGATCACCGGGGTGGGCTTCGTGGCCGGGTGCTACGTCACCGACGGCAAGGTGGCCCGGAACGCCCAGATCCGGCTGGTCCGGGACGGCATCGTCATCCACGAGGGCGTGATGAACTCCCTCCAGCGCTTCAAGGACAGCGTGAAGGAGGTCGCCCGGGGCTACGAGTGCGGTATCGGGATCGAGAAGTACAGCGATATCAAGGAGGGCGACATCATCGAGGCCTTCGTGATGGAGCAGATCGAGGTGTAACACAGCTCAAGGGGAGCGGTTGTCATGAAGATCATGTTGAACGACATCCTCCAGTTCAGCCCGGAGGAGATCCCCAGCGTGCGCATCAAGCTCAACATCTGGAACGGATATCATGACCCCTTGGAACTCTACAAAGAGGACCCGGATATGGTCAACACCCAGTGGTTCCTCTGGCATGATGAGCGGCGGTACTTCCACACCGGGCAGACAGCTGTCTGTTTCCTCCGTATCGGCTCGGATGCCTGGCTTTTGACTACCGTCAAGAAGATCACCCGGGAGCTGGATGTGACAGGCGGCATCGGCTACGACGCGGTTGAGGTGGAGAAGTACAAAAAATATTTTGGCCGGGTAGTGCTCAAGTACCACAATACAAAAATGGGCATGGGCCGCAAATATTCCTCCGTCATGGACGAGATGGAAGTGTTGGAGATCCTCAACGATCAGTTCACTGGCAACGACTTCCCCGGCTACGAGAACGTCCGTCTATCCTACCGTGCCCTGAAAAACGTGCTGGACCGGCAGCTGCCCGGCTGGGTGGCCGCGCTGCAAAACCAAAAAGCGGTGTACCTTATCACAGACACCAAAACAGGCAAGCTCTATGTGGGCTCCGCCACGGCGCAATATGGGATGCTGCTCCAGCGGTGGAGCAGCTACGTGGAGAACGGCCACGGCGGCAACAAGGCCCTGATGGAGCTTGTTGCCCGGGAGGGCTTCGACTACGTGAAGGAAAACTTCCAGTATTCCATCCTGGAAAATTACAACGCCCGGATGGACGACAACTATATTCTGAGGCGGG
>ERZ808035.1260-NODE-1260-length-13717-cov-3.899413_pt1 | contig 13717 bp, 15 predicted proteins | sample MGYA00380189_ERZ808035 | MGnify/ENA primary metagenome ERZ808035 (study PRJEB31490, sample SAMN06133407) | mouse gut metagenome | isolation source: M5_1 | host: mice | place: China: Chengdu | collected 2015-05 ...
CCGCCCGCTCTGCTGCGGGGATTTCAGGAAGTCCTTCACGGGCGGCACTTCCACACCCTCCAACTCGGCGGGTTCCATCAGCACCTCCGCCGTCTTCCCCTCGCTGATCTTTTCTATGAGCGCCTTCGGCTTGCGCCCCGCCCCCGGCCTTGCACCGCCGCGCCCGCTGCCGTCTTTTGCCACCGTTTTCACCCCGTTTCTTTGATTTCGTTTGAAAAAATGCTGCGGAAATCAAACGCCGCAGCACCTAAAAAGCCTTTATTTTACGGAAAATCCCGCAGGGGTTAATCCCCCGTTTGATTTCCGGTTTTTATGCGTGACACCCCACGCCCGTTGCACGGCGGGTCCCTTACAGAGATTCTGACCGCCCCTCCTGGCTGGCAGAAATCTCTGTAAGGAACCCGCACACAATCTTTTAATGCTTATTCCAGCGGTCACCGCGCTCCGCATGAATCCTTGCATGGCAGGGCTGGCACAGCGACACAAGGTTCTCCTCGTCATGCGTCCCGCCCTCTGCCAGCGGCAGCTTATGGTGTACCTCCTCCACCGGCCGCAGCAGCCCCTTCTTCTGGCATTCCTCGCAGAACGGGTGCCTGGCGGCGTAGCGGTCACGGATTCTCTTCCACGCCCGCCCGTACCTACGGCGTACAGCCGGGTCACGGTCGTACTTCTCGTAGCGGCGATTCTCCTGCCGTTCATGCTCCTCACAGAACCGTCCCTCTGTCAGCTTCGGACAGCCGGGGAAGGAACACGGCCTCTTCGGTTTCCTTGGCATCTGCCTCACCTCCTCACGGCATAAAGAAAGCCCCCGCAGGATTCTTTTGCTCCCGCGAAGGCCCTCTTGACATTTTTTCACCTTATCAGCATACCACGCCCAATAAGGAAAATCATCCACGATATTACTCACACCGGCCGCGTCACGCTTTCCCGTACAGCAGCGTCACCAGCCTGCCCAGGGCGCGGTTCTTTTTGTTGTACGCCGAGGAACGCTCAATGCCGAAGCGGTCGCAGATGTCATACACGGTATTGGTCTGGCTTTCCGAATCTGAATAAAAAGTTTCCAGCACATACCGCTCATCTTCGGAAAGCTCCTCCCATGCCGGGAGGAACCACGCCATATATTCCATTGCCTGCCGGTACCGTTCCTTCAGCACGTCGATCTCCTCAATGCCCTTTACCATCCTGTCTTCTGCGGCACGGGGATTGTGGGCGTGTGGCATCCCGTCCGACTGCGGGCTGCTGACGCCGCCCATTTTTTCATACGCCGCCCTGATCTCGTCATCCGTGTGTTCGATGATGAACTTCATGCTGTTATAATCCTTCAATGCGTCCACTACCGCAGACCGCTTGTCAAGGTACTTCCAGATAATGCTCATAAGCCATGCCTCCAATCAAAAATATTTTATTTCCCACGGATTTTCAAAGATTGTCGTTGATTTTCATTGATTGGCCCAGATTTGCATTGGCTGGCGGCATCTCCGCCTATATCTTCAAGTCTGCCTTCACTGCATCGATTAGTGCGGCCTGCGTGGTGTCCTTCTCGGAAAGCGCCTTCATGATCCGCTCATCTATGGTGCCTTCCGCGATGATGTGTTGCACCACCACGGTTTCCGATTCCTGCCCCTGCCGCCACAGCCTCGCCACCGTCTGCTGGTATAACTCAAGGCTCCATGTCAGCCCGAACCATACCAGCGTGTTCCCTCCGCCCTGGAGGTTCAGGCCATGCCCTGCGGATGCCGGGTGGATCAGCGCCACCGGGATTTCCCCGGCGTTCCATTTCCGGATGCTGCCGTCCGTGTCCAATCTGGCATACGGGATTTTCAATTTCTGCAGCCGTTCCGTGATGCGTTCCAGGTCATGCCGGAACCAGTAAGCCACAAGCACCGACCTGCCGTATGCCGCCTCGATGATGTCCTCCAGTGCGTCCAGCTTCCGCTCATGGATGGCGATGGTCTCCCCTGCATCGGTGTATATTGCCCCGTCCGCCATCTGCGACAGCTTCCCGGAAAGGGACGCGGCATTGGCGGCTGTGACCTCGCCGTCCGGGAGCTGCAGGATGAGGTCTTTTTTCAGCTCCTCGTATTTCTCCCGCTCCGTTTCGGAAAGATACACCGTGTACCTGGAATTAATAAGCTCCGGCATCCGCAGGTGGTCGGTGGACTTCATGGAAATGGTGATGTCGGAGATTTTCCCGTATATCTGTTTCTCCGCACCCGGCAGCGGCTTGTAGGAGAACACCACCTGCCCGTTCTGCTTATCCGGCCGGAAGTAGGAGGTGCGGTACTGCCCGATGAACCTGCCAAGCCGCTCCCCCATGTCCAGCAGCCGGAACTCCGCCCACAGGTCCATCAGGCCGTTGCTGGAAGGCGTTCCGGTCAGCCCCACGATGCGCTTCACCTTCGGCCGGACTTTCATCAATGCCTTGAACCGCTTTGTCTGGTGGTTCTTAAAGGAGGACAGTTCATCAATCACCACCATGTCGAAGTCAAAGGGGATGCCGCTTTCGGAAATCAGCCACTGTACGTTCTCACGGTTGATGAGGTAGATGTCTGCCTGCCGCTTTAGTGCCGCCAGCCTCTCTGCCGCCGTCCCGACCGCCACGCTGTACTTAAGCCCTTTAAGGTGGTCCCACTTTTCAATCTCTGCCGGCCAACTGAAGGAAGCCACCCGGATAGGCGCCACCACAAGCACCTTTCGGATTTCAAAGCTGTCAAACATCAGGTCGTTGACCGCCGTCAGCGTGATGCTCGTCTTGCCAAGCCCGCAGGCAAGGAATACCGCCGCTGCCGGGTGTGCCTTGATATACTCCGCTGCGTATCTCTGGTATTCATGTGTCTCGTATCTCATCAATCATCCCTCCAATCTGCGATTCGTCATCCAGCACATACACCTTGAATCCAAGCCTCCGTAACAGCCTGTGCCGGGAAAGCTGCAGGGGGCGTGGTTTCTCCCCCGGAGCCTTGACTTCCACAAAACCGATTTTCCCGCCATGCAGAAGTACAATTCTGTCAGGCACCCCATCAAAACCGGGCGATGCGAACTTTAGTGCCAGACCACCTGCGGCCTTAACTGCCGCCCTGAATTTCTGCTCCAATGTTTTCTCTCTCATGCAATTGCCTCCAATCCCTTATTTTTCAAGCATTCCGGGCTTTCGGGTGGAGGTCGGTGGAACCTGTACCTAAAAGTCCTCTATAAGTGATTTTTTGCTGAAAAAACTGCCCTAAAGGGGGTTTATACTAAGACCTCCACCGACCTCCACCCTTACGGGAAAATGCGCCCGTCATTCCGCGAAATCATCCCTTATCCGAAGCCCCCGGATAAAATTTCCCGTCTTCGTCTTCTGGCGCATAAATCCTGCAGACTCCAGCGCATTATAAAAATCCGCCGTGCCTCTCGCATACTCGCCCGTCCTCATGCAGTAGCTGCGGTATTCCTGGTACAGTTCGCCGGACTTCTCCCGGTACGTCCTGTCAGTTTCACAGCACTCGCCCAGGAAATGCCCAAGCCAGTCGTTGTCCTCCCGGTACGCTTTAATGGCATCCTCCACACAGGCAGGGCAGGGGATGTGGAAGTTCCGGCTGATCGCCTTTTGCGCACCCTCAATGATCCACGCCATGACAGCCGGGGCTGCTTCCGAAACGAGGAAATCAGCATAGTTTTTCACATCCCCGGCGCCCTCTATCCTGGCATGGAACGGGATCACGATCAGGCGCCGCCACGTCCCAGGGTCATTCGCGCCCACCCTCGGCAGGTGGTTGGTATACAGCACAAGTGTATGGCTCGGCGTAAAGGAAAACGGGTCTTTATATTTCTTCTCCGCAAAAATCTCATCCGTGGAACACATCTGTTTCACCACGGATGTGTTCAGGCGCATCCCCTCCTCCAGCTCGGCGGCAATGATGAGCCGCTTCCCCTTCGCCTCGGCAAGCTCCGGCTTCACGTTCCGCTTGCAGCCCACGGTCAGCGTATCAGCGGACATATTCCCGCTGTAGGTGCCAAGCACACGGGCTATGGTGTTCCAGAACGTGGATTTGCCGTTCCTTCCCTCCCCGTAGGCGATGACCAGCGATTCCATGTAGACGCGCCCCACCGCCGCCATGCCCACGATCTGCTGCACGTAATCAATCAGTTCCGAATCGCCGCAGAAAATAGTGTCCAAAGAATCCAACCACAGCTTCTTCCCTTTATCGCCGGGAGCCGCCGCCGTTATCTTCGTGATATAGTCCTCCGGGCTGTGGTCGCGCTTCCCCTCCAGCCCGTCCGGGAGGTAATAGGTGCCATCCGGCGTGTTCAGCAGGAATCCGTCTTTATCCAGGTCGGACACGCTGATCTCCAGCATCGGCTTCGCCGCCTGCAGGGCAGAAACCACATACTTCATGTCCCGCCGCTTCATCACGAACGCCTTATACGCCTGGGCGGACAGGTACGCAAGGTAGGCGTCCATCTGCCCGCTGCTGATTTTCTTTTCCAGCGATTTCCCGCCGGAAGTGATGGCATCCTCCGAAATGCCGGTATCCATGAGCGCCTGTTTCGCCCGTGTGATTTCATCCTTGGCGTCCGCAAGCTGGAGGTCTAAAAATTCCTCCGCCGCGCCCACTGCCTGCTGCTTGGACTCCACCCAATACTGCCCGCAGAAACGCAGATAGTCCGTGGCCGCCGTGTACCGAAGCTCCACGCCGTATTCCCTGGTCAGAACCTTCGCCTGCCCGATGTCGGAGTAATCCCCCGGCTTCAGCGATTCCCGCCCGAACTCGTCATTGTACGCATCCGGAGCGACATACCCCTCCTGCCCCTGCACCTTCTCCGCAAAACGGCAGGCGCTCTGCCAGATCATGGCAAGCTCCGTTTCTTCAAGAGGCGGATTGCACTTTGCCGCCTCCTCCATGAAAATCTCGTGTGCCTTTTCCGTTGCGCCATACCGTTTGACAACACGCCCCGCAAAGTGGGACATGGTGGCGTTCCGCTGCCCCTGCGGTATCTCCCTGCCGCCCTGCGGCTTCACAATGCAGTCGATGGTGATCTCGCCCTCATGCCAGATGATGGAGTCTGCCTGGCTACCATAAATGAACCTTGCACAGTCCAGCGCCTTGGTATCGAAAAACGGGAACTTCTGCTGTATGGCTTTCTTCAGAGCCGCGCACGCCTCCCCGTCCGTGACCGGGTCATGTGGGAAATACGCATGGAACCTCGGCCTTGCGGACTTTCCCTCCTTTGGCTTCATGTTGTTCCGGCTCGGCACCACAGCGAACGCCACGTCCTTCCCTATTTTTTCTTCCACGTCTTCCGGATGAATCCAGTCCGCCGGATTGTCGGAATGGGAATTGTCGCAGTCCATCACGGATGCATCGCAGAAAAGGAAGTTATCATTCCCCCTGCGGCAGCCCTTGAACTCCCCACACACATGGTCGAACGCCATGACCTCCATGCAGTCGTCCTCATTATCCACGACGCACTTTTTCGGGTACAGGCTGTTCTTCTCATTTCCCCGGCAGTTCGCCACATAAAATGTCATTTTCATACCCTGCATACCTCCTCGCAGCCTTCTGTGAAATAGCGGATCACCATATCCCGCTTTTCCGCCTTCTCGATCTCCGCCGCCATCCCCGTGGATATGGTGCCGCCGAACACCCATAGCTGCTCACATTTCCCCAAAAGCACCATCCCCATGAACATCCCGATTGCCCGCTCCGCAGGCTTCCCGTCATCCAAAAACTGCGGGAACAGCAGGTGCGGCGCAAGCGGTATCGCGCCGTTTTTCACCGCAAACCGGCTGTACCGTCTCGCCTTCTCCGTATTCTTTTCTGTGTCCCCGGCAAACGGGGAGCATATATAGACAAGCGGCCGGTACGCCCGCTTCGCCGCCCTTTCTTCCCTCCTTATCCCCGACAATGCCGCATGGCTCGTCGGGTCGCTGTATCCCTCGCTGTTGTATTTACTGATTCCCATGAAACTTACCTCCATCCTGCCCGCGGTTTTCTTTCCGGACCGTGTCCGCAGGCTTGTAAAACGGGCAGTCCCTCCCGCCAAAGTCATTGTCCTTTAAGCAGGTGCAGACGCCGCCCCTGTTTGCGAAACAGTCCCCGTGCGCCCTGCACCCCTGCATTGCCGCCCTGCTCATCCCTTCTTGCCTCCTGAAATTAGTCTGATATTATTTTCCATCCGTTTACGGAGGACTTCCGTTTTGTTGAACTGCGCCCTCCAGTGCCGGTACGCAGCCGACTCCTCCGAAAGTTCCTCCATCTTCTGCCTGTACATACCACATAAAGCCTTATAACCATCCGCCATCTCCCGCAGTTCCGAGAGCAGCCCCGCCCTCGCCTCGTCTGTGCAGTATGAATTGATGAGCCTTGCGGCTTTCCTCATCGCCGGCATCTTGCAGGGGAAGAACGCCTCCACATTCAGCTCCATGCATCCAGTCCCATATTCAATCCGCAGCCGTTCCATCACACACCCCCTGCCTAATCCTTCTGGTAAAACGAACATTCGTAACCATCCGCACGGAGCAGTAAGCCTTCCGCCCAAGGCGGCGTCCTTCCCATCTGTTCACAGACGGCGGAAAGGGACATCCTCCTGTCCGCCTCGATGATGATTTCATCGTGGACGTGTGCCACGATTGCACAGTTCCGAAGCGTCCGCATGGCATAACAGAGGATATCGCGGCTGACCGCCTGGACGATGTTCTCCACGAACTTCGGACCGTAGCTTTCCAGCCGCTCCCATTTCTTCGTGCCGCCCACGCCCATGTAGGTGACGGACTCCCCGCCGAAACGGTTCTCCCCGATGCGCGGCTTCACATAAGCAAGCCGCCTGCCCGACGGGAGCGTGATGAACATCATGCCGCTCTGGTAGTCAAACCGGATGCCGTGTGTCTCTGTGGGCATCCTCTTTTTGATGCATTCCTTCGCGGCACGGTCCACATCCCACCATAGCTGCACGATATTGGGGTTCGCCTCCCGCCAGCTATCCACGAGCGGCTGCAGCTCATCCTCCGTCATCCCTGCTTCCAGTGCGCCCATTGCTTTTAATGCGCCAACCGATCCGCCGTATCCACAGGACAGCGTAGCCTGCTTGCCTTTCTGTCTCAGTTCCGCATTCTCACCGTGTTTCTCCACTTTACAGTGAAACATACGGGCGGCAGTTGCACAGTAAATATCACCACCATTTTCAAATACATCCAACACCCACCGTTCCCCGGCAAGCCACGCAAGCACCCTCGCCTCGATTGCGGAAAAGTCCGCCACGATGAACTTCCTGCCGCCCTGCGGCACAAATGCCGTGCGGATAAGCTGCGAGAGCGTATCAGGGATATCTTCATACAACATGGAGAGGGCATCGAAATCCCCGGCTTTCACAAGCTCCCGCGCCTGTGCCAGGTCCGGGATATGGTTCTGGGGCAGATTTTGAAGCTGCACCAATCTCCCGGAATTTCCAGTCACCCATACCCGCCCGTTTCTTCTTACGAGGAAAAATCCCGTAGGCGTTTCAGCGCAATAAACAATTCCACTATATTGAAACTTTCTTGGCTTCGCCTTCACTTCATGGCAGTTCTTTGGCGTAAGCCAAATATCCACAGCATAGGCATCACTCCAGTTCGGGTGTTCATCCTTTCTGTGCTTTACCTTCATTTGGGCAGCCCGGCCAGTGATATGGGCAAATGCCTGAACCATATCTGCATTCTGTTTATTGCAGGTCACATATTGAATGCTGTTCTTTGCGCTCTGATAGCCATCCCAATTTACCAGTTCATCAAAAAACACATCCGCACTCTCATCGAACAGCCATGTGTCAAAAGTTTTATTCCGAAAAATTCTCAGCCATAAAGGTACATTACGGGAATAAATCTTAAATTGGTGCCGTACACCCCGTTTTTCTCCATATACCCTGTATACAAAAGAAACATCCGCTGCCCTCAAAAGTGTCTTGCACCGTTCCACTTTCCGCAGTTTTGTAAAAGCCAGCACAACACTTCCATCTTCCGTAAAACAGCCATCTGCCTGCACCATTACCAATACACGCAATATACTGTGTTCCATTCCCGCCGTTGTCTGTCTGTATCCCGTAAATGGAATACTCGGCCGGTATTTTTCCATATTCCCCACAGTATCTATCAGCCACTCCCCTCCATACCGCCTTTTCACATACATCTTGTGGTCTGGCGTACTGATCTGGTCGATACGCTTATCACAATATTCGTACATAACCCCCTCATAAGGAAACGCAAGGGCATTTGACTTTTGAAATGACACTGTTTCTCCAGATGGATTCCAACAGGCAATCTTCCCGCCAGTCCATTCATCAAGCCGCTGCCATCCGGTATCTGTCAAAACTTCATGGTCACCCGTCAGACAGAACCGCCCCGTCCTATTGGCGCCGTAGAAGGCGAACATTCCGTGCGCACGGCTGTCCGCGCACACAGCATTTTCCATCGCCTGGTATTTCTTCACAGAGGACTTGGCAAGCTGCTGCCGAAGCGTCAGCGCGGTCTTCAATGGCTCCGGCGCACCCTCCAGCAATGCGGCCACCGCCTTTTTGTCCAGCGAATCCGTTTCCATCCCGTTCTCCAAAAGCCACCGCTTCATCTGCTGCACGGAGTTTGGGTTCTCCAACTCCGTCAGTTCCTTCATGGCGGCAGACAGTTCTGCCTTGGATCGCCCATCCATGGCGATTGCCTGTTTGACCATCTCCATGTCCACCCCGATGCCCCGGTCATTAATCTCCTGATCCTGCCAGTATTCCTCCCACACAAACTCCGGCACGGGGAACTTTGAAAGCCTCTGCTGTATCTGCATTTCCGCCTCCACGTCGCGGAGGTTGTATGCCTTGAACCGCTCCCACTTTTCCCTGTCATGCTCCGGCAGGTTCCGTGTCCGCCCGCCGTTCGCCTTGGTCGGTTTGCAAGGTACGCAGAAATACCGGATCAGGTCTTTCCCCTCCGTCAGCTTCTGTTTTTCCAGCCCAAGCACTGCGCCTACATCCTCCAGTGACCGTGGCAGTCCCAGGTAAGCCGCCCACACCATCGTGCAGCGCCAGCTCCCAGGCTCGAACCATGTGCCGAAATAATTTGACAGGCAGACGCGCTCGAAATTGTTGTTATAGCTCCACTTGATGACGGAATCATCGGAAAGCGCCGCCACGATATCCGCCGGGATTTCCTCACCACAGGCAAGGTCAACCACCTGCACATCCCCGCCATCTACGCTGTATCCGAATAAAAGGATGTCAAAATCCGGGGAGGAAGCATACCGGTAAACGCCGCATTTTAACAGGTCAACAGACGAAAAAGTTTCCAAGTCGATTCCTAAAGACTTCAATTCCACCAGCTCCTTTCACCGCCTTAAGGGCGGCAGGGAAAAGGCAGTCGCCCGTTCCCCGCCACCCGGCAGTGTATCCCTGTTATGCCGTCAGGAGAGGAAATCCTCATCATCCCCGGCTTCGTCCGCAAAGTCATCCTCCGCACGGGAACGCCCGCCCAACGGCTCCCCGTCACGGATTTTCTGTAAATTGTTCAGCCCGCAGGCGATACCCTTATTCCCGTTGGAATTAAAGGCATAGAAATTGATGCTCGCCCTGCCATATACGCCGCTGTACACCTCGGAATGGTCCAGGATCGGCTGCCGGTCCGCATCCACGATGCCAGGGGCCGTGGAGCTGTTGGCATTGACGAAATAGGAATCCGCATAGGCTTCATCGTCCGGGCGCTCCACGTCCCCGTCACGCAGCGGGGTCTTTAAGACGGAAAGGGCAGGTACGCTCCTGCCGTTCCCCTTCAGCTTCGCCTCGCCCTCGCGGTACGCCGCCTTGATCGCCTCCTCAATCTTGGCAATGGTCTTTTTATCCGACTTCGGGATGATGAGCGACACAGAAAACTTAGGCGTGCCACCCTGGATTGCCTTCGCCTCCCATGCATTGCAGTAGCTCCACCGGGTGTTCGGCCCGGTGATTACTTTTGTTGGATTATTGGCTGTGTTTGACATATGATTTTCCTCCTAAATTTCATTCAGTTTTGCATATTCACCAAAAAAACTCTTTGCCGCCTCGTTATACGCGAGGGCGGCTTCCTCTTCCATACCATAAAGGCCGATGTGTTTCTCCCTGCCGCCTACCATGATCCTGCTGCGCCATTTATGCTTATCCCTCATATACGAAACGCCCTTGAACCGGGATGTGCCGTTTTCCACCCGGTGCTTGCGTGTATTGAACGCATTCTGCTGATGCGTGACAAACCGGAGGTTGCCCCTCCTGTTATCCAGCCTGTTCCCGTTAATATGGTCAACGACAAACCCCTGCGGCGGCTTTCCAAGTATTGCGTGGTGCATTTTCAGATACACCATTTTCCCATTCTCCCGGAATCCCCGCATTGCATAGCCGGCTTTGCTGCAGCTCCAATGGTGCAGACCCAGGCTCTCATAATCTTCATCATCCACAATTGCCGCCTTCCCCTTTGCCAGCGGTATCTCCCTCACTTCTCTTCCTCACGGAAATCCTGCTCTGCCGTGTTCATTTCCGGGCGCTTATCCGTCTCAAGCACAAGGACGGGCTTGCCCTGCGGTTTCTCCACAAGGCCCTTCAAAATCTCCGCAAACTTCTTCTTGCCCAGCAGCTTCTCCATGGCCGTGATGCCTAAGAGCTTCGGCTCATACGGGTCGAAGCCAGCCTTCTTCACGGTATCCGCAACGGCATCCTCGTCCGTGTACTTCCGGTTCGACCTCCCGGCTACCACCTTGAACCCGGCATACTTCACGCCAGAGAGCGCCTGCTGCAAAGCGAACTCCTTCACATCCGCCGCCCATGCCGCCAGCTCATCCGCTTTCACGAGGATTGCCGCAATCTCGTCATCCTCCAGCGTGGCGGGCATCTCGAAGTCATACTTCGCAAGCTCCAGGTTGTATTCCGCCCGTTTCCTGCAGACCGCCTTCGCCTTGCAGAATTTGCAGTGTTCCCCGGCGCAGAACTCGCCCTCCCCGGCATAGGCCAGCTTCGCCCTCTCGGTAAGCTCACCCTCCGCCCACTGGAGAAGGTCCTCTTTCGCCATCCCATACACGCTGACGTTCTCCCGGCGCGGCTGGTAGATCGCCATGCGGACAGCGTCAATGTCATAGATGCCGTCGAACAGCTCCAGCGCGCCCAGGGCATACAGCATCATCTGTGGGTTCCCCTCTGCGGAGACCTCCACACCCTTGCCATGCTTGTAGTCGATGATATACAGCGTCCCATCCGCAATGATCACACAGTCACCGGTGCCGAAGCCTTCCTCCACATACCGTGAGAAGTCCAGCCGCTGCTCAATCAGCACCACCGGGTCCTTGCAAGTTTTCTTTGCCTCTTCCACCAACGAGAGGACATACTCCGCATATCCGCAGGCGCACTCCTCCATCTCCTCATCGTAGAACTCAAGCCCCTCCGTAGGGTCTTTAGTTTCCATCCCAAGTGACAGCTTCAGCTTGTGTTCGCCCAGGCTGTGGGCGTCGGTGCCCTGCTGCGCGTATTCGCTGCCCGTGTCCTCGTAGTTCTCACAGAGCCTTGCGGACGGCGGGCAGGCAAGCCACCGGTGGCTGGAGGATGCCGACAGTAATGCGTGTTTTCCCATCACAGCACCTCCGCTTCCGCAAGCAGCGCCGCATATTCCGCCGGGTCGATCTCCGACAGCTTATCCGCGCCGTGCTTATTCAGCAGTGCCCTCACTTCCTCCGTGTGCCCGGAGCGGGACTTCTCCGCCAGCACCGCGCGTACTTCCTCCAGCGTCAGCGGCTTTTCCTCCGGCTCCTGCTTTGCCGCCTTTGCTTCCTTCTTCGCCGTGTTCTTTGCGGTCTTCCCGGCCCTGCCCGCTTTCCCGGTTTCCTCCGGCTCCTTCGTGGTCGTCATCTCCGCCTCTGCCGCCCCACTGTCTGCCACCGCATCCGCAACGGCCTGCAGGCTGTCCGCAAGGGAACGCAGGTCCCCGATGACATCAAGCAGTAACTTCACTTTTCCCATGTACGTTTCCTCCTTCCATGACTTCACTCACTGCCAGCTCCCGGACGGAACCGCCCGGCACGATGATGGTCAGGCTCCGCTTCTCCCCCAGGAGGAAGCGCACCAGGCGCTCCCTCACGGAGACGTTGCGGCAGCTCACGATCCCGCCGTCAGCCGGCTCTTTTGAAACACTGATCCTCAATGTGTGTTCCATGCCCATCTCCTCCATTTCCGAGGGTCCTTGCCGTACCCTCTGACATAAGCCATGGGAGGACGCACTTTCGGACGGTCAGAAAAAAGTTTTTTTCATTTTTTTCAGCGCCCTTTTTACCGCATGGCGCACCGCCGATTCGTCCCTGCCTTCCTGGGCGGCTACCTCCGTGTAGCTCCATCCCTCGATCACGCACCGGCGCACAAGCTCCCTCTGGCGGTCATTCAGGCAGGAAAGCAGCCGCTCCACCTCGCAGTCCTCCACAGCCTCTTTCATTGGGTTTGAAGCGGATGCAAAAAACCTCTGGTCCTCATACACTAAGGTTTCCAGTGATGTGTGGCGGTCCGGCCTTGTGTTCCTCCTGTCGCTCTTTTCTGCCTCTTCCACGGAGGACAGGTAAAACTGCCCGATCTCATCCGAAACATCCAGTTCCATCACCCTGCCGTCCGCATCCTTGTATTCAATTTTCATTCTGATTCCCTCCAGTCTTGAAATTTGGTTAAACAGTTTCAAGACCGGAGCGGCGGCGCACGCGCCCTGTAAGGCGCATACACCAAAACGCAAAAAAAGCGCACCCGCACAATGGCAGGCACGCCTGTAATGAAAACCATGTATTCTTTTGTAATATGTCCGGGGATAAGATAGAAATGTGTCGAATAAAAAAAGCCCGCAGCCCCCTTGGAAGGAACCGCGGTATGTACAGAAAAAATATGATGTTTGTCTACGGGTGGCGGGAATCCGTTCCCAGCCCGTGCAATGCCCATAATGTCCCCTTTCGTGGGGACAGCATTTTGTTCCGGCTTCCCCGGCAGCCTGCCGGCGTCATCCGGCGGAATAGCCCTGCGGGACCGCCCCGCCGGGTGGCCTGTCCTTTCTCTGAACAATAGAAAACACCCAGCATAACGCAGCCGTCCTGGCTGCCTTTATCGGGTGTGTGTCGTAATATATCTTTTTACTTGCCGTAACTGGAAAAAGCGGGCACACTGCAATCCACATTCATCGTGAAAAGCAGTACGCCCGCCAAAATGTATGTATCGCTTTTGTTTACCGTTTTTTAATGTATTGCGGGGAATCCGCTTCCCCATCAGCCTCCTTTTCTCATTCGTATTTATGTATTCTTCTCACGCCATTGCGTCAAAGCCGCCCTGCATTTCCACCGCCCCGGCATTTATCTCCTGCCTTGCCGCCCGGAAAGCATCATAGTAGGCGGCCTTCAAAGCCCCGTGTACCTGCGTCTCCGCCTTCGACTCCTTCTCATGCCAGCCCACGTCCGCTGTGTAGGTCAGTACCTCGTCGCCGTTCCCGTCATACACATGGACGGCTCCGGACTGGAACTTTGCCTCATACGGCTCGCCGAACAGGAGGCGTAGCCACCTCTCGTCTGCCTCCCGTATCGTTTTCATGTCCGCCATTTCCTGACTGACCTTCCCCATCAGCGCAGCCCTGTCCGGTGCGACTTTGGCGACCTCGCTTTTCCGCAGGGCGAGGAACTTATTCCCCATATAGATGCCCTGCACCGCATCCTCCCTGGCGTATCCGGCTATCTGCTCCCGG
>ERZ808035.1261-NODE-1261-length-13712-cov-5.026916_pt1 | contig 13712 bp, 27 predicted proteins | sample MGYA00380189_ERZ808035 | MGnify/ENA primary metagenome ERZ808035 (study PRJEB31490, sample SAMN06133407) | mouse gut metagenome | isolation source: M5_1 | host: mice | place: China: Chengdu | collected 2015-05 ...
GCAAACCACTCTGTCCAGTAGCTCCTGTTGCATACATGCAAAAGCGCAAAGTATAACGACACCTGCCCTGTAGACAACGGATTTGTTGTGGCCAAATCCCAGAATGAATTGATAAGGTCTATGTATGTATAATTAATCTCTTAATAGTTTCTGAGTACTTTTTCACCAAAAAGAAGGTTTTCTGCATTTTGTTTTGTCGCAAAATAATTTCGTTATGTTGCAGTAAATTATGAAAAAATGACGGTTATTTTTTTGTATGTGTTTCACGAAAATTGCCATAATTGCAAGGTATGAAAAGATGATGGTAGATTTTACGGCTTGCTTTATGTTAATATTTTAATAACTTAAAACACATGTAATATTTATTTTAGATACAAAGGAGCGTTGCATATGAATGATAAAAGTGAAGTCTTAAAACTCATTCAAAAGCTAGATGAGGAAAAGGAAAAGAAGTTTATAATTCAAATCCTAATCATGATTAAAACCCATCTATCGGGCAGACATTAAGTCTGCCCTACTCTTTTTTCAAGTTGTTAATCATTTCATCTGCGATATTCATCAATACTTTTTTTGAATCAGTATCTAATTTTTCATAAATACATATAAATTTTTTTATCATGTTAGCTATAGTATCATCTACTTCAGAATCTATTAACATTTGTGTACACATAGCTAGTTCTTCATCTTCATTTAGTTCTAAAAAAATGTCTTTATCATCACCACCGTTTCGTAGCCAATTTTCATTTACTGAAAAAACATTACAAATATCAGAAACTACACGGTCGGTAAGGTTTATTCTACCTGTTTCTATATTTCTAATATTAGAACCTGAAAGACCAATACGAACTCCAAAATCATCACAATTTTTATATCCAAGTTTTGTTTTCCTAAGATATCTTAAACGTTCTCCAACAGTCAATATATCACCTCCTAAAACAATAGTATCACTTAAAAAAATGATTGTCAAGCGCAAAATAATTTCAAAAACACTTGACAAGGACATAAAAATAATATAAAGTATGCTTAACAAGCAAATAATAATTGATATCATTTGACTTGAAATCTATAGAAAGGAGTAAAAATATGCTGACTGAAAGTAAAAGAAACAGTATTGGAGAAGTAATAGATAAGCTAACAAGGCTAGACAAGGTTGGCATGATGATTATTATGTCCAATGCAATGGCGCTGTTAGCAAGACAAGAACTTGACAAAGACAATGCAAGCCAAGACACAACTAAGCAAACGGATTTATAGTTTCTCTCTTTTCAGAATTGTGTACTCAGACAAGAGCAGAATAGGAGGGTGTATGAATAATTTAAGAAAGACAACAATTACAACATTGGAAATCGCTGAAATGATGGAGACGGAGCACTGGAAGCTTTTGAGAAAGCTAGAGGGAAGAACTAAGAACGGTAAGCATGAGCGAGGCTATATTGACATTTTAGGAGACAACCAAATGGATGTCACCGATTTCTTTATCAAGTCTAGCTACCGAACAGAGCAGAAGGTGTATGAAACAAAAGCTACCTCACTTGGAGAAGTCGCATCATACACAAAGGAAATGGACAGGCGCATGGAAAAGCAGGGTACAGAACCTTGGAAGATATGTGAAGCGTTCAAGATGGTTTCAGAACAGTTTGGAATAATCCTTCCAGTCGATTTTGTGAAAGTTCCAAAGTATAATCAGATGAACTTGTTTAACATGGAGGAGAAATGAAGAATAAGAGAGCTGTATATTTCGGAAGGAGGTGAGAAAGGTGACACAGCAGCAGTTAAAGCAGGCAGCAGACCTTTTAAACACAAAGCCGTTAAAGTCAGATAACATTGAGTTAGGTAGCCAATGTCATTTAGTTAGATGTGTGAGCCGTTAAGTTAAGGAAAATCTGTCATGGCAGAATTTTGCATTTTGCAAATTCGGAAATATCCATTTACAGAAATACTTCTTAAATTCACTGTTTGGCATGGTGCCCGTAGGGGGATTATTTCGTGAAAAGGGAGGATTTTGCCTTGAAAAGCGGATATTAAAAAAAATGCAGGTACGGTGATGTACCTGCATCATTTTTCAGAATTGTGTGTATTAGGTCTTATTCTTTCCTAATCGCTGCTTCAGAGCCTTTACAGTATCTAGTAAATAGAGTTGTTCATCTTCAGAAAGTTCTTTGGCAACATCATATAACTCGGCTAATATTTTTGCGCTCTTTGAAGTTTCGCTATTATCCTCAATTTCTCCCATGCCACTAACTAGCCAGTTTTTGTTTATTTTTAGTGTTTGGCAAATGGCGTTAATGACAATAGATTGCGGTTCTGTCTTATTTTTTTCAAGATTGAATATGACGCCACGAGACACACCAATTATTTCGGCAAGAGAATCTTGAGTATATCCTTTTTTTTTTCGAGCATATTTTAGTCTTTCGCCTAAAGTATCCATTTTTATCACCTCAAATCAAGTATACATCAATCAAAAATCATTGTCAATGCAAAAATGTAGTATAAAAGCAAAAATAATTTAATAAATTCATTGACAATGAAATATTGGTGTGCTAAAATTCGTTCATAAAGCAAATAGAAAGGAGAAAAAACATTGGGAATGCAATTAACATCAACAAAGGACGTAACGGTATTAGATGAAATCATTGATAATGCAAGCGGACTTCCGTTAGAAAGTCAGGATTGGTTACTGATGATGGCAAAGTCCATGCGTTATACACGGGATTGTATAGTTAGGAAAAACAAAGCAGAGCCTCCAATAACCAATCATAGGAGGTTGCCATGAACGAAAGCCCGATTTTAGAGCAGTTGAAGCGTGATGCCCTTTATGCACAGCGTTCCAAATGACAAGCCGCCTGCCTGCTGATTTGAAAGAGGAATTGCAACAGGAGGCGGACAGGCGGGGTATTAAATTGGCTATTTGTGTTTTCTCATACATTCAAAGAGGTAACTCATTTCTTTGATGCGTTTTAAGTATTCCTCATTGGATAATTGCTCTTTTTGATGTCGTTTAAGATGTTCCACATTTTTACCAAATTCCTGCTTAATAAGTTTGCGTTTTATGACGACACGTCGGTTTTCTTGTAGATATAGTTCGTGTACTCTATGTCCTTTATTATCATGACCAAGCAGATAGCGCCCAAACCGTTCCTGGGCATTTTGGTTTGGATTAGGGAAATATGTTGCTATATAAGGTGCAGAACGTTTTTCAAGAAAGATATACTCAAAATAATCAAGGTATTGTTGCCATTGATTTAGATAATCATAGAAACTTAGTTCCATGAAGGTTATATCGCGTTCAATTTGTTGTGCTTCTTCAGTAGGAATATCGGCGACATAGTCATTTAATAAATCTCTGCAGATATCAACAAACACAAGACCAGATTCATATTCTCGTGTGTAATGAAAAAATTGAGATGCAAAGCCGTTAAATGGGTAGGACATCAATATACGCATTGCTTCCAAAGGTGATAAATTTTTTTTGTTGATTTGTGAGAAGGCTTCCATATTATCCATAAGTTTACTTATTCACCTCCGGGTTGTCGGTTCTGCCCAGCAGATAGTCAACGGAGCAGTCGAGGTAGTCGGCGATGCGGGCGAGGCTGATACAAGACATTTGCTTGCCTTTGGAGAATTCTGATATGGAATTGATGCCCATTTCTAAATCATAAAGCATGGTCTTGGTGCTTATTTGTTGGCTTTTTAAACGTGATTTTATTCGATTTGCAATATTTTGTGTATTATACATAAAAATTCACCTCATTTTTGTGCAAAACATAAAATCATGCAAAAGCGTGATAAAAATATTGATAATCATGCTATTGCGTGATATAATATAACCAAGTTAAGGGGTACACCTTAACAATACCATAAAAAGGAGGAAAAGCCAATGGGCAAGAAAAAGCACAAAAAAAGTGATAAGAACCACACGCTGGAAACGATAGTCCTTATCACCGCAATACTTAACTTAATCGACAAGCTCGTGGATATTATCCAAAACCTGTTAGATTAAGCAAAGGGGAGGGAAACCTCCCCAATAAAAGAATAGCTTTTTCAAAGTTCGTTGTCAATATAAAACATCAGCAAAGGAGGTCAGGGAATGGCAGTAATAAGGATAGTAGTGGATATTCTGGTAGTTATCGCGGATATCGTACTCATAGCCATGATTTTGAGGAGGTGGAGAAAGTGAACGTAGGGGAGAACATTCGCCACAAAAGGGAACAGGCAGGATTAACACAGGCGTATGTAGCGGAGCAGGCAGGAGTTACGCAGGCAATGCTGTGTCAGATTGAGCGGGGGACGAAAAACCCGTCCCTCCAACTCGGAGCAGAGATTGCAAAAATTCTAAATTGCAGTCTGGAAAGTCTGTTAGCTGGCGGGTCATGAGCCGGAATTGACGGCAAAGTAGGAGGATATATGAGTAGTTTAAGAAAAACAACAATTACAACATTGGAAATCGCTGAAATGATGGAAGTGTCACACGCTGACATTTTAAAGAAGTTGGAGGGTAGGAAAGACCGCAAAGGTTACATACAGGTTATTAGCGAAGGACAAATGTCCGTGGCTGATTACTTTGTGAAATCTGTCTATATTGATGCACAAGGAAAAGAAAGACCTTGCTATGAAGTAACAAAACTCGGCTGCGATTTCCTTGCTAACAAGTTCACCGGAGAAAAAGGTGTTTTATTTACTGCTCGGTATGTGAAGCGGTTTCACGATATGGAAAATGCCATTCAGCAGAAGGTGTATGAAACAAAAGCTACCTCACTTGGAGAAGTCGCATCATACACAAAGGAAATGGACAGGCGCATGGAAAAGCAGGGTACAGAACCTTGGAAGATATGTGAAGCGTTCAAGATGGTTTCAGAACAGTTTGGAATAATCCTTCCAGTCGATTTTGTGAAAGTTCCAAAGTATAATCAGATGAACTTGTTTAATATGGAGGAGAAATGAAGAATGAGAGAGCTGTATATTTCGGAAGGAGGTGAGAAAGATGACAGAGCAGCAGTTAAAGCAGGCAGCAGACCTTTTAAACAAAAAGCCGTTAAAGTCAGATAACATTGAGTTAGGTAGCGTCATACCCCTGTCAGACGGCAGGAAGGGCATTGTAGTAGAGGAGGTGGAGTTATGTTCAAAGCATGTAAAGCAGAGCTAGTACCAACTAAGCAGGCGGCTCTTGAATTAGGTGTCTCCACAGCTACGCTACGAAGCTGGATGAAGCATCAGCACATAAATATAGGCGTGTATGATAAAAAAGATGGTAGTTCAAGGGCTGCTTGCTATATATACAGGTCTATGCTAGATGCAGAAAAAAGGCGTTTGATGGGGGATAAGTATGGAGCAGGAAATTTTAAAGATTCTGTCCAGCGGAAAAAGCCTGGATAGATATAAGAGCGTGCTGCATCTCCTCAACAGTGAGGATTCTGGCGAGTACGAGGAAGAAAAGCAGCCCCAAAGGAAAGTATTCCTTGGCTGGGGCTGCATTTTCAATAACAAATCTGTGCTTATTATAACATAAGCACAGAGGAAAAGCAATGGTTAAAGTAACTAAAGGATATTTTATGTTTAGAATAAAGGAGGAGATCAGCATGTATGAGATCTTCGGAGAGCTGGACTCAATGGAAGAGATCAACGAGACAGCGGAGGGGTTAAAAAACGAGGGAGATCATAAGAATCTATACCAGCTTGCGGAGGAGAACGGCATTGATGCCGCTTTTGTGGATATGTATCTGAACGGGACGACAGATAAACTTTGTTGCGACGTCGCAACGGCAGCGCTGGGAAAAATTGATGTGGAGGCAGTAGCAGTCAAGCCGATAGAGATTGTCGCGGACTGGGTGGAGTATATCAGGACGCTGTGCGGTGATGATGAGACGTTCGCACGGGCAGTGCGCAGCAGGGGAAAGAGCCTGAAAGGATGCATTGGAAGCCTGCTTGGCTGGTCGTTTCAGAAAAAGTACCGTGTAGCTGAGGACATCATCAAGGCAGCAGGCATAGGGCAGGCAAGAGTAGAGATGGGCATTCCTGGAATGGGGACCGCAAAGAAGCTGATCCGGCAGTATTATCTGAAAGAAGGTGCGGACAGATGAGAAAGGCAGGACTTCTTGATAAAAAGCCTCTGACAGCCACACGCACCATGCTGGAAATGGCACAGAGAGATATAGGCACGGAAAGGAAAGCGAGGACATGTTACTACATGTATGATTACATTGAATATGAGACCCGATTTTATTTCAGGGCGGCAGTATCCGCAGTCAGGGGAATACTGGAGGTGGATCTGTTCACGCGGAAAGACCTTGCAGCAGGAAAAAAAGAGCCGCGTTTCCGCATCTTCCTTGACCGGGAGCGGGAGGATTTTATCAGTTGGAATATGGTGGAGGAGAAGTGGAGCAGGGCAAAGATTGACCTGCTGCCCACCCAGGACAGCAGGTACAGTTATTCATACCGCGGGCGCAATCATGCCACGAAGGAGACGTTAAAGCTTGTAAACAGCTATCTGAAAACAGGGAATATGCAGGATGTAGAGACAGCCGTGATCAGTTTCCAGATGAGGGTCCGAAAAGATGAGCTGACAAAGAAGCACAGGCTGATCACAGATGTCATTGACGGGTACATGGACACAGTACCAGACAGGCTTCCCGCGGACTGGATGAAGTTTATCAATGACCGGGCGGCGGCACACTGCATATTTTTCGAGAAAGGAAAAAAGACGGGGTACTGTACCCACTGCGGGCTTTGGGTGCCGGTTTTGGGGCATGTGGCACATAATATGCCCGGAAAATGCCGCCAGTGCGGCGTAAGTGCCACATATAAGAACTGGAAAAAGCAGAAGCGCGTTTATTCCAGCATGGCGGTGTCCATTCTGCAGCGATGTACGGACGGGGAAAACTTCGTATACAGGCAGTTCCGGTTGGATATCACGATGGAGCGTTCAGCCGGTTATGTGCCGGAGATTTTCACAAAAGAGCTTTACAGGAAGATTTTCGTCATGACAGAGAAAGAGCTGTTCATCGAACCCAAAGGCTATGAGTGGGGCGAGTTCCGCAGTACCGGAATTGAAAGATGGTGTGCCGAGGGTTCTGTCAATCACGGCGGATGGCTGAACGGTTCCGGCGGATACGGATACGCGAGGAGCGTGCTGTACACAGGAAACCTTAGCAGGCTGTTTAAAAACACCTGCCTGAAATACATACCGGCAGCAGAGATTTTTAAGAGCATGGGAAGCACCAAAGTAAATGTGATGGCAGTGCTTGGAGACATGAAGTTGAGTTTTCCATATGAGGCATTCTGGAAGATGGGGCTTCTGCAGTTTGTCCGTGACAGGGTAAAGAATAACGGCACATGCGGAAGCACGCGGATGAAATATCCGGGAGGGCATCTAAAGCCCTGGGAGTATCTTAGCATCACAAGAGAAGAGATGGCACAGGCGGTGCGGCTGGATGCCACAGACCAGCAGATGCGCATTATACAAAGGGCATCAGAAATCCGTGTACGGCTGACAGACGAACAGGTGCTTTGGCTGGACCGTTATATGGGCGTGTCTGTTTTAATGGATTACGTGCACCTGCAGACACCGCACCGCATCATACGATACTTAAAAGAAAAGATACAAGTGGAAACCACAGGCAGCGGGGAGAACTGGTCTCTGCATTTATGGACAGACTATCTTGATATGGTGCGCCAGCTTGAGTGGGATCTGCATGACAGGTCTGTCTTTTTCCCACAGGACCTCCAGCGGGCACATGACGAGGCGGCAGTCCTGTTCACTGTATGGAAAGACCAGACGGCGGCGGAAAAGCTGAAAGCCAGTGATGCTGTCATGCACAGGAATGCGCGGGAGATCAAGCGCGCCTTCTGCTACCGAAATGTTGCGTACATGATCCGCGTGCCGGGCTGCTATCTGGACTTTAAAAAAGAGGGAAATACGCAGCATAACTGTGTTGCCCGGTATTACGATTCTGCGGTAAAGGGAGCGTGTATCATTCTCTTTATCCGCAGAAGGAAGGCGCCGCAGAAACCATTCTGCACCGTAGAGATACAGAACAGAGACGGGAAGTTTGCCATTATTCAGAACAGGGCGGCGTATAACAAAGATGCGCCAGAGGACGTGTGGGAGTTTCTGAAAAAGGCAGTGAGGCAGGCACAGCAGATCGCAGACAGGAGGGCAGCAGAGGAAGCAGAAAGCATACGCATTGGGACTGCGGGATAGGAGAAAAGATGAAAGAGACAGAACTGACAGGACAGCAGGAATATGAAACGTTAAAAGAAGAGCTGGGACGGAAGCTGGATGAGACTTCGGAGAATTTTATTGTGATTGGGTATATTCTCAAACAGGTGCGGGATAAATGCCTGTATCTGCATGAAAACTTTAAAGATATCAATGATTTTGGACTGTGCATCTATGGACTGTCAAGAGCAACGGTCAGCCGTTTCATGAATATCAACACAAAATTTTCCATCGGTGGAAACAGCCGGGATATGAAACCGGAATACAGAGGATACGGGCGCAGCAAGATACAGGAGATGCTGAACGTGGACGAATGCGATATGGAGCTGGTCACTGCAGAGACGACGGTGGAGCAGGTCAAAGAGCTGAAAAAGATGGAAAAAGAACAAAGACAGCTTGAAGAAAAGGAGCGGGAGGACAGCCTTCCCCTGATGCAGCTTTCAGCACCAAAGGAGAGCGGAAACAAGCCCTTGCAGGAATCCAGAGATCCATTTGAGGCATTGATGGAGGCATTCTGGAAAGAGAACATGGAGCTCTACCGCAGTGTGGCGGCAGGACTGGCATCACCGGAGATCATTGCGGAGGAAATCAGCCCTGCCGGCAGCAGGACATTCAGGAACGGCATGAACATCATGTTCTTTTATGAGTTTGATAAGGGGGCAAAACTGCGCAGCTACGAGAAAGGGCAGGCTTCCATAACCGCCTATACCTATCAGGAAATCATGGAAAAGACGCAGGGGATCGTCCTCGCGGAAGCTGTCACAGCGCTTCCGATTGAATCAGAAGAACAGGAAACTGCATATGAGCTGCAGACCGTCAAGGAAGAGCAGAAGGCCTCAAATGAGCCGCAGACTGAATCAGAAGAGCAGACATCGCCCTATACGCCGATGCCAGGTCAGACTACAGTGGAGGATTTAGAGGATGTTATGCCAGAAGGCACAGTCGAACCTGCTGCCAGTCCATGTACTGACACAGATGCTGCGACAACCGATGAAAATGTGGTTGACGCAGAGTATAGAGAGGTAAGTATAGAACCCGCAGCAGAGGAGACATGTATTTATACAGATATCGAGATAAAGAATGCGATGAACTATTTCGATATTGAATATCTCAGCAGAATGGGCGTGCAGCAGGATTCTATAAAACGCAGGAATTACAAAATTGCGCTGGAATGCATATGCAGGTGTTATCCATCAATCGCGGAGCAGGCAGACATGGGGCATGTCTGATTGAGAATCAGAAAGGGAGAATAGAAATGAACAGTATTCAAACAGTAATTACGTCGGAAAATGCAAAAAACACCGGCAATTTTGAACAGGTGGAAATTGCTGCTGTAGAACAGGCAGGAGAAGATGCCGCACAGGAAGTAATTGAAAGTTTTATTCCTGATATGGAGGGAGAAGAAAATCTATATGAGTATCGTATTTCTCTCTCCAATGATGCAAAGGAGAAGCTAGAGATGTATATGGATAGTGTTGGGATTGAATGGGAGATGATTGAATGAGTGAAGAAAAGATGAGAGAACCTATGATTTATGCTGCTATCTGTGGGGTTATGGAAGATATTAAGGCAGTCGGAAAAGATGCTTTGAACAAAACGCAGGGATTTAAGTACCGCAGTATTGATGCAGTAATGAATGCATTAAATCCTGCAATGATTAAGCATAAGATTTTTTGTGCACCTGAAGTTATTGAGCAGATTCGAGAGGAACGAACAACGGGAAAGGGCAGTACATTGATTTATTCTGTGTGCAAAATAAGATATAGGTTTTTTACTGTTGATGGTTCTTATATTGATGCTGTGGTGGTTGGCGAAGGAATGGACAGCGGCGATAAAGCCACAAATAAAGCTATGTCAGTAGCATTTAAGTATGCCTGTTTTCAAACTTTTTGCATACCAACAGAAAATTTGATTGATGATCCAGATGCAGATACGCCAGAACCTAATAGAAAGAATAGTAGTAATAAACAATCTAAAGATTTAGATAATCTAAGAAATGAACTTACTAATGAGCTTGTTCGTACTGGTTATACATGGACAAGTGTTATAAAAACGTATAAGGTAGACAGTGCGGAACATTTGACAAGTCTTCAACTAAAAGATTGTTTGAAAAAAATGAAGAACTTGAAAGATAAGGCAGTATCTTAATAAATGGGTAACTATCAATTGTAGTATTTGTTCATGCGATATATCACAGAAAATGGCAGCGGTTGCATTCTGCTGCCAGAAAGGAGGATTTAAAAATATTATAAAGTGGGGGTGACGAAAATTGAATTATATAGACCTTATCAATTCATTCTGGGATTCAGCCACAACAAATCCATTGTCTACAGGGCAGGTGTCGTTATACTTTGCGCTTTTGCATGTATGCAACAGGAGCTACTGGACAGAGTGGTTTGCAGCGCCGAATCAAGTGCTTTCCGTACTGACGGGATTAAGCAGGTCAGGAATACTGAAAGCGAGAAACGAATTGAAACAAAGAGGTTTGATAGATTTTAGAGAACGCGGAACAAAAGCGACATATTATAAACTTACTATGTTAAATAGTAATCAAGAAAGTGCGCAAGAAAGTATTCAAACAAGTGTTCATATAGCAAATAGTGTGCAAGATAGTACGCAAAATAGTATGCAAGATGGTGTGCAAGATGGTACGCAAGATAGTGTGCAAAATGGTAGCACATTATATAAGACTAAAGACAAAAGACAAGACAAAGACAAAAACAAAGACATTCCCCCTATATCCCCCGTGCAGCGCTTTGATTTTTTTTGGCGTTACTATCCGCTTGATAAAAACCGCTATCTGGCAGAGCAAGCCTATATCGGTGTGGTTTCTGACGGCATTTACACAGAGAACGATTTAGTGGAGTCTGCTAAAAATTACGCAGAGGCTATGCGGATAAGACAAACACCTGACCAGTATATCAAGAGTGCAGATAATTTCTTGAAGGATATGGTGTTTGGAGATTATTTACCTGGAAAATACAAGAAGCCTGCATCACAAAAACTAAAAAACAGCTTTAATAATTTTAAGCAGGAGTGTGACAGTGATGTTGATGAACTGGAAAACCATCTGCTGGCTAATAAATAACCGGCAGATGGTAAGTCCTAGACAGCTTCGTGAATGGACAGAGTTGTTTAATGAAATGAAAAAATGACGGGAGGAATAACAATATGGCATTAGAAAAAGTGGCAGAACTCAGCATCAATAAGTTAGATGACAGAAAGATAGTTACAGCAATTCTACATGAAAATGGATATACCGTGGGACCAGGTAAGAGAAAAGCGACGCCAACAGGGAAACAGATAGATTATTACCTGAAGATTTATCGCGATACCGAGTTAGGTAATGGGAAATAGGAGGCAGCAAGTGGGAAAAGAGGTAAAGTTTATTGTTCCTGGAGAACCGCAGGGAAAAGCAAGACCACGATTTGCAAGAATGGGCAATTATACAAAAACGTATACACCAGATGGGACAATCCGCTATGAAAATTTAGTCAAGTTGTTTTATCAGCAGGAAACCAAAGGAATTAAGCTGGACGGTGAGATTGCAGCGAAGATAACAGGCGTGTTCTCTGTACCAAAATCTGTTAGTAAAAAGAACCGTAGGTTGATGCTTCAAGGGAAGATTCTTCATACGAAAAAAATTGATTGCGATAACTTAGCAAAAATTGTCTTGGATGCAACTTAATGGAATCGCCTATGACGATGACAAGCAGATTTGTAGGCTGTATGTAGAAAAGATGTATGGAGAGCAACCGAGAGTAGAAATTTTTCTAAAAGAAGTAAATCACGAAGAAAACAGCGGATAAAACACAATAGGGAGTTTGCAGAGGTCTAAGAATTAGGAGATAGACAAATATAGGAGGCAATTATGGCATTTCAGAAAGAGAGAATGAGCAGTTACGTAGATCGTGGAAATAAGTTGATTGCTGATGGAAAGATGCCAGAAGCTATGAAGCTAGTTGAAAAAGGTTTGCAGCACTATTCCGAAAAGATTATCAGTGCCATATCTCCATATGCAAAGGCGGACGCAGGACTGATTGTATTGGTTCTGCGCCACCTGGCAGATGAGGTGGAGAGAGGCAATCCGGGAGCGAAAGAATTATATGAGGGCATGAAGAAATGTATTAATGCACCTTCCCTCACGGAGATTGAAAAGGTTAAAAAGGCAAATAGAAGGTAATAAACTTGTAACTCAAAGTTGTGCAAGGTTGTATTTTGGGATTATGAAAAAAATGAATGAGGCATATTCAGAAATGTTTGATGGAAAGGAATAACGAATCCCGGCAAACCGGGTTTGTGCCGAGTGATTGAGGTGTGGTACAGGAAAATATAACACCGTGGCTATAAGGCAGTAAGCGGAAACTCTTATTGTCGTATAAGAGCAAACGAATGTATATCCACGATACGGTATTTGTAGCGTGGTGTTGTGAAATTTATTGCAAGTTGCAGTTATGGGAAGGATAGCCTTAAAACGATAGATGTTGTTTTAAATGTTTTGAAACTTCCACTCGATGAAATTGTAACGGTTGATGTTATGTTTAACAATACAATTTCTGCCTATTATCCTGAAGTTGAGGAATTTAGACAGAAAGCAGACGAAATTATAAAGAACAGATATGGATTTGAGATAAAGCATTTAAGGGCAGATTTGACCTACGAAAACAGATTTTATCAAGTCCGCGGAGAAAGGGCAAAGAAAGAGAACAGAGGAAAGATATACGGATTTCCTATTGTGCGTGGGGCATGGTGCAACAGCGACTTAAAAATGTCTGCCATTGAGAAGTACAAAACACAGTTAGGAGAAAGTTTCTGGTATATCGGATATGCGACAGATGAAAAGAAAACCGAACGGCAGGAGAAAATCATAAATTGCACAAACTTAAACATGTATCCTCTTGTAAAAGCAGGATTGACAGAAAAAGATTGTTATGAGTGGTGCAAGAAGAATGATTTATTAAGTCCAATCTATGAGAGTTTTTCGAGAGATGGTTGCTGGTTTTGCCATTATCAAACACTTAATCAGTTGAGGGATTTGAGGAAAAACCACCCTGACAAATGGGAAGTCATGCTTCGTCTTGACAGGGATAGTCCCAAAACTTTTCGGCCAGATGGAACAACGATACATGACCTTGAAGCAAGGTTTGCGTCTGAGGATAGCCAGATGACGTTGGAGGACTTTATAAAGATTGGAGGCGAAGAATGAAAAGTATGAGAAGTTGTAAAGGTAAGTATTGGTCAAGATGGAAAGAGGTAAGAAAATATCTTATAGTCACGCTTGCCCTAGTTGCGGAAAAGTGTTGCAAAATTGAATGGAGAGTATTGTTCAAAGTGCGGGCAGATTATTGATTGGAGAGATACTCCATAACCTACCAAGTATTACACGAAGAAACTTACTATATGGTAGAAAGAGAAAAGTTAAAGTAAAAATGTCCTGCACAGCTTATGTGATTGTTGATGAAGATGTGCAAGGCAATATGGAGATAGAGGACGTTGA
>ERZ808035.1264-NODE-1264-length-13690-cov-5.584074_pt1 | contig 13690 bp, 10 predicted proteins | sample MGYA00380189_ERZ808035 | MGnify/ENA primary metagenome ERZ808035 (study PRJEB31490, sample SAMN06133407) | mouse gut metagenome | isolation source: M5_1 | host: mice | place: China: Chengdu | collected 2015-05 ...
TATATTCTCTTAATGCAGACAAGGTAATGTTCTTCCCCATGTCCGGTTTCCACCTTAAAAAAGGTGGCTGATACCCATTCAAATCCCATTTTCTCCGGATTGTTGATCCTGTAATCGACAGAAAGCCCTCCTGAGCGGCTTTCGCTCAATATGCGGTCCATGACTGCCTTATCTTTCATGGCATCGCTGTATTCCGTGCGGTTTTTGGACACGATGTTGACCTGGAATTTATCAAAAAAATCCCGATAGTACACCCGGTCTCCTTCTTTCATATCCCCGTCCACAGAATGCAGCACTTCCGCATATCCGGTATCATAATCAAGCCGGTATACTTTATCGAACACACGGAATAATGCTTTGCTGTAACGATTGCGGTATACTTCTTCTTCCGCCTTCTTGATCGCGGTAATGTCCATCAGATAGAAGTAGTACATTTTGCGTTTTCCTTTGTTCCCAAGAAAACGTATCTTGGCATCCAGCCATATCTCTTCTCCGTCATACCGCCTCCGCTTTATCTGCGCATGAACCGTATCGCTCGTTTTCTCCGCTTCCGCGCACTTCTCCAAAAGCTCCCGATAGTCTTTTTCTTCCATGTATTTCCCTATCAGGCGTTCCTCCGCAACCATTCCTATGTTGTCCGCTTTCATCATTTCATAGTAGCCTTTGTTGACGCGAACTACCTCCATTTTATCGTCCACCCGCTCATAGATGCTGAGTCCGCCCAGCATATTCTGGAATACGCCCTCCGATTTCAGGCTTTCGCTATATAAAATGGAAAAATCGCTCTCATTGGAACCCACCATCACCGCGCTCTTGATATCCACCAGCGCCGGATCATTCAGCAAATTTTCAAATTCCTTCTCCGGCATAGGGCGGTAAAAATAATAACCCTGAATATAGTTGCACTCTATGCTCTTTAAAAAATTCAGTTCTTCTTCCGTTTCCACGCCTTCCGCCACCGCCCGGAGACTCATCCACTTTGTCATCCTGACGATAGATTCCAGTATAATCGCCGACTTTCCCCCTTTTCCCAAGTCATCCATAAACTTCATATCGATTTTTAATATATCCACAGGCAATTCTTTCAAAGTATTAAAAGAAGAATAGCCGCTTCCGAAATCATCCATCAATATGATAAACCCGTAATTCTGAAGTTTTTCCACGATCTCCCGGACTCTTTTCGGGTCGTCTGCATAAGCGCTCTCCGTCACCTCCAACCGGAGCAGCTGCGGATTCAATTCATATTTTTCTACGATTTCTATGATATCTTCACAAAGATTTTTATTATAAAAATCCATCTGGGAAACATTCGTGGATATGGGTACGATATCCAGCCCCTGATCCCGTCTCCGTTTCAGCATGGCGCATACCCGGTCCCATATATACTTGTCCAATATATTGATATAACCGTTCCGCTCAAACAATGGAATAAAAACATCCGGCGCGATCATCCCCCTTTCCGGATGCTTCCAGCGAACCAGTGCCTCTGCGCTTATAATCGTCCCGTCCGAAGCATTGCAAACCGGCTGGTAATACACCTCAAACTGCTTTTCCCTGATGGCCGCATCGCAGTCGCTCATCAGCATCTGTTCCTTGACAATACTTTCCCGCATGGATTCATCATAATAAGCAAATGGCTTTACATAATTCGCCTTTACCGTATCCATGGCAATCCGGCTCCTGTCCACCATAGATGCTATACCTATGCTTCTGTCCGTTACCACATACAGCCCATAACATGCCGCAAAACGGTATTCCGTGCCTTCACAAGTATATATAATTTCACCGGAGTCGCTAAATTCCCGTAATTTCTCCAGAAGATCCGCAGGAAAACAGGCTACGAAATTATCGCTTTCCATCCTTCCGTAAGTTCCTTCCACCCCCTTGTATGCCACGCGTATCCGATCCGCCATACTTTTTAATACTGTATCCCCTGCACTTCTTCCAAACAATTCGTTGATCACCTTAAACCGCTGTACATCCCAGTAGGCGATGATATATTCCTTATCCGGATTTTTTGCAAAAAGTTCTTCCGTCGCTTTGTAAAAACCTTCCAGATTATAAATTCCGGTCAGCTGATCGATCAGCTTCTCCCTTCCCTCCATACATTCTCCTTTTTTTCCTGTGTCTCGCTATCTGTTCCCTTACCCATACCTTGTAAAATACACTTCTCAAACAAAAAATAGAAAAAATAATATAGCTGTACACCGACGTCAAGCGACAGCTATCGACATAATTATACCATTTATTAAAAATTTGAGAAGAATGACTTTTTTCCTATTTTTCGATTTTTTTCTTCTTTTTTTGCAGATTTTATGCCTCTATACCAATTTTCTAAACCATTCTGCCATTATATATCCGATCAAGCCGCAGCCGGGAAAGGTAATCACCCACGCCAAAAGCATTTCCTTTATCACTGCCATATCAACAGCTTCCGCATCGGTTGCCAGCCCCACCCCCATAATAGAAGTCGTCTTTACGTGGGTCGTGGAGACAGGAATACCGATCCAACTGGCAGAGAGAAGGCAGACCGCGGCGGCAGCGTCCGATGCAATTCCCTGAAGTTTCTCTAACCTTACCATTTCCATTCCCACTTTTTTTATAATCCGCTCTCCCCCGGCCGCCGTACCGGCCGCCATAACAACGCTGCACAATGCCGTCATCCATAAGGGAACGGAAAAGCTTCCATCGGATGTCCTTCCTCCTGCCAAAAAAATGCCCATCAAAAATACTCCCATAAATTTCTGCCCGTCCTGCGCGCCGTGCATAAATGCCATAGCCGCTGCTCCGGCGGTCTGCATCCGTTCTATTCCCCTCTGCTTCCGCACGGATAACCGGTTATCTCCCAGCCTTTTTCTATTTCTGTGCTTCTCCTCTCCATATTCCGTTCCCCACCCATTTCTTTTTCCAGCCAGCAGCACATATTTCCCTCCCGCAAAACCCATACCTAATCCTAATATACCCGAAAAAAACAGACCATACACAACTTTTATCCATTCCTCCCAATGAATGCCCGCCAATCCCTTATGAATGGAGATTGCTGCCCCTGTCAGCCCTGCAATCAACGAATGGCTCTCGCTGGTAGGTATCCCAAAACACCAGGCGGCGGATGCCCACAAGATAATAGCGGCCAGCGCAGCGCACAAAGCGGTCAGCGCCTTTTTGGGATCTCCTCCGAAATCCACCATATGATAAATGGTAAATGCCACATTGGCATTCCACGAAGCCATCAAAGCCAAACCGGCAAAATTAAAAAAAGCTGCCATTCGAATTGCTTTTTTCAATTCCATTCCCCCGGATGCCACCAGAGACGCGATTGCATTCGGCGCATCCGTCGCCCCGTTTACCAGAATAGTTCCTAAAACCAAAAAAGTCGTCACTTGGAGAGGCGGATTCCCTGCCAGCCTGTTTAAAAATTCACTGAATGATAACCCCGATATCTCCGGCAACATCGCTATTGTCATTTTCCCGCTTTCCGCCGGCTCTCCGGCTGCCACGTCTTATTTCAATATAAGCGGAATTGGAAAAGATTATGCATAACAAACGCTGTCACGCTTTGCGAGCCAGCTTATTGTAACAAAAGAGCCGCTGCTCTGCAACGGCTCTTTTACTATATCTTAGTTCTTATTTGCCAGCTCTGCTTTCAATTTTTCTGTCAGGGCGGGAACAATCTTGTTCAGGTCGCCAACGATGCCATAGTCAGCTACATCGAAAATAGGAGCTGTCTCGTCTTTGTTGATGGCAACGATAAGATCGGATTCTTCCATACCTGCCAAGTGCTGGATCGCACCGGAGATACCGATCGCGAAGTATACGTTAGGACGTACTGTCTTGCCGGTCTGGCCTACCTGGAGATCCTTCGGCTTCCATCCTGCATCTACAACTGCACGGGAGCAGCTTACGGTTGCGCCGAGTACTTCTGCAAGATCATCAAGAATCTTGAAGTTTTCCGGGCTTCCAACGCCGCGGCCGCCGGAAACAAGGATCTTTGCATCCATAATATCCACGGTATCCACAACGGATTTTACCACTTCAAGGATTTCCACATATTTGTCATCCGGCGTAAATCCAGGATTGAATTCTTCCACTACTGCCTTTGCGCCTTCTACCTTAGGAGCTTTCTGCATAACGCCGGGACGTACCGTCGCCATCTGAGGACGGAATTCCGGACACGCGATCGTAGCGATGGTATTGCCGCCGAATGCCGGACGGGTCATTAAGAGCTGGTTATGAAGCTGCTCTTTTCCCGGAATCGGATTCATCGGGAAATCGCCGATATCGAGCTGTGTACAGTCTGCGGTAAGTCCTGTATGTATTCTAGCGGATACACGAGGGCCTAAGTCACGGCCGATTGCCGTAGCGCCTACCAGGAAAATTTCCGGTTTATATTTTTCGATAACGGAAGAGAGCGCATGTGCATAAGGCTCTGTTCTATATTCCTTTAATTCAGGATCGTCTACAAGGATTACCCTGTCTGCGCCGTATGCTGCAAGTTCGTCTGCAAGGTCTTTTACTTCATGGCCAACCAATACTGCCGTAACCTCTGTGTTCAAATCCTTTGCAAGATCTTTTCCTTTGCCGATCAGTTCCAGAGCGATTCCGCTCAGTTTATTATCTACCTGCTGTGCAAAGACAAATACTCCTTTATATTCTGCTATATTCATTTTCATTCACCACACTTTTCCTAATTTTTTATATTACGTGTTTCACTTTTAACTTGTCGATAATGTAATCAACTGCTTCCGTAGGATCCAGGGTAACTTTCTCTCCTGCGCCTTTTCTTACTTTGTCGGAAGCCTTAGCGATCTGTGTCGGAGAACCTTTCAGGCCGAGGTTGGAATCTTCTACATCGACCAGGTTTGCTCTGCCCCATACGGTGATGTCCGCTTTGTATGCGTCGAAAATTCCGCCCGGAGTCATATAACGAGGCTCATTTAATTCAGCAAGCGCCGTAATCAGACAAGGCATTTTTGCTTTTAACACATGGTATCTGTCATCGAACTGACGCTCAACGATCACGCTGTCGCCTTCGATCTGGATCTTCTGTGCATAAGAAATAACCGGAATTCCCAAATGCTCGGAAATCTGAGGGCCAACCTGTGCGGTATCGCCGTCGATTGCCTGACGGCCTGTGATGATCAGGTCATATTCCAGATTGCGGATCGCGCCCGCCAATGTCTGGGATGTCGCCCATGTATCTGCGCCGCCAAGAACTCTGTCGGTTACAAGGATGCCCTTGTCAGCTCCCATAGCCATAGCTTCGCGGAGAACTTCCTCTGCTTTGGGAAGCCCCATGGTGATAACGGTTACTTCCGCGTCGTATTCGTCTTTCAATCTAAGAGCCGCTTCGAGGCCAGCCTTGTCATCGGGGTTCATGATCGTAAGCATCGCGCCCCTGTCAAGTGTACCGTCGGGATTAAACTTAACGCCGCCCTTTGTATCAGGTACCTGTTTAATACAAACAACAATTTTCATTGTATTTCCACTCCTTATATTCGTTAGATTTTCATTTTCTCTGTAATTACGATGTTGCGAAGGCCCTACTTCAATAACGCGCCGGAGATTACCATACGTTGAACCTCGCGAGCGAGGTCCTTACTTCAATAACGCGCCGGAAATTACCATTCTCTGGACCTCGCGAGCGAAGTTTTACTTCAATAATGCACCGGAGATTACCATACGTTGCACTTCGCTTGTCCCCTCATAAATCTCCGTAATCTTCGCATCACGCATCATGCGTTCTACATCGTATTCTCTTGTATAGCCGTAGCCGCCGTGAAGCTGTACTGCTTTTGTGGTAACTTCCATAGCTACTTCCGCTGCATATAATTTTGCTTTTGCCGCTTCTACGGAGTATACCTTCTGGGTGTTCTTTGCGATTGCTGCTTTATAAACAAGTAACTGTGCCGCTTCTACCTTAGTAGCCATATCCGCCAGCTGGAACTGGGTATTCTGGAACTGTCCAATGGAGCGTCCGAACTGTTTTCTTTCTTTTACATATTCTACGGTTCTCTCCAAAGCGCCTTCTGCAAGACCAAGAGCCTGAGAAGCGATACCGATACGTCCGCCGTCCAGCGTATGCATAGCGATGCCGAATCCCTTGCCCTGCTGTCCGAGGATATTCTCCTTCGGAATTCTGCAGTCTGTGAAAATCAATTCATATGTAGAAGAACCACGGATACCCATTTTCTTCTCTTTCGTACCGAATGTAAAGCCGGGTGTACCTTTTTCTACGATGAAAGCGGTGATCTCTTTCGACATTCTGCCGCGTTTTTCAATCATTCCCGTTACAGCAAAGATAACGTACACATCCGCTTCCTTACCATTTGTGATAAAGATTTTGGAACCGTTCAGAACCCACTCGTCGCCTTCCAGAACTGCTTTTGTCTGCTGGCCCTGCGCATCTGTTCCTGCACCGGGTTCCGTCAGTCCGAATGCGCCGATCTTCCGGCCGCTTGCCAGGTCGGGCAGATATTTCTGTTTCTGCTCTTCCGTACCATAGGTCAGAATCGGGTCACAGCAGAGGGAAGTATGTGCGGAAACGATAACGCCTGTCGTACCGCAGACTTTCGAAAGTTCCTCCACGCACATAGCATAGGTTAAAATATCGCAGCCCTGTCCGCCATATTCCTTCGGTACCGGAATTCCCAGGAATCCTGCTTTTGCCATTTTTTCAACGGTTCCTCTGGGGAAAACTTCTGTTTCGTCAACTTCCTGCGCCAAAGGCTTTACTTCTTTTTCAGCAAATTCCCTGAAAAGAGTTCTTGCCATTTCATGTTGTTTTGTTAACATAAAATCCATGATTTTATTTCCTCCATATCTTTGTTTATATTTTCCTATCTTGAATAATCGTAGAAGCCTTTGCCTGTCTTCTGGCCCAGCTGTCCACCGCGTACCATCTTCTTAAGAAGCGGATGAGGACGGTATTTCGGATCGCCGGTTTCTGCCTGAAGCACTTCCATAATAGCTAAAACGATATCGAGTCCAACCAGATCGCCTAAAGCCAGCGGGCCCATCGGATGGTTTGCGCCCAGCTTCATCGCATTGTCGATGCCTTCTACGGAAGCAACGCCTTCTGCGTAAATGCCGATCGCTTCGTTGATCATAGGAATGAGAATTCTGTTTACGACAAAGCCTGCCGCTTCGTTTACCTGTACCGGTGTCTTTCCGATCTCTTCGGAAATAGTCTTAATTTTTTCCACTACTTCGTCAGGAGTATTCAATCCTGCGATTACTTCCACCAGCTTCATAACCGGAGCCGGATTGAAGAAATGCATACCGATAACCGGCCTGTCAAGCCCAGCGCCGATTTCCGTAATAGAAAGGGAAGAAGTATTGGTTGCAAAGATACAATCTTTTTTACAGATATCCTGTAACTCTTTGAAAGTCTGTTTCTTAATGTCCATTACCTCAAGGGCAGCTTCTACAACCAGATCGCAGTCTGTGCAGATTGTTTTTACGCCTGTTGTAATCTTCGCCAGGATAGCATCTGCCTTATCCTGCTCCATTTTGCCCTTTGCAATACGTTTTTCAAAACCTTTTGCAATCTTGTTTTTGCCGTTTGCCGCGAATTCTTCATTGATATCGCAAAGGAAAACTTCATATCCTTCCGTCTGGGCAAAAGCCTGTGCAATACCGGATCCCATCGTGCCGGCACCAATAATACCTACTTTCATACTCGTTCCTCCTGGATTGTATTTGTTTATTTTTACTATCCCCGCCCGGACATTCGGCCGGGGATTTTTATTACCATTATTTTAAAATCTTCCGATTATTTATTGAGGAATTTCTCTACTTTTCTTTTTTCAAGAAATGCCGTCATTCCTTCTTTCTGGTCATAAGATTCAAAGCAGTCGCCGAACAGTTTTTCTTCGATTACGATCGCCGCATCCATATCCACATCCAGTCCTTCATTGATCGCTTTTTTGCAGTTGCGTACTGCGATAGGCGCGTTCTTTGCAATTCCTGCCGCCATTTTTTCCGCTGCCGGCATCAGTTCTTCCTGGGTGTATACCGCATTGACAAGGCCGATGCGGAGCGCTTCGTCCGCTTTGATATTTCTTGCCGTATAAATCATCTGTTTTGCCATGCCGGCGCCTACCAGGCGCGCCAGACGCTGTGTGCCGCCGAAACCCGGGGTAATGCCAAGGCCTACTTCCGGCTGTCCGAATACGGCATTATCGGAGCAGATTCTAATATCACAGCTCATGGAAATCTCACATCCGCCGCCCAAAGCAAAACCGTTGACAGCAGCGATCACCGGGATCGGGAAGGTTTCCAGTTTGCGGAAAACATCGTTTCCTTTCTTTCCAAAAGCTTCTCCTTCCGCTTTGGTCAGAGAACTCATTTCCCCGATATCAGCGCCCGCAACAAAGGATTTCTGCCCTACGCCTGTTAAGATCAGACATCTCACTTCATCCAAGTTTACTTCATCCAATGTCTTGTCCAGTTCCTCTAATACTGTCGAGTTCAATGCATTTAATGCTTTTTCACGGCTGATCGTGATCACGCCGTAGCTGCCTTTTTGTTCGTATACAATAAATTCCATTTTTGAGGCTCCTTTTCTCTTTTATTTTCCGGTCTCAAAACAATGCGTCTTGCCAATAACAGGCCAACAATGCGGCTTTGCAGAATGCCTTGCCAATACAGCCACAGCCGGTATCGCACCTGACCCATTGTTCGCGGAAATAAGCAGACTTACAAAAAGTCTGCTTATCCTGTTTTATTTCCTTTACGGCATCCGCTGACATCTTCACATAATGCCTGGTTCATTGCCCTCGGGAATCATTCATCAATATTTTTACTCTCTCGTTACTACCGTAGCGCATCCCATGCCGCCGCCGATGCAGAGAGTTGCCAGTCCTGTCTTCGCATCCTTCGCTTCCATTTCATGAAGCAGCGTAACGAGGATACGGCAGCCGGAAGCTCCTACCGGATGTCCGAGCGCGATTGCGCCGCCGTTCGGGTTGAGCTGCTTATCCACATCGATGCCAAGGTCTTTTCCTACTGCTACGGACTGTGCTGCAAAAGCTTCGTTCGCTTCGATAATTTCGAAGTCTTCGATCTTCATGCCTGTCTTTTCCATTACTTTCTTTGTGGCTGCCACCGGGCCGATTCCCATCACTTCCGGCCTTACGCCAGCCAGCGCGCCAGCCACATAAGTAGCCATAGGCTTAACGCCCAGTTCTTTCGCTTTTTCTTCGCTCATAACAACGATCGCTGCAGCGCCGTCGTTAATGCCGGATGCATTTCCTGCCGTAACGAATCCATTCGGATTGATCGGGCGGAGTTTCGCAAGGCCTTCGATCGTAGAACCTGCACGCGGGCCTTCGTCTACCTTGAACTCAACCATTTCTTTTTTCTTCTTTACCATAACAGGTACGATTTCCTTATCGAATGCGCCGGATTTCTGAGCTGCTTCCGCTTTCTGCTGGCTCTTCAATGCAAACTCGTCCAGTTCTTCCCTTGTCAGACCCCATTCTTCACAAATGTTGTCTGCTGTCTTAATCATGTGATACTGGTTAAATGCATCCCAAAGAGCATCGTTTACCATGGTATCTACCAGAGTGCCGTTGTTCATTCTATAACCGAAGCGTGCATTGGGCACTGCATACGGAGCCATAGACATATTTTCCATACCGCCTGCTACTACGATGTCCGCATCTCCTGCCAGGATCATCTGTGCTGCCTGATTGACACAGTTAAGGCCGGAACCGCATACAACGTTCATGGTAACTGCCGGAACTTCGATCGGAAGCCCTGCTTTGATGGATGCCTGACGAGCTACGTTCTGTCCAAGCCCCGCCTGGATAACACATCCCATGTATACCTGATCCACCTGCTCCGGGGCAACCCCCGCCCTGTTTAAAGCTTCTTTAATTACGATAGCACCAAGTTCTGCCGCCGGTGTCGTGCTTAAGGAACCGCCCATTGTTCCGATCGCCGTACGGCAAGCGCCTGCCAAAACTACTTTTTTTGCCATTGTTCTCTCCTCCATATATATGCTTTACGGTTAATTGCAATGATTGTTAATTTTTTATCATTGCCCATTGCTCTTATTATATCATAGGGCTTTTCTTTTTGCAACGATTATGGTATTATCTTTGGTTTTTTGAACGAAAGATTTTTACAATGGTTGCTTTTTTAGAATAGTAGAGTAAAATGTGGATAACGATAAAATTGAGATAAAATATTGATAAGGAGTGAAGGCTTATGTTACAGATTAGACCTGTTTCGGATTTAAGAAATAAGTTTCCTGATATTGAGAAAATTGCAAATGCTGGTGAGCCGGTATATTTAACCAAAAATAGATATGGAGCAATGGTGGTGCTTAGCCTTGAAGAGTATTCAAAGTTGACGGATGGCATTGAAACTGCATTAGACAAAGCAGATAGATTTGCGGCGGAAAATGATACACGGATGAACCATGAGGAAGTTTTTGGAGAACTACGGAGGAAGATAAATGTTCAGTAAAAAGTACAGATTAAGCTATCTGCCACTTTTTTATGAAGATCTTGATGAAAAAGTAACCTATATTCTTATTATCGTATTTATGTGGATAATTATATTATTTACTATGTAGTAATCATTGATGTATAAAAATCGTTGATTGGAATCTCATTTGAGAAGTTCTCTTTAAGTAGTATAACAAATAGTTTCCTCTTTCCTGAAAAGAGGAAACTATTATATGTATAGTAAAGTAAATTTAAAAACTACCATCTATTTCTTCTAAGAAAAATAGTTCCACATGGCTTTTCACTTATTTTTATTGATATCTTAGCAGATATATTTATCACTTTTCGGTTATTATAAAGAAATTCTCTAAGTTCATTTTTTTCAAAATCTATTGGAAGACCGTTTATAATCGAATAATAATATTTGCCTGTTTCATTATCGTATTTGGCATCTGTTTCTGCAATAGTTGGAGAATGAATTGAAACATTGACATCATGCAAACATACTCGCAACGAGTCTTTTTTTAATGCGATACCATCATTTATAACTGATGTATATATTGTTTCGTAATCCTCTAAAAATTTATTATATTCCTCACTAATTCTATAATCTTTATTTTTCAGGATATACTGTGAACCAAGAAGTAAATGTAAATCATTTTCAGATAAATACTTCATAAATTCTTTATCTCCCGAAAAATCATCAAATCTCCTTTTTATTTCAACGATTTTTCTTTGACATAAAAATGTTTCTATTCCTAATAGAAACATTCCATCTATATGAGAATAATATCCGTCTAGCTTTTTATTACATATTGACTTTGTATAGTCTTCCATATTTAACAAGTCAATTTTTATTATTCCGTTTTGCTTATCTTCATCAATCAAAATAGAAGAAAATTTCTCCTTAAGTTTCCTAATAGTTGTATCCCTTAATTTCTCACATATCTCTTTTTCATTAATATTTTTCTCATAATCTCTCTGTTCATTTATAGCTTCTTCAATGTATTTTACCTTGTGTTTTTTCTTAACAGCCTTTTCAAGGCTATCATACATCAAACCAATTTCGACATCTGTTCTCACGTCAGATTTATTCCCCATAAAAATTATTCTAAATAAAGAGTTTAACAGTTGCTTTGTTTCATTTTCCTTTTTATTTGCTACATACCGAAATGCAATCATATCATCAATGTTTTTATCAATTAATTCTGGCAAAAAATACTGTTGTGACATAAAAAGAATAAGAAAAATATAGAAATCTGAAATAACATACTCTAATATCATAGTCTTAAGATTTTCATATTTAGGGAATAACTCATATCTTTCAAGTAGTTTAGAAAACTGTTCAAATAAATCTTTATCTAACCATTCAGCATTTTCAGCCAACATATCAAGAAAATTACCAAATGCATTTCTTACTTTTTCATCTTCTAATATGTTCTTTGCTCCTTGTTTGACATTTTTAGGAACACAATCGTCACTTTCTCTCTCCGCTAAATAATATATATAGCAATGAACCGCTAAATAAAACAATGCCTGATATCTGTTATCTAGTTTAACAGTATTTCCCATTCCTGTAAGATATAGACCATGTCTAACAACATTTTCTTGTCCATATAATAACATTCCATAGCAATAATTAAAGTACACCTCCACTTTCGCTTTTAAAAAATCTTCACATCTTTCTTCTGGAATATTATATGCATAAAAAATGCTCCATCTATTTAGTACATTTGCCCAAACCCTCTGGTTAATAATATTACCCGCATTTTTTTGCTTTTCTAAGTATCTGCCTAGATATCTAGCAAAAGAAGTTAATTGACTTATTTCATTATCATACTTGGTTCTGCTTTTCTCGGAAGCTGTTAAATCTTCCTTGTTACATTTATCTTCATCCACATCGTATCTTGACCAAATAGCAATTCTTTGTATGGAATCTGATAAATTATTAAATTCAATTTCTTTTTCCACATCTTCAACTTTAAGAGTATCTATACTGTGTGCCAATTCACTACAGATTTCTGTGAAAAGGTAAAAACCACATTTGTTTTTCCGTAAAACGCAAAATTTTTTTGATATATCTTTGCATATTACTTGCCACAGTACATCATATACTCTTTGTATGAACCCTATCCCTCGTTCTTTTACTGTATTTTTATCTGAACCTAAAAGACAATAAGACATGTTATAACATTGCTCTTGGACAGAATTTATGCCCCTTTCAGTTTCGCAATCTAATAACGCAAGCATACATTTTTCAAAAATATCAAAATATTTTTCATAACTTTGCTTATCTTGTGAATTGATAATTTTTTGCCAATCCGAAACAAAGTTTTTATAAATATTTTCTTTCTTACTGAAATCAGCATTTCCTGCTATCATGTAATCAATATAATATTCAATTTCAAGATTTACGATATTTCGACCTCTAAACGCTGAGTAAATATCTATTATCGAAATAGTTATTACAATCAACGTTGCAATAAATATATAAAACACAAAATTATATAACTTTAATGAGTGCGAAATTACTCCTATCAAGCATAAACCCAACGATATAAAAATGAGTATTTTTTGTTTTAACTTCCATGGTCTAATATTTAAGTAAAAATCACTTACTGATACCCCCATATAAGAGTCAGAAATATTTCCGGCTATTAACGCTATAATTGCAACAATTAAGGTGCCTACTGTAGCTTGTATTTGCAATATAGTTAGGGAAAAGGATTCTATATTATTGATTATAATTAGTACATTATTTTTTAAAAGAACATTCCAATCTGACCAAATTCCCACAATAAAACATAGTATAATTCCAAATATCCCTATTACATCTAATAAAAAATACTTCTTTCTTATCCTTTTCCATTCTTTCATTAGTATTTGTCCTTTCTTATACAATCTATCGCACATAACAAATCAAAATTTTTTTTCACAATTCATATCAAAAAAATCGATTTCTTTTTAGAATTATAATCTATATTTGAAAAGAACACAATTCCACAAAAAAGAAGATCCTTATAGTATGGTCTTAAAATATGCAGGGATTTGGTAGAAGACATTTCAGGGATGTGAAGAAGATTCCCGGGGGCAACTGGCCTGGGTGTCTTTTTTTACTTCTGACGGGGATGTGTATGGATAACATTGTTTTCTGCCTGGACCAGTCACTCCACATATTCAAACATCGTCCAGATTTTTTCCGGCGCCGTGCCCAGAAGCAGGCATACAAAGGATAA
>ERZ808035.1266-NODE-1266-length-13603-cov-2.907807_pt1 | contig 13603 bp, 8 predicted proteins | sample MGYA00380189_ERZ808035 | MGnify/ENA primary metagenome ERZ808035 (study PRJEB31490, sample SAMN06133407) | mouse gut metagenome | isolation source: M5_1 | host: mice | place: China: Chengdu | collected 2015-05 ...
CCGTTCAGTCCTGTACCAATCTCATTGACAAATCTGGCTATTTATTTTTCTGTCTATATTCTGGGAATGAAGCGGGGGACGATCAGTTATCTGGTGTATCTGCTGCTGGGACTTGTAGGACTGCCAGTCTTTTCCGCGTTTACAAGCGGACCGGCAAAGCTTTTTGGACCGACAGGCGGGTATCTGATTGGTTTTATCTTTATGGCGCTCATCTGCGGTTACTGTGTGGACCGGTGGAACGGACGGTTTTTGGCGAGCTTTCTTGGCATGGCAGCAGGGACAGCAGTGTGCTATCTCTTTGGCACAGTATGGCTTGCGTACCAGATGACGCTTGGCGCTTCGGCGTCACAGTTAAGCTTTGTGCAGGCGCTTCCAGCCGCATTTGCTGCCGGCGTGCTGCCATTTATCATAGGTGATTTGGCGAAAATGGTGATCACGCTGCTGGTTGGTTCCCAAGTGCGGGTGCGTGTCACAAAGGCAGCGCTGAATTAGATTGTTTTTTGCTTGATACAGCCTCAAGTTCAGTGTATACTAAAATCAAGTATATATATAAATAGGAAATGGGGCTTTCTATGAAGAAAAGAACAACGGATGCCGCACTGGTATCTGATCGTGATAAAAAGAGTGAAAAACGCACGATGGCAATGAAAGCGGCAAGCACGACGAGGGAAATCAGATGGGATAAGCTGGATAATACTGCCCATCTTTTTCCGGTGATTGCCGGCGATAGCATGAGCAATGTGTACCGTATCAGCGTGACGCTCACAGAGCTTGTCGATGCGGTGCTGCTGCAACAGGCGCTGGAGATCGTGCTGCCCAAATTTGACGGTTTCAATCTCAGGCTCAGACAGGGCGTGTTCTGGTATTATTTTGAAGAAAATGGAAAGCCAGCGCCCAAGGTGCGGGAGGAGGCGGCTTTTCCATGCAGATATATCTATCCGAACCGCAATAACAGCTATCTGTTTCGGGTGACGTATTACAAATACCGCATTAATTTGGAAGTATTTCATGTGCTGACAGACGGTATGGGCGGCATTAATTTCCTAAAAGAGCTGACCTATCAGTATCTGAGACTGGTGCACCCAGAGCTCAAGGGTGATAAGGGCGATCTGCTCGCCAGCAGCACCTCATTAAACAGGGAGGACAGCTTCTTAAAAAATTACCGCAAAAGTTCGGAGAAGGGCTATCAGACCAAGAAGGCGTATCTCGTGAAAGGAGAGCGGCTAAGCCCCGGTGAATTTGGTATTATGCATGGATACATGCAGATTCCAGAACTCAAAGAGGTGTGTCACCGGTACGGCGCAAGTATTAATGAGTATCTGGTGACGGTCTTTGTGTGGAGCGTTTACAAGGAGTGTATGCATGGAATGCCGTCTGACAAGCCTGTCAGGGTGGCAGTGCCAGTGAATCTGCGCCCATATTTTAATTCAATAACGACCAAGAATTTTTTTGCAATGGTGTCGGCAGAATTTCATCCAGTCAAGGAGGAGTATACCTTTGAGGAGGTTTTAGAAATTGTGAAGGACAGCCTCAAACAGCAGATTAACAAGGAGAATTTGGAGCGGCTGTTTTCTTATAATGTATCCAATGAAAAACTACTGGCCGCGAGGGCTGCGCCGTTATTTTTTAAGAATATTGCGATGCGTGTTGTGTACACACAGTCGGCGCTTGCAAATACCACGACGATTACAAACATTGGTAACATCACCGTCGATGAAACCTATAAATCCTATGTGGAGATGTTTCATTCCTGTCTTGCCATGTCCAAGGGACAGCATATTAAAGGAAATATTTGTTCATATGGAAGCACACTGGTGTTCAGCTTCAGCTATGATCTTGCGGACCCGTCCATACAACGGGGATTTTTTAGAAAGATTGCTGCGGATGGTGTCCATGTGGAGATTGAAAGTAATGGGGTGAATTATGAGTAGATGCAGACAATGTAATATAGAAGTGTTAGATGAGACACAGCGCTGTCCGCTGTGCGATACAGTTCTGGAGCCGACGGTGGAAGTGGAGAATATGTATCCAGACATTCGATTGAAATCTCGAAAGCTGGTATTCGTGTCACGGTTGTATCTGTTTATCTCCATCGTGATTGAGATTTTTCTCGTGAATATCTGTATGCTGTCTGAAGTGCAGTCTTTGGTATATATCATAAGCGGCTTGGTGCTTCTGTTTGGCTATATTGTGATTCGCTATGCGATACTGGGAACAAGCGGATATATTGCAAAGACCGTTGTGCTCACCATTATTGCGGTCATTATGTTGGTGGCGATCGATTTCTCGGTTGGATATAATGGGTGGTCTGTCAACTATGCGCTTCCGTCGGGGATTCTGCTGATTGATGTGGGGACGCTTGTGTTGATGGCAGTGAATAGTAAGAATTGGCAGAGTTACTTGATGCTGCAAATTTTTATGGTACTTTGCAGCGTGGTGGCGATCATTTTTAATCTGGTGCACATTGTCACGGACCCGATCGTCTCAATCGTGGCATTGAATGTCTCTGTGATCCTACTGCTTGGAACCGTGATTATAGGAGGCAGAAGAGCACGTGTGGAGCTGAAAAGACGTTTTCATATCTGAATAGAAAAAACCGGCTGAGCAGTATTTGGTGCTTTGCCGGTTTTCTTTATCAGTGTTATAGAAGGTAGATACCGTTATCGGTGCAGGTTTTTGCGATGTCTTCCGGCCACAGAGAGGATTGCACTTCTCCGATGTGAGCTTTTCGGAGGAAGAACATGCAGATGCGGGACTGACCGATGCCGCCGCCGATGGTAAACGGAAGTTCTTCGTTGATGACTGCTTTTTGATAAGGCAGCTCTGCGCGCTCGGGGCAGCCTGCCTTTTCAAGCTGTGCGAGCAGAGAAGTCTTGTCAACACGAATGCCCATACTTGAGAGCTCGAGAGCAATATCGAGTACAGGATAGTACACAACAATGTCTGCGTTCAGTGCCCAGTCATCATAATCCGGTGCGCGCCCGTCATGCGGTTTGCCATTTTCCATTTTGTCGCCAATCTTCATGATGCAGGCGGCGCCTTTTGCCTTTGCTATGTAATATTCCCGCTCTTTTGGCGTGTTGTCGGGGAAGATTTCAGCCAACTCCTCTGTGGTGACAAAGTAGATTTGATCCGGCAGGATTTCTTCGATATAATCATACTGTATTGCCATATATTTTTCGGTATTCTGTAAACATTTATACACATTTCGGACCACTTCCTTGAGCGTATCAATGGTTCTGTCCTCGCGGTTGATGATTTTTTCCCAATCCCACTGGTCCACAAAGATGGAGTGGATGTTGTCGGTATCCTCGTCACGCCGGATGGCGTTCATGTCGGTGTAGATGCCTTCACCGATGGAGAAACCGTATTTTTTCAGAGCATATCGCTTCCACTTGGCAAGAGACTGGACGACCTCTGCGATGCGTCCGTCCTGCTCTTTGATGTCAAAGCTTACGGGGCGTTCCACGCCGTTTAAATTATCGTTGAGACCTGACAGGGGGTCTACAAAAAGCGGTGCGGATACGCGTGCGAGGTTGAGCCGTTTGGACAACTGGTTCTGAAAAAAATCCTTTACAGTTTTGATGGCAATCTGCGTGTCATGCAGATTCAGCGCCGAATGGTAATTCTTAGGAATGGTAAGATTTTCCATTGCTGGTTTTCCTCCTTCTATTTTTCATTGCTTCTTTCTTCATGTGTAGTACGCTAAATACAACAAATTAAGTATCGCACTTTATTTTATGAAAATCAATCATAAATATGCTGGTTTTATAAAATTTTGAATAGAAGTTCCTATTTTTAGTGTTGCATAATTCTGATAGGGTATGTTAAGATATTGTCGAAACATTTGTTGAGAGGGACTGTGACAGGAAGCTTCACGAAATGTAATAAAGTATTGTCATAAGATAAGAGGAAATAACATGAAAAATAAAGTATTAATTATCGACGATGCGGCGTTTAACCGCGAGATGCTCACAGAGATATTGGAGAGAGAGTATGAGATTCTCACAGCTGAGGATGGGCAGAAGGGCATTGAGTTGTTGGAGACACATCAAAGTGAGATTGGGGTCGTTCTGCTGGATCTGATTATGCCTGTGATGGACGGTTATAGGGTGATGGAGATCATGGAGGATAAGGGATATCTAAAGCATATCCCTGTGCTGGTAATCAGCGGGGAGCAGGCAGTTGCTGTCGAGCGGAAATGCTTTGACTATGGCGTTACTGATTTTATCAGAAAGCCGTTTGACAATGAGCTCGTGATGAGGCGCGTGCGAAATATGGTGGATTTGTTTACATATAGAAACAGCCTAGAGGATCAGGTAGAGTCGCAGACAAGGACCTTGAAGCGTCAGTATGAGATGATCTGTAAGCAGGCGGATGAGCTGAAACAGCAAAACGAAAAGATCACAGATATCTTAGCGGAGGTTGTCGAGAGCAGAAATCTCGAGAGCGGTGAGCATGTCAAGCGCGTAAAGTCCTACACCAAGATTCTTGCAGAGGAGTTAATGGCAACTTGTCCTGAATACAATCTTACAGATGAGGAGGTGCGTATCATTGAATCTGCGAGTGCGGTGCACGATATTGGAAAGATTACAATACCAGATCATATTCTGCTAAAGCCGGGAAGACTCACAGATGAGGAGTTCGACTGCATGAAGTCCCATACAGTTAAGGGATGCGAGGTGCTCGACCACATCGAGGGCGTGTGGGACGAACGGTACAAAAAATACGCTTATGAGATATGCAGACATCATCATGAGCGTTTTGACGGCAGAGGTTATCCAGATAAACTTGCCGAGGACGATATTCCAATCGCGGCACAGATTGTATCGGTTGCGGATGTGTATGATGCATTGATCAGTGAGCGCTGCTATAAGAAGGCATTCACCAAGGAACAGGCATTTTGTATGATAACGAACGGTGAGTGCGGCACTTTCTCACCCAAGCTCATGCAGTGTTTCCGCAATGCGAGAGAAAAGATGGAGAATGTATCGAGAGAAGTCTGAGCATTATGTACAGATAGCGCAGAAAAATTTAGGAGGATGTAAGGTCTTATGTTTAGAAAGACCTTACATTTTTTATGCATACGGGCACTCGGGATCAGGGGAGAAGGTCATTCCCCTGTTCGATTCCTATATTTCTACTTGACATTTACCCTACATGGGTATAGTATTAAATAGAAGGGAATATTTACGAAAGGAAAGGAAAAAATATGGACAAGAATAAGATTGATGCTGTGAAAAGTACAACAGAGCAAATCAGCGACGATACAGTGGAGCGCAGTGATGTGGAGTGTGAGAACTGCACCACAAAGACAAAGGACCGCTCAGAGAAAGAATATAAGGACATGATCAATCGATTGAGCCGCATCGAGGGACAGATTCGAGGCATCAAGGGAATGGTTGAGAAGGATGTCTACTGTACGGACATACTGGTTCAGGTGGCGGCAGTAAATGCGGCACTCAACAGTTTTAACAGAGTGCTGCTTGCAAATCATATCAAGACCTGTGTGACGCAGGATATCTTAAATGGAAAGGAAGAGACAGTGGATGAGCTGGTCAATACGCTCAAAAAGCTGATGAAATAAAGGAAAGAATAGAGGAGGTATACCATAATGGAACAGTATACAGTGACAGGCATGAGCTGTGCTGCCTGTAGTGCCCGGGTGGAGAAGGCAGTGTCAAGGGTAGAGGGTGTGCGTGCCTGCTCTGTGAGTCTGCTGACAAATTCTATGGGCGTGGAGGGAAGTGCAGCAGCAGAGGCGGTGATTCGGGCTGTCGAGGAGGCAGGGTATGGCGCAGCGGTCAAGGGCAGCAGTGCCAGGAGCAATGCGCATGCCGCAGAGGAGGAGCTGTTGAGAGATCAGGAGACACCTGTATTAAAACGCAGGCTTTGGTACTCGATTGGATTTCTGATTATATTGATGTATTTTTCGATGGGACATATGATGTGGAGCTTTCCAGTTCCTGCCATACTAGAGCAGAATCATATGGCGATGGGGTTGATACAGCTGTTGCTCACGATTGCAGTCATGGTTATTAATCAGAAATTTTTTATCAGTGGGTTCAAAAGTCTTTGGCACAGGGCGCCTAATATGGATACATTGGTCGCATTAGGTTCTACGGCAGCGTTTGTCTACAGTACATTTGCACTGTTTGCGATGACTGACGCACAGCTCAATGGTGATGCGGATGCTGTTATGGCGTATATGCATGCGTTTTATTTTGAGTCTGCTGCAATGATTCTCACGTTGATCACGGTTGGCAAAATGCTGGAGGCACATTCTAAGGGAAAGACGACGGACGCACTGAAAGGGTTGATGAAAATATCGCCTAAAACAGCGGTACTCGTGCGCGGCGGCAGTGAAGTCAAGGTGCCTATAGAGGAGGTGGCTGTGGGGGATATCTTTGTGGTAAGACCGGGTGAGAGTATTCCTGTCGATGGTACGGTGCTGGAGGGGACGAGCGCAGTAAATGAAGCGGCGCTCACAGGTGAGAGCATTCCTGTGGATAAACAGATTGGCGACAAGGTGTCGGCTGCCACCGTCAATCAATCAGGGTTTATCAAATGCAGGGCATCCAGAGTAGGGGAGGATACCACGCTGTCGCAGATTATCAGGATGGTGAGCGATGCGGCTGCCACAAAAGCGCCGATTGCAAAAGTTGCGGATAAAGTGTCCGGTGTGTTTGTTCCAACAGTGATCGTGATTGCGCTGATCACGATAGCAGTATGGATTGCGTTGGGACAGACGATTGGTTTTGCGCTTGCGCGGGGAATCTCAGTGCTTGTCATTAGCTGTCCCTGTGCGTTGGGACTTGCCACACCGGTAGCAATCATGGTTGGAAACGGCATGGGAGCAAAGAACGGTATTATGTTCAAGACAGCCGTGTCGCTCGAGGAAGCTGGAAAAGTATCAGTGGTGGCGCTCGACAAGACGGGAACCATCACCAGCGGCGAGCCGAGGGTGACAGATCTCATTCCTGCAAAGGGGATTTCAGAGGAGCAGCTTCTCTGGATGGCATATTTGTTAGAGCAAAAGAGCGAACATCCCCTTGCGCGTGCTGTCAATGAGTATGCGAAGACTTATTTTGCTGATCATGAGTGTGCTTCGGAGAAAACAACAGAGGTGACAGAGTTCAAAGCATTGCCAGGAAATGGTCTGACTGCCCTGGTGGATGGAAAGCCGCTGTACGGTGGAAACGCAAAATTCATCGGCGAGCGGATTGCGATTGCGCCGGATTTCATGGAGCGGGCGGAAGCGCTTGCCATGGAAGGAAAAACACCTTTGTTTTTCGGAGGTGACTCGCTTGCCGGCATGATTGCTGTCGCAGATGTCATCAAGGAGGACAGCAGGCAGGCAGTGGAGGAGTTACAGGGAATGGGGATCCATGTCGTCATGCTGACTGGAGATAATGAGCGCACAGCCAAGGCAATTGGCAGACAGGCGGGTGTGGATGAGGTCATTGTCGGCGTGCTTCCAGAAGGAAAGGAAAGTGTTATACGCCGCCTGATGGAGAAGGGAAAAACTGCCATGGTTGGCGATGGCATCAATGATGCGCCGGCGCTGACTAGAGCGGACATTGGCATTGCTATTGGAGCGGGGACTGATATCGCGATTGACGCGGCGGATGTGGTACTGATGAAGAGCGCTTTGCGGGATGTGCCTGCGGCGATTCGCCTGAGCCGGCAGACGCTCAAGAATATTCATGAAAATCTGTTTTGGGCATTTATTTACAATATTATAGGGATTCCTCTGGCAGCAGGTGTGTGGATACCCATCTTCGGATGGCAGCTCAATCCAATGTTTGGCGCGGCTGCAATGAGCCTGTCGAGTTTTTGTGTAGTGACGAATGCACTGCGGCTGAATCTGGTGGATGTGTACAGTACACGTCATGACAAAAAGCGGCGGAACCAGTCGATGACTGTTTATCGTGATAATCAAATAGAAAGAGAAGGAGAGAAAACAATGACAAAGACAATGAAAATCGAAGGAATGATGTGCGGACACTGTGAGGCGAGAGTAAAAAAATGTTTAGAGGCGCTAGAGCAGGTGACAGAGGCAGCGGTGAGCCATGAGACAGGGACAGCAGTGTTGACACTCTGTGCAGAGATTGGTGATGACGTGTTGAAAAAGACCGTGGAGGAGCAGGATTATAAAGTACTTTCGATTGGATAGTGTGAGAAGTACTTCTCACACCGAAAAACACCAAAGACAGGCGTATTTCATCTGGATGTGAAATATAAATTTTCACCATCCTGAGTTGTACGCCTGCTGAAGCTGTGTGTGATGAGCAGGGAAGAATTTCCCTGCTCTGTTGTATTATAGGAGTGGAGGGAGCAGTGAGGTCTTTGGAGGAAGCATAAGGAAATTTGGTAAAAAGGGTTGTAATGCGGAGGCTTTGTGTCTATAATGTAAAATATGTGTAAAATGAAAAGGAAGAATGGAGGAACAAAAGTGAAAAAGCGATTGATTTCGTTAATGCTGTCGGCAGTGCTCGTTGTGACACTGGTGCCTGTTGAGGGTGTGAGAGCCGCTGAGATAGATGAATCAGGCAAGGTGGAGTCCGATGAGACGAGCGAGATTTTGAGGGATTACCATATTTATCATGTGGATGGGAAGCAAAAAGTAGTTGGGAATAACGGGACGGCGTATGATGATGTTACATATTTGTCAGTCGATGCGGTGCGGTCACTTGACGAGGACAAACGGAAAGCCTATGTAGAACTCTGTGATGGGATGGCATCCTGGATTGAGGGCGGTTATGAGCTTGAGCGTGCAGTGATAGCAGTGGATAATAATGGAGATATCAACTGGTACTGGTCTGTGCCTGTCGGGGAGCTGGGACATTTTCAGAATCAATTCACAGCAGATCTGCCCGCGGTGGAGGTCTTGTGGGAAGCTTCGGAAGAGACAGCTCAAATACAGGCAGAAACAAGCTCAGTGACAGATGGTCTGAAAGCAACACAGTCAACTATAGAGAACGAAAGCGCCGATAAGACAGAGACAGGTGTTGAGAATGACAGCGTAGTCGAAGCGGAGACAGAAACGAGTTTAGAGACAGAAAGTATCGATAAAACGGAGACAGAAACAAATGTTGAGAATGAGAGTGTCGATAAAACAGAGACAGATGTAGAGCGTGAGAGCTCTATAGAAAGCGAAAGTTCTACAGAAAGCGAGAGTTCTACAGAAAGCGAAAGTTCTATAGAGAGTGAGAGCGCTACAGAAAGCGAAAGTTCTATAGAGAGTGAGAACTCTGCCGAGAGCGAAAGTTCTACAGAGAGTGAGAACTCTACAGAAAGCGAAAGTTCTACAGAGAGTGAGAATTCTACAGAAAGCGAAAGTTCTACAGAAAGTACAACACAGGAGCACACTGAAAACGAAAGTGAAGGCGAGATCGAGACGGAAAGTGTAACTGAAAGTGAGATCGAGACGGAAACTGAAATCTCGCCCGAGGCAGAGACTGAAACATTGACAGAGGAGGAGACGTCAGCAGAAACGCAGACAGCGGTTCCAGAAAGCCTGATAGAGCTGGAAACAGATACAATGGGAATCATTGTTTCTGAAAATATGGAGTCTATGCCTGAAATTATCGAGGAATCTTATGATGTAGTGGAGATTGAGCCGGCTGAGGTATTTATTGATCTGGGCGGCGACTCGATGATTTATGGGCTGGATGCAAGCCTGCCATCAAAAAATTATTTTTATAATCAGCTCAACGGCATTGAGAAGACCGTGTTCAATGCGGGGAAAAGCAAATTGACAAACGGCAGTACCTCGATATCTTTTAGCGGACCGATGATTCGTGACATGTCACCAATCTGTCAGGGCATCTCAGCATTGATATTGACATACTCGGATAAATTTGACTGGATGGATCTTTCCAGAACAGGAACGATTGATATCAAAGGCGTAACAACTGGGTCTAAGACGAATTATTCGCTGTCAATAACAAAGTCTGAATTTTATAATAGCAGTCTGGAAGAGAGTGCCCAGCGGCGTGTCAATCAGCTGGCTGTGGAAGCACAGAACTTTGCACTGGCAAATTATCCACTCTCGCCCGCGTATGGTGTTATCGTGTATTTTGACAAGTGGATCTGCGAGAATAATTTTTATAATAATATTGGTGTGACGGGCGCATATGCTGAGGATACCGCCACGCGCGAGGCATTTTATTTCTGTCATTCTTCTTATGGCATATTGCTCAAAGGATACGGCGTGTGTGAGAGTTATGCACTTTCGATGTCCAGACTTCTCGATGCAGTTGGCATCACGAATCTGTATGTGACTGGCAGTGCGAATGGCGGACATGCATGGAATAATATACAGATGCCTGATAAGAAGTGGTATCTGCACGACTCAACCTGGAATGACGTAGGCGCAGGGTCGAATGGGAGATATCTGTTGGTCAGTGATGACGGTGTCCATATTCCAATCGGCAACCGATATACTACGTATATGAGAGCCTTTAAATTTGCATCGTTGAGCAATACAAAATATGTGCCTGTTGATAAGAAATTTGGATTTGAACAGTCCTTCTATGACTTGACAAAGGGGGAGAAGGTTCAGCTTACATGTGACAGCACAGAGATGGGCAGCGCCAAGAAGAAGTGGTCGAGCAGTAACACAAAAGTTGCCAAAGTTAGTTCAAGCGGCAAAGTTACCGCGGTAGGACCGGGAACTGCGGTGATCATATTGACGGGAACATCTTATGGTATGGAGATGAAAGCCTCCTGCATCGTCAATGTGAATCAGGTGAAGGGAATGAGTCTTGCCTCTAACAATAAGACCAGTGATTCTGTGTCCTGTGGGATTGATGGCCCTACGGGGACCAGCAGCGATGCGAGAGTCTTTACGATCAATGTGGACAGGGGCGGTTCGGTCTATACGACACAGCAGATGATTGACAAGGGAATGTATACGAAACCGGAAATCAGAGTATCTAATACAAGCATTGCGACAGCCGACTATTCCATGGAGGGGGACAAGATCTTGGTGAAGGTGTCTCCTGCACTGCCGGGAAAGACAAAGATTACGGTTAAATTTGCGGGAAAGACGGCAACACTGAATTGTACAGTTGGTCAAATGTTAAAGGAGGAATGGTTTGATACTTCCGCAGTGCCATCATCCTCTGTAGCATATACTGGAAAAGCGTATAAACCTAAGATTGTGAAAACAAGTTCGGCGCCCAAAGGGGTTTCCTATAAGGTAAAGTATGTCAATAACAAGAATGCCGGCAAAGCATCTGTGATTATCTCAGGAACCAAAAAGTATGGCGGAGAAATCATAAGAGAGTTTGAGATCACCAAACTGGATATTACCAATGCGGCGTTTACCTCTTGTACCAAAAGTAAGAAATACAGTGGAAAAATATTAAAAGCTTCAACGACAGTGAAGCTGAATGGTAAAAAGCTTTCTGCGGGAAAAGATTATGATATATTGTACAATGGACAAGAGTATGCGATCAGTGCTGGTGTTTATACAGTGACAATCAAGGGCAAAGGAAATTATGCCGGAACAGTCAAGATGACGCAGCAGTTTGAGATAAAAAAATAATATTGAGTATAATATAAAGAAAGATGCACTGAACTAATCCAGAGTCAGTGCATCTTTCGCTTCGCGTATTTTCGTGGTAAGGGACGTAAGTTCTGTCATGTAACTGTCAAGTTCTGTTCTGGACAGTTCCGTAAAGTCAGTAGCGGCTAATTCTTCTATGCGCTCACCGTATTGTTTCTCGATTGCTTCGACAAGTTCTCTGCCCTTCTCATAGGATGTATTGTCAGCGGCAAGAGTCTGTATTTCCTGATAAAACGTCACGACATGGTCTCGAAAATCTGAAACTTGAATTGCAAGTTCTTCGTCTGAATATGTTGTGGGGGTGGGAATCTGGTTCAATTCACCGCTGAGTGAAAACTCGGGTTCCTCCTCGTGGCTACAGCCGCACAAAAGACTATAACAGAATATTGTACACAACAGTAAGTAGAAAGGTTTTCTTTTCATGGTCACAGCCTCCTTTTATGAATACTATGATATATCTTTTTGCACAAAAAGTCTATTGGATAAAACAAAAATATTATAATATATTGACAAAATCCTCCCAAAAAATGTAAAATGAATTTGTAGTGTTGTCTACAAAAACATCGATCAGAACGAATCGGGGGATGTTTTGATATAAAGGAGCTGATACGAATGTATAGCAAAAATACAATATTGTTAATTGACGATGAGGAAGTTGTGAAGCAGAGACTACGGGATGTGATCAAAGATGAATATGAAGTGCTGGATGCATCGGATGGGCAGGAGGCACTGGAAATACTTGCCGCCAACATCAACAAGGTGGCAGTGATTGTGTTGGATTTGATTATGCCAATTATGGATGGGTTTCAGTTTATGGATGAGTTTCGCAGGCATCAGGAATATGATAACATTCCGGTGATCGTCGCAACCTCTAATGAGGACTGGCATTCAGAGCAGAAGTGTTTAGAAGCGGGCGTGTGGGATTTTGTGATGAAGCCGTACAATCCAGTGCTTTTGCGCTTTCGCATCAAGAATGCCATAGACAAGAGCCGCATGATTATAGCAGAGCGGGATGCGGTGACAGGGATTTATACAAAGTTTAAATTTTATAGGTCTGTGCGCAGTATGCTGATGGAGGAGACCGAGGAGACCTTTGCATTTGCGCGGTTTGATATTGATCGTTTTAAGATGATCAACAATTTCTATGGAATCAAGGAGGGGGACCGTGTACTACAGAGCGTTGCCCTTGAGCTGAAAAAAATCTCGACGGTGTTTGAAAAGTTTGTCTATGGACGTGTAGAGAATGATGTGTTTGCAGTGTGCATGCCCTACAAGGAAGAAAATGTGGAGCTTCTGGTAAAAGCGCTTCAGATCAATCTGAGAAAGGTAAATAAGGATTATAACATCAAACTCTCATGCGGCGTGTATATCATTCAGGATGATACCGTAGATGTGCCGGAAATGTATGACAGAGCCTCGCTGGCTGCAAAGAGCTGTAAGGGAAAATTTGTTCAGAGTCTCGCATACTATGATGAGAGCATGATCGAAGATATGCGTCAAGAACAGTTTATCATCAATGAAGTGAATCGAGCGATTGATGAGGAACAGTTTGAGGTATATTTGCAGCCCAAAATTAATCTCATAACGGACCGTTCATATGGAGCGGAGGCATTGGTGCGCTGGAATCATCCTGAAAAAGGAATGATGTCGCCAGGGTCATTTATACCAGTCTATGAGCGAAATGGAATTATCGGCAGACTGGATCAATATATGTGGCGTCATGTCTGTATGTTGCTGCGAAAGTGGCTGGATGAGGGCAAGAATCCCAATCCAATCTCGGTAAATGTATCGCGGGTGAATATCTATAATCCACATCTGGTAAAGATTTTCAAGAAATTGATTACAGAGTATCAGATTCCGGCGGAGCTGCTGAATCTGGAGTTGACAGAGAGTGCTTTTATGGAAGATCAGGATTTGATCATGAAGACGATGAGCAGTCTGCACCGACTGGGATTTAAGATTATGATGGATGATTTCGGGAGCGGGTATTCCTCGCTGAATGTCCTAAAGGATATGGAAGTTGATTAT
>ERZ808035.1269-NODE-1269-length-13558-cov-5.172910_pt1 | contig 13558 bp, 9 predicted proteins | sample MGYA00380189_ERZ808035 | MGnify/ENA primary metagenome ERZ808035 (study PRJEB31490, sample SAMN06133407) | mouse gut metagenome | isolation source: M5_1 | host: mice | place: China: Chengdu | collected 2015-05 ...
TATTTTACCTGCATATCTGTGATTTAAAAAAATGGAAGATACTTTTTTTACTATATTATCTATTTTTAATTTTTCTTTAAATATATCTGTAATATCAGAATAATCTAATTGTATATTGGACATTTTCAAATCTCCTTCTCTCGTAAATGTAATTTTTAAATTACTACTATTCTCTCTACTAACTTTTTGCTTGAAAACTCTTCTACTACATTTGATACAATAGAGCCTTGAAAAAAGAATTCATTATTATAATTTTGTCTCATTTTCACCAAGCCATCTAATGCAAAACGAAAAACATATTGCCATGATTTATTTTCAAAAGATGATACTATTTGATGAAGCCCAGGAAGCCATTCATAAATATATCGACACTCGTCATATACCGTAATATCAGTAAACATATGGTTAGACTTTGCAACATACTGATACCGGGTGTTCTGCAAAATATTATTATGCATTGGATAAGCTAGCTGATTAAGAATAATATCAAAAAATAAATTACTATGTGGCTTATCACAAAACTGATATAAACTATTATTGTTTTCAAAGTACTCTTTTATTTTTTGCACATCTTTTTTTAATCTAAGCTTTCCTTTTCTCAAAAGGACAGTTAATTTTAATCCTTTTATTAAATCATGAAAATTCCCTATCTCATTCAAAAAGCATCGGCTTTTTTCATCCAGCAAACCAGTTTCCAACAGACTATTTACTGTAAAGAAATATCTAGCTAATGAATTTCCCTTTGATATATCAATAAAATCCTCATTTATCATATTGATGTCTATCATATCAAATAATTGACATAGATATGGGTTTTGTGCAATTCTTTGTACAGGTACGATAACGGCTGGAATATCACGTAACACTGCAGATATAAATTCCCCATAATTTAAATCAAATTTCTCAATCACACTATTTAAAATAATATCGTATTCTTTATTTTTTATCCTACTTTCACTTATTTCAAATTCTGCAAAAGGATACTTCTTAAAAAATAAGTATTGGGATATTAATGCATAATAATCTCCAATAGCCTCATTAGCAATATCAGGCATAGCAAAATTTGTGATTATCACTCCAGGCGAATTCAAACGATGATTTTGACATACTGAAAAAACACTTCGTAATGCATGTTGTGTTGATGGTATACTTCCACAAGCATCTATGTATATAATATCAAATTGCTTTGGTGTTTGTTGAAAGAATGTCTCAATATTTTGTTTCAAAATTCTAGGTTGTGGATACTCTCCTTGGTTATAAGCAGCTACCGCTTTCTTATATACCTGATTATCTGATTCAAAAGCCCATATATTATGCGGAAGTATCCCTAAATTAATTAATTCCTGAAAATCATTATTTGGCTCTGGACCACTTAAATAACAAACTACTAAATCTTCAGGCTTTTTTGTACCCACATATGAATCATGCAATTTCTCCCAATCTGTTATATATGAAACATTGATTTTCTCCGCTTCTGCTCTATTCTGGCTGATATCTTCTGATGAAGTAAAATAATCGTATACATTACGCACATAACTCCTATCAACACAACATGACCTCTCTCTTTTAGATGTCAAAGAATCTACAGCTTTAAAAATTGCCCTATGCCTTACATTTTGCTTTGTGTATTGATTATATTTATACTGTTCTTTCGTAACAATTCCTCCCTTCTTTTTACCCAAAAGTTGAAAAAAATGCAAAGCATTATAAGGCGTGTAAGCCACAAACTCACGTTCTGCCTGTTCTCCAAAATTTTTAGTATCCACCAAAAATGAAATACGATTCAACTTCCCACTTTTAAAAGGCGATAAGCCACTGTAATTGCTGTAAAAGTTTTACCAATGCCAATAGTCATTTGGATTAATGCTTTTGGGTAGTTTTCTGCAAATAAAATATTAAGATTATGAGTTGTATTTACCCGGCACTGGCGAAAGCCTACTGCATCCATTTCCGAAAAATATTTCATATGATTACGCATCGTATTGTGCCAACAGGCTTTTTAATGTTTCAGGTTTATGAAATAAAAAACTGTTTAAAAATAATATTTTAAACTATAACAATCTATAAACCATATCTATTTATCTACAGATTCATACGCAAATCAGATACTATATTTCTGATAAATCCATTTAAAAATACTATTAGCAAAGCGAGCAGATTGATCTTCTAGCATAGTAATATTTTCTTTGGTATCACTTTTTCAATTTCTGCAACACCAACCGGCACTCCTTCAACAAAAAACACATAATCAATCGTGCTTTTTCTTCCGGATTCACTATCGTATCTCCTTCTCGCCATACTGCTTGCCTTTATCTTTTATAATACCAACAATCCAACAAATCAGCAATAAAAGATTTCTGCCTGTAAAGCCTATTAGTATTTAGGTTGGCAAACGTATTATTCAAAAATCAGACAAAAGCAAGTTTCGCCTGCGTAACTCAAAACCCACTCCGTGCGTTTTGTGCCACTCCGACTTACTTGATGAAACTTCCGGTCTACGCTCCGCTTCGGTCCGCGCTAAACGGACATCCACCGGATGTCCAGCGCCCCATACCCTCGGCTCTTGGCATATCCTATGCACTATATACTATTATTTTCTGTCTATAAAACAACAACCCAATTCAAGTCTAAAAAATATAAACTTTCTATAAACCGCTTACTTTTTACCCTCTCCCGTCTGCTATTAGTGAAAGGTAAAATTTTTTCAAGAACAATTTCAAAAATTTGAAAAATCTTTCAGCAACTTTCATTTTCATAAGATCAGCATAACGTACAAGTAATTCTACATACGTTGTCATATAGTTCAAAGGAAGGTGATATCTTGTCCAATACAGCTCCAAAAAATATTTGCAAAAATATATTTAAAAATGGTGAAAGCACAACTTCTAAAGATAATTTTACCAAAGCATGGATCAGCCTTATCAACCAGCTTGAAAAAAGCAACAGATATCAGTCTTCACCTGCCGCCCTTGTGTTTAGCAATAAATCAGTTGAAAAAAAACGATAATTTACAAGTTATATGTTGCCATGTATAATTAGGTACATGGAGCAGGCTTGTTTTTATCTCTTAAGGAGGGATAAAAACGAATGAGTATGAAAGTAGCTATTTACTGCCGCTTATCCGAGGAAGACAAAAACAAGCAATTTGAAACCGATGACTCCGGCAGCATCCAAAACCAGAAATCAATGTTACTGCAATATGCTATGGAACAGGGGTGGGAACTTTACAATATTTACAGTGACGACGACTATACGGGAGCTGACAGACGCCGCCCGGAATTTAACCGTCTGCTAAAGGACGCACAGCAGCACAAATTTGATATTATCCTCTGCAAAACACAGTCACGTTTTACCCGTGAGCTGGAACTTGTGGAAAAGTACATACATGGACTTTTCCCTGTTTGGGGCATTCGCTTCATCAGCATTGTTGACAATGCAGACACCGCAAACAAGGGAAATAAAAAATCCCGGCAAATCAACGGACTTGTTAATGAATGGTACTTAGAGGATATGTCCGAAAATATCCGCAGCGTTTTGACTAACAGACGGGTAAACGGTTTTCACATTGGTGCATTTGCTCTCTACGGTTACAAGAAAGACCCCGATCAAAAGGGGCACTTGATCATCGACGAAGAAGCCGCAGGCGTTGTCCGTGAAGTATTTACTCTTTTTTCACAAGGTTACGGGAAAACTGCAATCGCCCGTATGCTCAATGACAGGGGCATACCTAATCCAACGGAATATAAACGCCTACAAGGTTTGCGCTACCAGCAGCCCAAAACCAAAAACAGTACCCTCTGGAAATACTTTGCTATCTCCGATATGCTGACAAACGAAATGTATATCGGAAATATGGTACAGGGCAAATACGGCAGTGTATCCTACAAAACGAAACAAAACAAAACCCGCCCCAAACGTGAATGGTATATTGTGGAGGGAACCCATGAGCCAATCATTGATCGTGAATTATGGAACAGAGTACAGTCGTTAATCTCACAAAAAGCAAAACCTTTCACGATTGGCACAATAGGTCTGTTCGCAAGAAAAGCCCGGTGCGCTAACTGTGGCTACACAATGAGTTCTTCTAAAAACCATGACCGACATTATCTAAAATGTTCAAGCCGCCATATATCAAAGGACGCTTGTATCGGTTCCTTTATCTCCGTTGATAAATTAGAACAACTTGTGATCAACGAGCTTAACCATTTAGCAGCGGAATATCTTGACAAAGACGAGTTAGAACAGAACATAGAATTTTGTGATAACTTGCAGGAACAAAAGAAACGTCTGCTTTCTGATATGGCAGTCTATGAAAAAAAGATTGCGGAATATTCAAAAGGTATCCGAGAGCTTTACATGGATAAGGTAAGGGGCTTGCTGTCCGAAAGCGATTATGCGGAAATGTCAAAGGACTTTACCACGGAACGCGACCGCTTGGAGCGCATAGTAACAGACGGTGAAAAGCAGTTATCCGAAATCGAAGAAAAAATTGCGACTGGTGATAACCGCCGCAAACTGATCGAGCAATACACCAATCTGGAACACCTTACCCGTGAAATCGTGGAAATACTGATTGATTATGTGTCCGTGGGAAAACGTATACCTGGGACAAAGGACGTTCCAATTGAAATTCACTGGAACTTTTAACCCCAAGTTGTTCTTATATGATCGCGGCAGAACAGAAAGCAAGAACCACATACGATAATATCCTGAGACTCGTTCACGATCAGGAAGTCTGCGAACCGATCAAATTCCTGCGTGCAAGAGAGGTTGTGCACTTCCAGAGGTTCGGTGAAGCCCTCCGCATCGTGCAGGACCGCTTGAATGAAAAGAATTTCTACGCGTTCAATCCGGGATTTGACTGCACGAAATAAAGGCCATTAAAATTAGTGGCTTAACGAACCGTACTGATTTAAGCGAATTTAAAAGAGGGAAAGCATCAGCCATTATTGGCCAGTGCTTTCCCCTAATTCGGTTATCTTTTCAATCACCAACGGCTTCCTTTCCATACCGAATCCGACTACCCCGCAAAAGCGCAGAAAGGCATAACTGTAATCTGCGTCACCTTGTTGTCCTCCACCGAAAACCAGATACTGATATTGCCGAAGCCCTCCCCCGTAATGAGACAGTTCTCCACTTCCCCGTAGGGAGACGCATAAAACCCATAGGCGCTTAACTTTTTCCACGCATCGTCTACGCTGATACCGGGATAAATGCCGAAAATCGTTACATCCCCCACTTTCTCGCCGGAATAGGAAAGATCCCCCGCATCAAGCGCCGTGAAGGAAAAGACCTCCCTTCCGTCAACCAACCCAACCGTATACTCCTCAAAATTCGATTCTGGCTGTTCCAATTCTACACCGTATTTTTCCGAAAGAAGGGTCTGTGCCACGTTGAGAAAACGATCCTCACTTAAAATCAACAATCCCAGATCGTCCGCCGTATCGGTTCGTTCCCTGCCCGCCTCTTCCGCTTTCAGTTTCAGATAGCCCGGCGCAAAATCCGCATAGGATTCATATTCCAAAGGCTGATAGGGAATCATAATTTCTTGTGCGCCATCCATTATTTCATTGTACCATTTTTCATAGTCCGCCTGATTATATTTGTAGCTTTCGTATTCGTAGAATGGTTCCGCACCCTCCGAAATGCTGAACAAAGTCCCGTCCCCATCCACATCCAATTCTTCCGGGAACGGCTGACCCTCGTACTCATCGGAAATTTCCTTATCCCAGGTATGCACATAGGCAATCTGCTTATAGGAATCGCGCTCCTTTTCATATTGATAAAGCGCAAAGGGCCAGAACTCTCCATGCGTATGATTGTGGGAAGCCTCCGCTTTAATCATACCGTTGTCATAATAGGTAAGCATGGGCCATTCCGTAAACTCGCGTTTTAATTCACCGAGAACCGGATCGTAGTCATAGATAATTTCCATCATGCCTGCCGTACTTGCATTGGCATAACAGACAATCAGTTCCTCCCTGCCATCCCCATCAATATCTGCCACTGCAAAACGATTGTCGCTCATCTGCCCAAACCCGTTTTCCAGAGAAGAAGTGTCTAACTCTCCATCCGGAAGCTTCCATGCCGCCGTAATCTGAGAAAGAATGCCGCCGTAATAATGTCTGACCTGCGCCGCATACAGGACCTGTGCATTCTCTGCAGCTGCTTCGTCATCATTTCCCGTATCTTCGCTGTCAGGTACACCTGTTCCCTCCAATTCGGGAGTTTCTGCTCCTTCAACAAACGTGTTCCCGCTCTCTCCACCAGTCTGTTCTATTGGCTCGATACCAGGCTGTTCTGACCCAGTCTCTTTCCCGCTGCAACCAACTAAAAGTATACTGGCCGCACACAATAAACCAATACTCTGTTTCAGAGAACTTCCTTTCTTTTTCACATTTTTATACCTCGTCTCTTTATATAATCCGCCTACACAGTTTGAATGGAGTCTTATTTTATATCATAAGTTGTCATTCCTTGCAGTCTGCATCTATTTTACCATCAATCCTAATACAAAAACAGCCCGAAAAACTTAATCTCCGTTTATTTCCAACCACGCCATACTCTCCGGATCGACAGTTTCTCCTGCGGATTCATCCAGTGAAATCAAAAGCAGACTGTCGTATTCTCCGTTCTGATCGCTGTCAAATTCAATGTATGCATATTGATCTCCCACGTAGTAGGCAGTGCCGCCGCCCTCCAATAGTTCAAAATCCGCTTCTGCAGCCTCCTTCGCAGACAATGCCTCTGCAAACTCCGCCAGAGAAATTTCTTCTTCGACTCCATCCATCAGTGCACCGAGAGCTCCCTGTATACGAATCGGCATGGCGTCATCCGACAGCACCGGTCCTTCGATATCTTCGTCATATTCTCCACCGTAAATCACACACAGTGAGGAATCAGGAATCTCTCCGCTAAACAGGGTTGCATGATAAAACTCCGCTTCATTTCCCGTTCTCTCCTTAAATTGCTCATAGGACAGTGTTTCGTACTTTTTTGCCGTCTCTGCTACGCCAATCATAGTTTTTCCACTGTCATTTGATCCGCAGGCAGATAGCAGAACGCATACACCGATCACAGAAGGTATCCATTTCCCATGCATTGTATCCTCTCCCTGATTTATATTTATAAAACATAAATATTATATCATACAAACCCTCAAACCGCATTCTGAAACTGCCATATTGATCTGATTTTTCCACAAGAAAGCATCAGCCCGTGTTGCTGACGCTTTCTTGTAATTCAAAATTCAATCTTCATATAAAGTATTCTATTCCTCATGATCCTCTTCTGACAAACGCTTCGCAGGTTCTACATACTTATGCGGACTCGCACTCCAGCCGTTTTGATATTGAACTGTCATATACAGTGTCTCATCTCCGTTTGAAACCTCCACATAGCACACTCCGTCCTGAAACCGGTCTGTTATATCTATTTTCTGATCATAATAATATACCCAGACCGTACCGTCCTCCTTGTATTCCACCTCAGGCCAGTTTAATTCTTCCAACAGTTCGTCTTCTGTCAAAGGTCTCTCGCTTCCGTCACGTTCATAGGCAATGCCTCCGCCGCTCCGTTCTTTTTCATCGCCCTCCGCTGTCAGATATGACATACTGTAAGTTCCGTCTGTATTATACTCAAACGTTGCATCCGTCCGGTCTCCTTCAATCCATATCTGGATCGTTCGCTGGATGCCTCCGATGTCCGCCGCATATACAATGCCGCTGCCGCCTGCAATCAACAGACAGGCAATCACTGCTGCCGCCGCGCCTCTGAAACTTCTGTTCTTCTTACGATTAATCATATTTTCCACCTCCGTAGCCATTTCGCCGGGGGAATGCAATACTGAAAATGCCTGTTTATATTTTTCTTTATTTGTCATTTTCCCATCCCTCCTGTAATTGTTCCCTGAGCAACATGCGTCCGCGCGACAGCCGCACCTTGACGTTACTGTCTGATAATTTCAAAATACCTGCAATTTCACGTACACTGTAGTCTTCGTAATAAAACAGATGAATCACGATGCGGTATTTCTCCGGCAGATTCATAACTGTTTCAAACAGTTCTTCCGATTCCGGTGACTGAAACACCAGCGTCTCCATATAATCTTCCAGCGGCACCTTATTTCTCCGCCAGAATGTATGATTCACATTTTTTGCTTTATTAATCGCTACCCGAATCAGCCATGCGCGAATATGCTGCTCGCTTTCAAATTCTTTTTTTAGTGAATAGTACTGTATGAAAGTATCCTGCACAACGTCTTTCGCATCTTCCGCATTCTTACATACGTTAAAAGCAATTATGTAAAGATTGTCCTGATATTTTTCAAACAGTTCCTGCATTGCGTATCTCATGAGTGCTCCTTTTGCCGGTTACTTGAAGGTCCTTCACTAATAATACAACCCGCATATCGAAAAGGTTACAAAAAATTGAGCTTCGCGGGGTTTCTAGTTCCACTTCACGGACTCGAAATGCCCTAAGGGATTTCCTATAACATAAAAATCGGGATACCTACATGAATATATCTGTAAGTACCCCATAATATTTTCATATAAAGCAGCCAGCAACCGGCTCAGCCTGGTTACTTTCTACGCCTGTACCAGTTCACGAAGTCTTCCGATCTCAATCGGCTTCGAATAATAATACCCCTGGAACCAGGTCGCCTGATAAAGTCGAAGATAGTTCTGCAGTTCCTCCGTCTCCACACCCTCTAAACAGGTACTCATACCGCAGCTGTTGGCAAAATCTACGATCGATCTGACCATAGCCTGTTTCTTAGCATCCCCGGTTATCCCCCGTATGAAGCTCATATCCAGCTTGATCTCATCCATCGGGGCATACAGCACGATCCCGGAAGATGCGCTTCCGGTTCCATAGTCATCCATTGCCATGCGGATTCCGTATCCCTGAAAAAACTCCACTTCTCTCTTGATCACATCCAGAGGCATATCTCTGCACCGTTCCGTCAGTTCCAGACACAGATGGCTGGCCGGAAATTTTGTCTGGTCCAAAATACGCAGCACCTCCGCACGAAACTCTTCCCGTTCCATCTGTCTTGCCGAAACATTGACATTGAGTACAAACTCCGGCAGAACTTCCAGCAGTCCCAAGGTCTCCTGCAGCGCTGTCCTCAGTACATAGTTGCCAAGTTCATACATCGCCGGATCCGTCTCCATCCATTCTATGAACATACCGGGAGACACGATTCCGTAAGGCTCCCGCCGCCATCTGACCAGCGCTTCCGCACCTACGATACGTCCTGTCCCGGAAACTACAATCGGCTGATATTCTACATAAAATCCATCACAGCCTTCCCTGACAGACTGATGGATCACTTTCATCAATTCCAGATCGACATTCTTTGAAGTACGCACTTTATCATTAAAAATGACCATCCTGCCCTGTTGTTCCGTTTCCGAGTGTCCCAGCGCATAAGCTGCTTTTGAACTGAGTGAATCTGCCTGTCCGTCATACTGGTCAATCAGAATCGCTCCCGCACATATTTTCAGTTTGACCTGCCTGTTATTTACGCGAATCCCTTTTGCCAGCTTTTCACGCAGCTTCTGTTCGAAAGCAAGCAGCTCCTCTCTGCTGCATTTCCTTAAGACAAATCCGAATTTCGGACCATCAAGACGGTAAACAGCGCTGTTTTCATCCATCATATAAATAAACTGCAGTGCCGTTTCTTTCAGGAGCTGATTCGTAAATTCATTGCCATATATAATATTAAGATTGTTAAACCGCTCCAATTTGATCATTAATACGGCAAAAGTTTCTTTCTTTTCAATCTCCTTCTCAAGATCTGCCCTGAATCTCGCCTGTGAATACAGATCTGTCAGGGCATCAATTCTCGGCAGCACATTTTCATTACGCAGAAGAATGAGCAAATACGCTTCCCCGTTCTTCTCATCTGTCACAATATCGGTATGAACGCTGAACATATGGCATTCCCCGGATGCTTCCCTCATCCGGATGCATAATTCCCTGTCCAGATTCTCGCCCTGCATTCTTTGAGGAATTCCTTCTTCGTACTCCCATAAATCATCCGGGTAGATCAGGCCGCGCATAATTTCATAATGGTCTGCAGCATATGTTTCACGAATCCCGAAATACTCCTTCATTGTCTCTGAAAACCATGCCACATTCCTCTTCAGATTCAGAATATAAATATAAGTATCTTCCGCCAGCATATTTACCGAATTCATCACTGAATCTATGTACGCCTCATTTTCATGCCAAAATGTATGCTCTCCCATTTTTATCCCCCGTTCCCTTCCTGCCATTTTTTAAATACCAAAGAAAGAATTTTATCTCCGCAGAATTCATCCTCCATTACCCGGACTGTTTTTTGCCCTCTGCCGTATTTTCAAAATCATTTTCTACTATTACCTGTAAATACAGTATATCTGTTTCCTTCTTTAAAATCAACGACTCCTTTCGCAAACAAAAAGTACATAAAAGAAACCCCGGATCATAATATCCCGAGGTTTCTTTTATGGGTACCATTTATTAGTACCCGATCCCTTTTTACAATTCTATCATAATACAAATCCGGATAAATTGATACTGTATTGTATCGCGCAGGCATCGCGTAATCATCGCGCAAATATCGCGCAACAATCGCGTAAGTCATATGCTCATGCAAACACGATGTCTGACTCATTTCTGACAGAAATAAACACTGTATCCTTCAGTATCTGGATATGCCGTTTGCTTTCGTGATAAAGGTGACAAACTCTTTCTTCGGAATGGGCTTGGAGAAGAAATAACCCTGAATAAAATCACATTTCAGATCAGAAAATGCATCTAGCATTTCCTGTGTCTCTACTCCCTCCACAACAATCTCCATATTCATATCTTTTAACATCTTGACTGTATTTTTCAGGAAAATCCACATCTTGGGATTGTTCTGCTCATCCACAAATGATTTATCCAGTTTGATAATCTTAAGAGGCATCTGAATCACACGCTTCATATTGGAATAACCTGTCCCGTAATCATCCAGGGAAAAACTGATTCCCGCCTGTGTAAGCTTTTCCAGATTTTCCGCCATCACTCTCTGGGCAAAGGCGGCGGCCGTTTCCGTGATCTCAAGATTGATCTTATCCGACGGGACATGATACTGCCGCATAATGGAGAACAACGTTTCCGGAAGATCCCCGTTCATACACTGAGCCACTGACAGATTCACTTCTATGTAGTCCAGACCAAGCCGCTTAAATTCTTCGCTGGCAATGAACTGGCATACCTGCTCAAAAACAAATTCTCCAATCTTATGGATCGCTCCGTTTCGCTCGGCGGCAGTGATCAGCGTCTCCGGCGAAATAAATCCATGCTCGGAATCAAACAGACGTATCAGAGCCTCCGCAGAGATAAACCGGCCTTCCGCAATGGAATAAATGGGCTGGTAATATACCTGAAAGCTCTTGCTTTCAAGCGCCCGGTCTATGATCGTATCAATATTGTTCTGGATATCAAGCTGATTGCTGTCATACAGTTCACCTGCTTTCATCACCTGACCGGTATAATGATTCTTTTCATGAAAATCCGATCCAAAGGTCATAAGCATTTTAAAGTCCGTGATTTCCTCCGGACAGCGTGCCAGCACGATAAACGGGGTCAGATCCACATCGATACCGTTCAAATTGGTCTTCTGCTTTAATTCCTTCATCAGCACATCTGCGATCGGTTCTGCCTTGTCTATATTTTTGCCGAAAAACACCATACGGAATCTGCCGTTGTCAAGATAATACAGATCCGCATATCCCTGCATCCTGCGGTTTACTTCCCTAATCTTCTCCGCCACGCTTTTCAACACCCGTGTGCCGGGATCAAACCCCATCAGTGACTGGATCGTATGAAAGTTCCCGATATTCAGCATGATAATATTCACATGCTTGTCATTATAGAAAGTACGTTTCATATGGTTGGCATATGCACTGTACTTCATAAGCAGCGTAAAAGAATCCACGTAATCTTCAGGGCGCTGGATACCGATACTTATGATCAAAAGACTCACTGCTCCGCCGAACATCTCCACAAGCGCCGAGGGAACGGCCATCTGCACCAGCATGGAAACCAGACCGATGGGAATCACTGCACTGATCGCAAGAATCTTTCCCTTGCTGAACAGGATGCGGTACTGGACAATATATACGATATCAAAAATTATGTACAACATCGTAAGAACATACATCAGTGGAAACCATGGTCCTTTTGTATATCCGCCTTCCACCGAGAAAATCATCCCGTTGGCCGCGTTTACCACAAAGGCCGCCATCATAATTCCAAGAGGCAGGATCAGTAAAACCTGAAGCCCCGGATTCTTTCGCAGTTTGTGCCAGGTATCTGTCAGACCGATCACAAACAGAAGATGCAGCGGCGCACTCAAAAAATGTGTGATCAGATATCCCACATGAGCCGTGTACAGAGCCGAATCTGAAGCATTCTGACTGTTGTCAAGGACCACTGCCACAATATCAAAAGAAGCTGCTGTGATCGCGATCAGCATAGTACACAGAAAGATACGGTTCGGAGGGCCGCTTGTCATTTTACGGCGTATACATGAAACCAGCAGTATAACAAGCAGGATCAATGCTGCAATATCTAAACTTATACTTTTTCCCATGGCACATTTCCTTTTATGATGACAACAACGCAGATCTGTTTCTATCATATCAATCACAGCTTAAAAAGTCAACCAAACAGAACACTTATTCGGCATGACAACAGGTCAAAATTATGTTAAAATTTCAATAAATATTTTGTATCGAATCCATTATAATACAAGAAAGGGCTTAATCCTATGAACGATCACAAAATGGACCATAATTTAATCGAACATATGCTGATGATGCTGAATGTTGCCCAGCAAAATAACATCAACATTGATTTTCTGTCTGAGAATCTGGAACAAATAGAGAGTTCTATTCCCCTGGATCACGCAACTTTGAATTCTGTCTGTGCGATCATCAGATTCATGGACGAGATGCCCGGCGGTTTCCTGATCTACCATGCAGGCGGTGATGAAGAGATCATCTATGCCAACAAAGCTGTGCTCCGGATTTTCCGATGCCGTTCGCTGGAAGAGTTCCGGCATCATACCGGCAATTCCTTCAGAGGCATGGTCTGCCGCGAAGATGTGGAGATGGTAGAACAAAGCATCTCGGAACAGATTGCCCAGAGCCATCACGATCTGGATTATGTGGAATACAGAATTATTCGTAAAGACGGTGTTGTCCGCTGGGTCGAAGACTACGGACATTTTATCCAGAGTGAAGCGGTAGGAGACATTTTTTATGTATTTTTAACCGATTCTACGGATAAAAAGAATCATGTTCTATCCGAAAAAGCTGCCCTGATCAGCGAAAAAGAAGAGAAAGAACAAAAACTTCAGACTCTAATCGAAGAATATGATCAGGAGCGGAAAATCAATAATCAGGAACAGCTTCGCCGTCTCGATGTCATCGAGGGTCTCAGTGTCAATTATGCTTCTATTCTTTATGTCGATCTGGACCAGGACAAAGTACTTCCTTATCGTTTGAGCACCCGCACCGAA
>ERZ808035.1282-NODE-1282-length-13420-cov-9.198081_pt1 | contig 13420 bp, 13 predicted proteins | sample MGYA00380189_ERZ808035 | MGnify/ENA primary metagenome ERZ808035 (study PRJEB31490, sample SAMN06133407) | mouse gut metagenome | isolation source: M5_1 | host: mice | place: China: Chengdu | collected 2015-05 ...
TCTTTTCTCTTTTGGACCGTGCACGGCCCGTTTTCTCTTTTCTCCACAAGCGGAGAAAAGAGAAAATGGGGGGTGCAGCCCCAGACACGCCGGGCCCCGGCGTGTCGCCGTCCCGCCCCCGCGGGGCGGATTCCGCAGGAATCAAACTCTCCCGCCCCTATGGGAACAGAAACAGAAAGAAGGTGCCCCATGGCGGAACTCACCCCCATGATGAAACAATACCTGGAGATCAAAAAAGACCACCCCGACTCGATTCTCTTCTTCCGCCTGGGCGACTTCTACGAGATGTTCGACGAGGACGCCCGCCTGGCCTCCCGGGAGCTGGATCTGACCCTCACCTCCCGGGATCACGGCAAGCACTTAAAGCCCGTGGACGAGCGCATCCCCATGTGCGGCGTGCCCTACCACGCAAGCGAGGCCTACATCGCCCGCCTCATCGCCAAGGGCTACAAGGTGGCCATCTGCGAGCAGATGGAGGACCCCGCCACCGCCAAGGGGCTGGTGAAGCGGGATATTATCCGGGTGGTCACACCCGGCACCGTGATCAACGCGGCCTGCCTGGACGACAAGGCCGGAAACTTCATCTGCGGCATCTACATGGACTCCCGCTCCGCGGGAGCCGCCTTCTGCGATATCACCACCGGCAAGGCCCATCTGACAGGCTTTACCGGCAAAGACCGGGCGGAGCACGTGGTCAATGAGCTGGGCCGCTTCTCCCCGGCGGAGGCCATCTTAAATGACGGCGCCTATGGGGAGCCCGCCCTGACGGAGGCCCTGCGGGGGAAGTTCCGCTGCCGGGTGGAAAACGGCGGCGAGCGCCGCTTCCTCCTCCAGGAGGCGGAGCGGAATATCCGGAAGCAGTTTGGGGACGAGGCCTTCTCCCGCCTGCCCGCCGGGAACCCCACGGCGGCCATGGCCCTGGGCGGGCTGCTGAACTACCTCTACGAGACCCAGAGGACCGACCTCTCCCACATCAACGACCTGGACTATTACGAACAGGGCCGTTTTATGGAGCTGGATCTGACGGCCCGGCGGAATCTGGAGCTGACGGAGACCCTGCGCGGCAAGGAGAAGAAGGGCAGCCTCCTCTGGGTGCTGGACCGGACAAAGACCCCCATGGGAGGGCGGTGCCTCCGGAGCTGGCTGGAGCGGCCGCTGCTGTCCGTCACCGCCATCCGGAGGCGGAACTCCGCCGTGGCCGCCCTGGTGGAAAACACCATCGCCCGGGAGGAGCTGGCCGCCGCCATGACGGGCCTGGGGGATATGGAGCGGCTCACCGGCCGCATTGTCTACGGCACCGCCGGCGGGCGGGACATGGCCTCCCTCCGCGCCGCCATCGAAAAGCTGCCGGAGATCCGGGCTCAGCTCGCCTCCCTGCCGGACCGCCGGCTGGGGGAGCTGACGGCGGAGCTGGACACCCTGGACGACATCGGCGAACGGCTGTCCGCCGCCATCTGCGACGAGCCCCCCTTCTCCGTCCGGGAGGGCGGCTTTATCCGGGACGGCTTTGACGAAGAGGTGGACCGACTGCGCCACATCCTCAAAAGCGGCAAGGGCGTCATCGCGGAGATGGAGGCCCGGGAGAGGGAGAAGACCGGCATCCGCTCTTTAAAGATCGGGTACAACAAGGTCTTCGGATACTACATTGAAGTGACCAACACCTTCCGGGGCCAGGTGCCGGAGGGCTACATCCGCAAGCAGACCCTGGCCAATGCGGAGCGGTACATCACCCAGGAGCTCAAGGACTTAGAGCACGAAATTCTCACCGCCTCGGAGCGGGTGGTGGCCCTGGAGTACCAGCTGTTCACCCAGCTGCGGGAGGAGATCTCCGCCGCCGCCCAGCGGATTCAGAAAACTGCCGCCGCCGTTGCGGAGGCCGACGCCCTGACCTCCTTTGCCGCCGTGGCCGCCCGGAACGGCTACTGCCGGCCCGACGTGGACGAGTCCGGCGTCATCGAGATCCGGGATGGCCGGCACCCGGTGGTGGAGCGGGTTTTAAAAGACGCGCTCTTCGTCCCCAACGACACTTTTATGGGCCGGCAGGAGGGGCGGGTGGCCATCATCACGGGGCCCAACATGGCGGGCAAGTCCACCTACATGCGCCAGGTGGCGCTGATTGTGCTGCTGGCCCAGATGGGCAGCTTCGTCCCCGCCGCCCACGCCCATATCGGCATTGTGGACCGGATATTCACCCGCATCGGGGCCAGCGACGACCTCTCCGCGGGGCAGTCCACCTTTATGGTGGAGATGACGGAGGTGTCCGACATCCTGCGCCATGCCACAAGGGATTCCCTGCTGATTCTGGACGAGATCGGCCGCGGCACCTCCACCTTTGACGGCATGTCCATCGCCCGGGCGGTGCTGGAGCACTGCGCGGAGAAAAAGCAGGCAAAGACCCTCTTTGCCACTCACTACCACGAGCTGACGGAGCTGGAAGATACCCTTCCCGGCGCGGTGAATTACAACATCGCGGTAAAGACCCGGGGGGAGGACATCATCTTCCTGCGGAAGATCATCCCCGGCGGCGCGGACCGCAGCTACGGCATTGAGGTTGCAAAGCTGGCGGGGCTGCCGGACAAAGTGCTCCGGCGGGCCCGGGAGATCCTCACGGAGCTGGAGGCGGGAGACGGCGTGCCGCGGGCCGTGCCCCGGCGGGAGGCCGGCCAGATGTCCCTCTCCTCCATGGGCGAGGGCGAGGTGCTGGATGCCCTCCGCCGCTGTCAGCCGGACACGCTGACGCCCATTGAGGCGATGTCGCTGCTCTATGAGCTGAAGCGGAAATTACAGTGAGCGGCGGGCCGGGCCGCATGGCGCGCCAGGCGTTTTGCCGGAGGCAAACCCTTGAAGTTGTCCTTTCAAAGCCAAATCACATTTCCCGGAGGGATCGTCATGCAGAGAAGAAAGGCCGGCGCCTACATGTCCGCCGGAGAGCAGATCGGCGGAACCGTGTTTTTTGCCGTCTACCTGCTGGTGCTGCCCTTTGCCGCGGCGCCGCTGTTCGACCTGGCGGAGCTGCTGCTGGGAGTCCGCCTCTCCGACGCCGTGGAGACCCTGATCTACCATTACATCCTGGTGGCTGTAACCGTGGTTATCTTCCACGGTTTTCTGGCCCGGACCTCCCGCCGGCTGCTGGACAATCTCAGCGGCGCCGCAAAGACCGTGCTGGCGGGCCTGGTGGCCCTGTACGGTCTCAATGAGCTGGCCTACCGCCTGATTCACACGGCGGTGGGAGGCCGCACCAACCTCAACGACACCACCATCTCCGCCCAGATCGGCGGCGCACCCCATATGACGCTGGTCATTGTGGTGCTCCTGGCCCCTTTTGTGGAGGAGGTTCTCTTCCGGGGGCTGGTCTTCGGCAACCTGAAGGACAGGAGCCGGGCGGGGGCCTACCTGGTCTCCTGCCTCCTGTTCGCCCTGCTGCATGTCTGGCAGTTCGCCGTGGCCAGCCGGGATATCACCTATTTTCTGCTGATGGTGCAGTACCTGATTCCCGGGCTGGTGCTGGCCTGGGCCTATGAGCACTCCGGAACGCTGTGGGCCTCCGTCGCCCTCCACGCGGCGGCCAACGCCCTGTCCATCTGGACGATGATGGGCTGATTTTTTGAGGAATTGGGAGAGACTGCATGAGTTTTTTGGACACCCTCTGCCAGATGCTGGTGATTCTGTTTGCCATTGCCCTGGGTTATCTGGCCCACCGCCTGGGATACCTGAACAGCGAGACGGATCAGCGGCTCTCCAAGGTCATTTTGAACATCACCATGCCAGCCATGATTGTGGGGACGGTTCTCACAGGGGACACCCTGCCGGATTTGGCGGAGATTCTGGCCGTTTTAAAAGTGGCGGCGGTCTTTTACCTGCTGGAGCTCGCATTTGCACTGGCGGCGCCCCGTGTTCTGGGCGGCACGCCGGGGCAGAAGGGGGTGTGGCGGTTCAGCCTGCTCTTTGCCAACGTGGTCTATATCGGCTATCCGGTGGCAGAGGCGCTGTTTGGCCCGGGGGCCCTCTTCTACGCGGTGATCCTGGCCCTGCCCTTTAATCTGCTGTCCTACACCCTGGGGCCCATGATGCTGGTGGGCGCCGGCCGCTTCCGCTGGAGGCAGGCCGTCACCCCCTGCGCCGTGGCCGCCCTCATCGGGCTGTTCCTGGCCCTGACCCGGCTCCGGCTCCCGGCCATTGCGGGGGAGTGCCTGTCCTTTGTGGGGGGCGTTACGGTGCCCCTCTCCCTGCTGGTGGTGGGCTCGCTGCTGGCAGGGCTCCCCATCGGGCGGGTATTCAGGGCCCCCAGGCTCTGGGCGCTCTCCGCCCTGCGGCTCCTGGTCATTCCGGCGGCGCTGTTTTTTATCCTGCGGGCCATGGGGACGGAGCCCATGCTGCTGGGCATTGCGGTGATTGAAATCGCCATGCCCGTGGCCATCAACGGCAGCATGCTGAGCCTGGAGTACGGCGGGGACACGGAGTGCATGGCCCAGGCCATCCTGCTGACCACGGCGGCCTCCATCATCACCATTCCGCTGATTGCGGCCCTGCTGCTGTGATGGGAAGGCGGCTTTTCGCCGGGGCGGAGGCCGCAGATTTTTGAGAGGAGGGATCCCCATGCCCCATATCCGCCAATTGGACGCCCACGTCGCCGACCTGATTGCCGCCGGCGAGGTGGTGGAGCGCCCTGCCAGCGTGGTAAAGGAGCTGGTGGAAAACGCCATTGACGCCGGCTGCTCCGCCGTGGTGGTGGAGATCCGCCGGGGCGGTATGGGGCTCATCCGCGTCACCGACAACGGCTGCGGCATCGCCCGGGAGGAGCTGCCCACCGCCTTTCTCCGCCACGCCACCAGCAAGCTGCGCACCCCGGAGGACCTGGGGAAAATCGGCACCCTGGGATTCCGGGGCGAGGCGCTGGCGGCCATTTCCGCCGTCAGCCGGGTGGAGATTCTCACCCGGCAGCGGGGGGCGGGCAGCGGCGCGTCCCTCCGCCTGGAGGGGGGCGTCCCGGAGGCCGTGGAGGAGGCCGGGGCCCCGGAGGGCACTGCCATCACCGTACGGGATCTGTTTTTCAACACCCCGGCCCGGCTGAAATTCATGCGGAGGGACAGCGCGGAGACCGCCGCCGTAACGGGGTTGATGCAGCACCTGTCCCTGTCCCATCCGGACATCTCCTTCCGGCTGCTCAAGGACGGCGCGGAGGCCCTTCACACCCCCGGGGACGGGAAGCTGGGCTCCGCCGTCTACGCGGCCCTGGGCCGGGACTTCGCCCGGGGGCTGGTGCCGGTGGAGGGCCGGGGCGGGGAGATCGCTGTCACCGGTTTTGTCACGTCCCCCCTCCAGGGCCGGGGCTCCCGGTCCATGCAGGTGTTTTTTGTCAACGGGCGGTTTATCAAGTCCCAGCTGCTGACGGCGGCCCTGGAGGAGGGCTACCGCAATCAGCTTATGAAGGGGAAGTTCCCCGGCTGTGTGCTGGCAGTCACCCTGCCCGCCGCCGCCGTGGACGTCAACGTCCACCCCGCCAAGACCCAGATTAAGTTTGCCCGGGAACGGGAGGTGTTCGACACGGTGTACCACACGGTGCTGGACAGCCTGACGGAGCGGGGCGGGCCGGTTTCCGCCCCGCCCGCTCCGGAGGCGGCGGCAGATCCCCGGCGGGATTTCTTCCGGGCCATGGATGCCGCAACTTACCGGGAGCAGGCCGGAAAATCCGCCTCCGCCCCGGCCGGCCGGCCCGCCTGGGATACGGAGCGGCACGCCTCGGCAAAGCTGGCGGATTGGCAGCCCGGCATCCCCTACCGGCTCTCCGGCGCCGGTCAAGCGGAATCCGCCGCCCCGGATCGGCGCCGGGGCGCAGGCCCCGGGGCGGCCGCTGTGCCTCCGGCCAGGCGGGATCCGCCGGCGCCCCCGCCGGCCTCCGTCCCGGAGCGGGCGCCGGCAGGGGAGGAACCGCCCGGGCGTCGTTTTGTGCCCGCTATTCCGGCGGAGCGTCAGGCGCCGGCGGCCCAGCAGACGCTGGAGCCGCCGGAGGAAGCCCCCTGGCGCATTGCCGGAGAGGTGCTGCGCACCTATATCGTCTGCGAGAGTGAAGACGGCTGCGTCTACCTCATCGACAAGCACGCCGCCCACGAGCGGATAAACTTTGACCGGCTGAAGGCGGCCCGGACGCCCCCCATGCGGCAGACCCTGCTCCGGCCCGTGGCGGCGGAGCTGAAGTGGGAGGACGGTGCACTGCTGCTGGAAAACCTGCCGCTGCTGGAGCAGTTCGGCTTTGCCTGCGAGGATTTCGGCGGCGGGGCGGTGCTGGTGCGGGAGGTTCCCTCGGACATTGACCCGGAGGACGTCTCCGCCACGCTGGAGGAATTTGCGGAAAACCTGCGCACCGGCCGCTCCCCGGAGGAGCGGAGGGAGAGCCTGCTGCACACCATGGCCTGCAAAGCCGCCATCAAGGGCGGATGGAACAGCGACCCGGCGGAGCTGCGGGCGCTGGTGGACAAGGTGCAGAGCGGCGAGGTGCGGTACTGCCCCCACGGACGGCCCGTGGCGGTAAAACTGACAGGACATGAGCTGGAGAAGATGTTTAAAAGGGCGTGATCCCTCTTCGAGGGGGAGCAGGCTCCCATCTCCGGCCTAGGAGCCGCCCTGCGGGCGGTTGGCCTCCGAAACGCGCCTGCTGGCGCAGCCTCGACCTCCCCCGCCACCGGTGACGTCGGTCACTGGTGCGTGCGCCCAAGGCGCACAGGTCAGTGTATTTTTGCGACGCGCATGTCGCCGCAACATAATTTCAATTGGTTTCTCCGCCTGCGGCGGAGAAACCGGGGGCTGCGGCCCCGGACCCCGAAAGGAGATCAGCATGGCGAAAAAGGACCAGCGTTTTCTTGAGCAGTACCGGTACGACACCATGACTACCATGACCAAAATTCTGGTGGACCGGCAGACCGGAGTGAATTACCTCTTCCACCAGTCCGCCAACGCCGGGGGGCTGACGCCCCTGCTGGACCGGGAGGGAAAGCCCGTTGTCACCGCCGTATTTGACGAGGATTGATATGAAGCTGTTGTTTGTTGACTGCTGTGTGAGCCAGCGGGGGGCCGATTCCCGCACCCGGGCCCTGGCGGACGCCTTCCTCTCCGCCTTCCGGGAGGCCCATCCCCGGGCTGAGGTGGAGACCGTCTCCCTGGAGGCCCTGGATATCAGGCCGTTTTTCCCGCCCGCCCTGGAGGAGCGGGACGCGCTTGCAGAGGCCGGCGCTTTTGACGCCCCGGTGTTTGCCCTGGCCAGGCAGTTCCGGCAGGCGGACAAAATCGCCGTGGCCGCTCCCTTCTGGGATCTGAGCTTCCCCGCCGCTTTGCGGGTTTATATCGAGCACATCTCCGCCAACGGCCTCACCTACCACTACGAGTCCGACGGCTGCCACGGGGACTGCGCCGCCTCCCGGCTGGCCTACCTCACCGCCGGGGGCGACTTTGAGCGGCCGGAGAGCCTGGGCGTGCTCTACTGGAAGCAGCTTGCCGCCATGTTCGGCATCCCCGGGTTTGACTATGTGTTCGCCGGCGGGCTGGATGTGGATCCCTCCCGGATTCCGGCGATTATGGCCGCCGCCTGCGAGCAGGCCCGGCGGCTGGGGCGGGACTTCTGATGGGGAAGAGGATCGTCTGCGTCACGGGCCCCACGGCCTGCGGAAAGACCACGCTGGGGGTGCTGCTGGCAAAGCAGTACGGCGGCGAGGTGGTCTCCGCCGACTCCATGCAGATTTACCGGGGGCTGACCGTCGGCACCGCGGCCCCTACGCCGGAGGAGATGGACGGCGTGCCCCACCACATGGTGGCCGTGGCGGACGCGGGCGAGCGGTGGTCCGCCGCCCGGTACGCCCGGACCGCCACCCCCGTTATCGACGATATCCTCGCCCGGGGGAAGCTCCCCATCCTGGTGGGCGGCACGGGGCTTTGGCTGGACGCCGTCGTCCGGGGCCACGGCTTTGCCCCCGGCAGCGCCGGAGGCGGGATTCGCCGGCAGCTCCAGTCCCGGCTGGAGGCGGAGGGCGTCGCCCCCCTGCTGGCGGAGCTGCGCCGGGTGGACCCCGCCGCGGCGGAGCGGCTGCACCCGGCGGATGAGAAGCGGATTCTCCGGGCCCTGGAGGTCTGGCTGGAGACGGGGAAGACCATCACCGCCCACAATGAGGAGACAAAGCGCCTGCCGCCGCGGTATGACGCGGTGTGGATCGGCCTCCGCTTTGCAGACCGGGAGGATATGAGGGCCCTCATCGACCGGAGGGTGGACGCCATGGTGGAGCAGGGGCTTCCGGAGGAGGCCCGCGCCCTGCTGGAGCGGGGGCTGCCCAGGGACGCCACCTGTATGCAGGCCATCGGCTACAAGGAGTTTCTGGGTGTGCTGGAGGGGACGCGCACGGAGGCGGAGGCCGTTGCGGAGGTAAAGCTCCGCTCCCGGCAGTACGCCAAACGCCAGCTGACCTGGCTGCGGCGGAATCCGGACATCCACTGGATATATTGGGAAAAAAAGCGGGATTTTGCAAAAGCCCTACGCATTTCGACGGAAATCCTGTCCGCTGCCGGCGTATTCTAGATTTAGGGCGGGCAGGGACAAAGAGGCTGTTCGCCCATGAAAGAAAAAAGGAGCGGACAGTATGCAGACAAAAGCGAATTTACAGGATATCTTTCTTCTTCGGGCCAAACGGGACAGGCTTCCAGTCACCATGTTTTTGATGAACGGCTTTCAGATGCGGGGCGTCATCACAGGCTTTGACGCCTTTGTCGTGGTGCTGGACAGCGACGGCAGGCAGCAGGTTATCTATAAACATGCGATTTCAACCATTGCCCCGGCAAGGGCCGTGGATCTGGCGGAGATGGAGGGCTGACGCCGCGGGGACGCAGGCGGGCCTCCTGCCGGGCCGGGACCCGAAACCGGCAGGGCGGGGTTCCGTGCGGATCTCCGCGGGGCGAAACGCCCTGCGGCGCGGCGGACCCTCCCGGAGAAAATCACGGCAGGCACAAGGAGACCCCCTATGAAAACCACCTCTCTCGGAACCAGAATACTGATGCTGCTGGTAGCCCTGGGCGTGACGGCTTATTTTGCCTATCAGGGCCTGCGCTATCTGGACAACCCCCTTACCACCACCGTGGCCTACGCCTATACCGTGGACGAGACCATCGAGGTCTCCGGCTACGTCGTGCGCAAGGAGCAGGTGCTGGAGGACGACGCCGGCGGCCTGCTGCGGCTGACCCGGGCGGAGGGCGAGCGGGTCAGCGTGGGCGGCACGGTGGCGGCGGTCTACGCCGATCAGGCCTCCCTGGACCGGCAGAATGCAATTGACACCCTGGAGGCCCGGATCGAACAGCTGGAGTACGCCCGGGACGCCTCTCTCAGCTATGAGGCCTTTGCCAAGCTGGACAGCCAGATTGCCCAGAACCTGCTGGAGCTGCGGACTGCGCTGACGGCCGGACGGCTGGACACGGTGGAGAGCCGCGGCAGCGAGCTGCGGGCGCTGGTGATGAAGCGGGATTATACATATTCCGGCGACGATCTGGACGGACAGCTGGAGACCCTGCGGCAGGAGCTCTCGGATCTGCGGCGGCAGTCGGCCGGCTCCGTCCACCCGATCAGGGCCCCGGCGTCGGGGCTGTACTCCGCCGTGGTAGACGGCTATGAGAACGTGCTTACGCCGGAGGGCATTCAGGAGCTCACCCCCTCCCGGCTCAGCGCGCTTCAGCCGGACGGCGCCGCCTCCCATGTGGGGAAGCTGATCCTGGGGGATAACTGGTATTACGCGGCCCCCCTGCGGGCGGGGGAGATTAAGGACATCCGGGAGGCGGGGGACATTGCCATTCGGTTCTCCAAGGATGTGGAGCAGGATCTGGACGTGGACATCCTGTCCGTGGGCTGGGAGGAGAACGGCCGGTCCGTGGTGGTATTCCAGGGGAAATACGGGCTCTCCCAGCTGACGCTGCTGCGCCAGCAGAGTGCGGAGATTGTTCTGAACACCACGTCCGGCATTCGGGTTCCCCAGGAGGCGCTGCGGATCGTCCCCCAGACCGTCACCGGCGAGGACGGCAGGGAGACGGAGGTCCCGGTCACAGGCGTATACTGCGTCGTGGGCCTGAAGGCTGTGTTCAAGCCTGTGGAGGTGCTGTACAACGGGGACGGCTTTGTGCTGCTGCGGGCCGGCTCTACGCAAAATAAACGGGTGCTGCGGGCCGGGGAGGAGGTCATCGTCACCGCAAACGACCTCTACGACGGAAAGGTTGTGGGGGAATGAGAAAACGAAAGGATGAGGAGAGCTTATGACCATTGCGGAGAACATTGCCCGGGTGCGTCTGGAGCTGGCCGACGCCGCAAGAGAGGCGGGCCGGCGGCCGGAGGAGATCGTCCTGGTGGGCGCCAGCAAGATGAACGGCGCGGACGCCTGCCGGGAGGCCATCGCCGCCGGGATTGACGCTCTGGGGGAGAACCGGGTGCAGGAGATGGTGAAGAAGCTGGCGGAGAACGCCTATGACGGCGCACCGCTGCACTTCATCGGCCATCTCCAGCGCAACAAGGTGAGGCAGGTGGTGGGGCAGGTATCCCTGATCCAGTCCGCCGGCTCCCTGGAGCTGCTGGATGAGATTGAAAAGGCCGCGGCCCGGCTGGATCTGGTTCAGGACGTTTTGCTGGAGGTCAACATCGGCGGCGAGGAGGCCAAGAGCGGCTTTGCGCCCTCCGCCGTCTTTGCCGCGGCGGAGAGCGCCCTGTCCCGGGGCCATGTGCGGGTGCAGGGCCTGATGACCATCCCCCCCGCGGATGCCGGCCGGGAGGCCAATATGCAGTATTTTCAGGAAGTTCACGCGCTTTATGTTGACATCAATGAAAAATTGTTCCATAATGGATTAAAGTATCTCTCCATGGGCATGAGCGGCGACTATGCGGACGCCGTCCGCGCCGGCGCCACCATGGTCCGGGTGGGCACCGCCATTTTCGGTGCCCGCGATTACAGTCTGTGACCGGGCGGCCGTACGCTGCCCGGCGCAAAGCCGCCTCGCGGCAGGCTTTGGAAAGTGGTTTTGCCCAGAGAGGCGCATTGAGGAGGCTTTGCTATGAGCATTATCGACGAGCTGAAAAAATGGACCCACCCCTATGAGGATGAGGACGAGGAGTTTGACGAATTTGAGGAGCCGGCCCGCAAGGATGTCTTTGACGACCACCGGAATAAATACGACGACCGCCGGAACAAGGTGGTCAATATCCACGCCACCACGCAGCTGAAGGTGGTGCTGGTAAAGCCGGAGCGGTTTGAAAATGCCTCTGAGATCGCCGACCACCTGAAGGACAAGCGCACGGTGGTGCTGAACCTGGAGTCCACCAACAAGGACATTGCCCGCCGCCTGATTGATTTTCTCTCCGGCGTGGCCTATGCCGGAGAGGGCAAAATCAAAAAGGTGGCTGCCAATACATATATTATCACGCCCTATCATGTGGATATTGAGGGCGATTTGATTGACGAGCTGGAAAGCAACGGGCTCTATTTTTAAAGAGGCGGCGCACCGCTGACAGGGGGTATTGCTGGAATGCTGACACCGCAGGAGGTCTCCTCCCATGCCTTTGCCAAGGGGTTTATGGGCGGATACAATATGGCCATGGTGGACGAGTTCTTGGACGAGCTCACCGACGACTACACGGCATTGTATAAGGAAAACGCAGCGCTGAAAGCCAAGATGAAGGTGCTGGTGGAGAAGGTGGAGGACTACCGCGCCACGGAGGACTCCATGCGGGCTACGCTGCTGACGGCCCAGAAGATGGCGGATTCCATCGTCCGGGAGGCGGAGGCCCGGCGGGACAGCCTGCTGGCCCAGGCGGAGACGGACGCCCGGGAGCGGATCGCACAGATCCAGCGGGAGGTGGAGGCGGCGGAGGACCGCCTGCGCCAGGGACAGCGGGAGCTGGCCCAGTTCATTGCCGCCACCAGAGACGTTTGCAACAAAGAGCTCCGGTTTTTGGAGGAGCTTCCCCAGCTGCCGGTGGACATCCCGGAGCCGGCGGTTCCGGTACAGGAGATCGGGGAGACTGTGGCGGACTCCTTTGCGGAAAAGGCCGCCCCGCCGGAATCTGCCGCGGAGAAGCCCGATGCAAGGGAAGCTGCGGCGGAGGCCGCCGTGCCCCCTGCGGAAGATATCCCCGTGCCGGCCCAGCCCGTACCTGAGGGCGACCCCTTTGCCAGGGACGACACGGAGCCCACCCGCCGCATGAAGTTCGACAAGCTCAACGACCTGAAATTCGGGCCCAACTACACGGGCGGGACCTGATTTGGCTGTGTCCGCAGCCGGACGGGCGGCGGATTTGGATGCGGCCTCTTAGAAGCGGCTGTGCTGTTAGGGCCGTTTTTCCGGGGAGGGACAGGCATGGAAGCGCAGAGGCCTATCATCGCCTTTCTGTACGATTTTGACAAGACGCTCTGCACTACGGATATGCAGAACTATGCCTTTATCCCCAGCCTGGGCATGACTCCGGCGGAGTTCTGGGCGGAGGCCAACGGCTTTGGCCGCCGCAACCGGATCGACGGGATTTTGGCCTATATGTACACCATGCTCCGGGAGGCGGAGCGAAAAAACCTGCCCTTTACCCGGGCGGATCTGGTGGATAAGGGGCGGGGCATTGTCCTCTTTCCCGGCGTGGAGGGATGGTTCCGCCGCATCAATGAGTACGGCAGGACGCTGGGAGTCCAGGTGGAGCACTACATCATCTCCTCCGGCCTCCGGGAGATCATCGAGGGATCCTCCATCAGCGGGGAATTCCGGGAGATCTATGCCAGCGAGTTCTACTATGACGAAAACGGCGTACCTGTCTGGCCCAAGCTGGCGGTGAACTTCACCGCCAAGACCCAGTTTGTCTACCGCATCAATAAAGGCGTGCTGGACGTGTCCGACGACAAGACCCTCAACGACTCCATGCCTGACGACAGCAAGCGGGTGCCCTTCACCAACATGGTCTATATGGGGGACGGCCTCTCGGACGTGCCCTGCATGAAGATGATGCGGGCCTACGGCGGCCAGGCCATCGCCGTGTACCAGGCGGGGAACCGCCAGGGCGTGGAGGATCTTCTGGCCAAGGGCCGGGTGGATTTTATCTTTCCGGCGGACTACAGCGAGGGTACGGCGCTGGATACCACGGTGAAGCACATCATCCAGAAGATGGCCATCGCGGATCTGCTGTGGGAGGAAAACGCCCAGCAGCTGCGCGGCATCGGCGGGGATGTGCTCCCGGACCAGGTGGGGCTGTTTTAAAAAACCGTTTGGGAACGGTTCTCAGGGCGGGCGCATCTGCGCCCGTTTTTTCTCTTTACAAACGGTAGCTCTTTTGCTAAACTATACCCTGCGTATTAGGCCTTGTTTGAAAATTGGGGGAATGCCGGATTGCGGCAGATTTTTTTGCCAGGCAAGGCGATTTCCCGCAGGA
>ERZ808035.1283-NODE-1283-length-13411-cov-3.143468_pt1 | contig 13411 bp, 9 predicted proteins | sample MGYA00380189_ERZ808035 | MGnify/ENA primary metagenome ERZ808035 (study PRJEB31490, sample SAMN06133407) | mouse gut metagenome | isolation source: M5_1 | host: mice | place: China: Chengdu | collected 2015-05 ...
TACTTTTTTGTATCCAGGAGAAAAGCGGACCAGATCAAGCTTCTCACAAAGGACAGCGCGGCGGAGGGCGTTGTTATTTTTCCCGTGTGGAAGGAGGACCCGGAGAAGATCGTACTGATCCGGCAATACCGATATCCGCTCGATGATGTGCTGTATGAGCTTCCGGCGGGATTGATTGACGAGGGGGAGACGCCAGCGTGTGCGGCCATCCGTGAGATGAAGGAGGAGACAGGGCTGTCATTTGAGGTGTACACAGACGGAGATGCAGCATACCGGAGACCGTTTTTTATGGGGGCTGGATTTACAGATGAGAGCTGCAATGCCATTTTCGGATATGCCAGCGGGAGTATTAGCCGCAGAGATCAGGAGGATACAGAGTCCATTCAGGTGTTGATTGCCGACAAGCAGGAGGTGCGTCGCATTCTTCGGGAAGAGAAGGTTTCTATCAGGGCGGCCTATCTGCTTATGAGCTTTCTGCACATGACGAAGAATGAACCATTTGGTTTTTTGGATTAGATTAAATAACAATCGTTTTCTGAAAAAGTGTGTTCATTTTCTGAAAAATGTGATATGATGGATTGGAAGAATGATAGGTATTTGTTCAGATGAAAAGGTTTATAGCATTTATAAAATCAGAAGATTACAATCCTTTTGAAGTTTCTTAATGAAGTTTAATTTCAAAGCTTTGCTTCAGATTTTAGGAAAGAAGGTTGATCAAAGTGTTCGATAAAGAAGACGTAAAAGTACAGGCAAATCTGGGGAGTGCAGCAGAGGAAACAAAGGAATCTTCAGTCAAAACGGAGCTTGCGCCAAAGATTCAGACAGCACAGGTTAAAGCGGTGTCTGAACCACAAGTACAGGCAGAGTCCACGCCAGAGATTCAGAATCAGACAGTTGCAGAGGCGTCAAAAGATAGTGGATACCGCTCAGAAATCAATGGAGTTGAGATTGATTTCGAACTTCAATACCGCGACAGGGAAACAGACATGAAGGATATTGCGAAGAGAGTTACAGAGGATTATGTGAAAAGAGGAAATGACGCATCCAAGATCGGGTTGATTCAGGTGTACTTAAAGCCCACCGATTATACAGCATATTATGTGATCAACAATTCCTATGAGGGAAAGATTCCTTTATTTGAATAAGGGCAGAGACGTAGATCAAAACAGTGCGCTGTAAAATAATAACCGTTATGGAGAGGGGATTCTCCGTAGCGGTTATCTTATTATACACGCGGATGCAGAAAGGAACTATGCAGCAGTCATCAAGCGGACAATAATGGCAGATTATTGCGTGGAGTGCATCTGAATTTGACATTTTGATTGGGGTAAACTATACTAATTTAAACAATTGTGTGAATAATATATGAAAAGTGTACAAAACTGTGTCACACCGATCTAGGGTGTAGAGAAAGGGGCAGGGGGAACATATGAAAAAGGTAACAATACAGGATATTGCGGCGGAGATGGGGCTTAGCCGCAATACCGTGGCAAAAGCACTCAATGGAGGGCTTGTCTCTCCGCAGACGAGACATGCGGTCGTGCAGAAGGCATGGCAGATGGGGTATACCAAACTCGATGACAAATTGGTGGAGGAGGTCAAATCGACATACCGAAGAGCGAATACAGGGACAATACTAGTGTTATTTAATCATATGGAGTCTGCTTTCTGGACAAGGGCACTTGCAGGAATCAGCAACGCAGTCAACGATGAGGGCTATCGTATGCAGCTTCATGTGGTGGATGAGAAGGACAAAGATGGAGAAATCACAGGCAGATTGATCGCGGAGGATGTGAAGGGGATTATATTTTTGAGTGTGTTTTCGGTGAAGTTCGTCAAAGGAATCGGACGCAAGAAACTGCCAATGACATTTTTTAACAGCCCGGTCAATGCGCAGGAGTACATCAAACTTGGCGATGTCATCAATGTCGAAGGGTTTTACTCTATGAGTGCACTCACAGAGTATGTGATTAGGCAAAAGGGCTGTGCGAGATTTGCCTATATCGGATTTGCGGAGGGGTCACGTATGATTCAAGCGCGCTATCTGGGATTTTTAAATGCGTGTAACCAGAATCATATTCAGCTGGACGAACGGATGCAGTACACGCGGCCTGCCAATAACCTCAGCTTTAGCTATGCGATGGTGGAGGAGGTTGTCAAGGATATGGCGTATATACCAGACGCGATCATTTGCGAGGATGACGATGTGGCAAAGAACGTCTCGCTTGCTCTTTTGCAGCGGGATTCTCAAGCGGTGAAAAGGATGGTGATTACTGGCTTTAACAATACACTAGAGGCAGATTTCTTCAAGAGTGACATTCTCACGGTGGACGTGCGCATCGAGGAGATGGGCAGACGGCTGGTAAAATCCGTGATCGACAAGGTAAAATGTCCGACAATGGACGTAGCGTTCACGACCATCGCGACCTATCCAAAAATCTGAATGAAAAATAAGTAAAAATCATAGAGAAAACATAGATGAAATAAGAATGAAAATAGAAGATATCCGGTGACAATGAGGGAAATACGTGATATAATTCCAATATCTACATAACGTGGTAATAAAAACGTCATCTTGTATGATGAAAAGTTCCGGCGTTAAATATATAGATTGTAAGAGAGGTTTGAAGCAATGGATTACAAAATAGTAACAGACGGTTCTTGTGATTTGCCGCCAGCCTTCTGTCAGGAAAAAGATGTTGACGTAGTTCCCTTTTATGTATCCTTTGACAGTGAGACATACCAAAAAGAAATCGCTGAGATGCCAATTCGCGACTTTTATGAGCAGATGGTGTCAGACCCCACCACGTTCCCAAAATCCTCTATGCCCTCTGTGCAGGACTATGTGGATGTTTTTCTGCCAATTGTGAGAGAAGGAAAGGCAGTCATTTGTATCTGCATCACCACCAAATTCAGCGGCTCTTACCAGTCTGCGATGAATGCAAAGGAAATGGTGCTTGAGAGCTTTCCAGATGCCAGAATCACCGTGATGGACTCCACGATTAACACGGTATTGCAGGGAATCTTTGTGATTGAGGCGATCAGAATGCAGGAGGCAGGGCTTCCATATGATACAGTGTTAGAGCGGCTTGAGGCAATCAAGAGCACCGGGCGGATTTTCTTTACTGTCGGCAATATTGACTACCTCAAACATGGCGGGCGCATTGGCAAACTGGCTGGAATCGCAGGGTCCATGCTGGGCATCAGACCGCTGATCACCTTAAAAGAAGGAGAAATCTTTCCGTCAGGTCTGGCGCGCAGCCGCAAGAAATCGCTTGAGAAGGTGTATGAACTTTTGTGGCAGTATCTTCAGGAAGTTCATGCAGTATCAGGAGAATATCATATCTGTGTGGGCTATGGCTATGATCTCGAGGAGGCGGAGGAGTTCCGCAAGGGGGCAGTCAGCTACCTCAATGCAAAGGGCTATGCCATTACCGATGCTGAGCTGCAAAAGTATCAGATCGGCGCGACGATCAGCGTGCACACAGGACCTTATCCGCTGGGATTTGGTGTGATTAAAAAAAGCATGTGATATGGAAACAAGAAAGGAGAACGAACGCATATGGCAAGATATACACTAAAGAACACACAGATCAGCATTGAGGTGGACACACTGGGTGCTGAGTTAAAGTCACTTAAAAAAATAACAACTGGAACGGAATATATGTGGGATGCAAAACCCGAATACTGGAAGCGGACCTCACCCGTACTGTTTCCCTTAGTAGGCAGCTTAAATAACGGTAGTTATAGATATGAGGGGAAGGAATATCCCATGTCCCAGCACGGCTTTGCGCGGGATATGGAGTTTGAACTTCTGCGCCAGACAGAGGATACACTGGTATTTGAGTTGAAGTCTACGGACGAGACTAAGGCAAAGTATCCGTTTGATTTTGCGTTAGAGCTTGGCTATCGTCTGGAGGAAAATCATGTTATCTTATCATGGAAGGTGACAAACTGCGGTGAGAAAGAGATGCATTTCAGCATCGGCGGACATCCGGCGTTTCTGTGTCCAATCAATAACAGGGGTGTGCAGACAGAATATAAGCTGTTATTTGATACAAAAGATAAGATAACATCTGGTATTATTGGGAACGGCGGCACGCTCTCAGCGCGCACCAAGGACTTTACCTTGCAGGATGGCATGATGGATATTACAGCGGATTTATTTGATGAGGATGCGCTGATCATCGAGCACGATCAGGCGCACAGCGTAGCGCTGTGTGACAGCGAGGGGCAGCCTTATTTAACAGTGCGCTTTGATGCGCCGCTGTTTGGCATCTGGTCGCCCGCTAAGATCAATGCACCGTTTATCTGCATCGAACCGTGGTACGGCAGATGTGACCGGGAGGCGTTTCGCGGCGACTTGTCTGAGCGCGAGTGGGGCAATACGCTTGCGGCGGGCGAGGTGTTTTCTGCGGAGTATTCAGTAATAATATAGAAGAATCGAGATGCGAAATGCACATGATTGCCAAATTTTTTCGTCGAAATGCTGAAAATGAATTCCCTTATTCTGTATAGTACAAAAATTATGGTAGAATAACAGATGTCGTATGACAACCATATGAATTGAGAGAGAGAATAAGGAGGGCGAAAAATGAGAAGCATCAAGGCAAAACTCATCATGTTAGGTGCCGTGTCCATCGTGTGTACGGTGATACTCGGCTTGGTCGGCATCTATATCATGAACAGCAACAACGCAAACAATCAGGTGTTGAATGACATCAACAACATCAACCTCAAACAGAACGAGAACACGACACAGGAAACCTCGTTTCTGTATGATCTGGACTTGAATCATTATCAGACGATTCAGTCAAACCTCGCCTTTATGGAGGAAGCGGCAGCAGGCGCATTGACGTACAGTAAGGGTGAACCGTATGACGCAGACTTACAGAGTGTGGCAGCGACGATCACCACAGTGAGCGGCAACACTTCAGAGCTGAATAAGCTGCTTGGCGAGCGCGGTTTTCAGAGCGGCAGCGGCATGTATGCAAACTACGTCGGCGGAGATGAAGCGCTGGCGGATGCCATTAGCAGAATGTCAGGGGAGTCTGGCTGGGTGGACGGCGTCTGGGACAGTGTGCTGCTGGGAAATGTTGCATCACAGCCCATCGGGGGCAAAAACTATAAAAAGACAACATACGCCCACAAGCTTCCTGAAATCAGCAAGCGTGATATGCTGCTGGTCCGCATGGGCGGAAATGGCATCGAGTATACAGGGGATGTGTATGTCACGAACATTAAGCTGGACAGCACAGTGCTTCCGCTGGCAGAGATTGACTTGGAAGTGCTGGCAGCTTCTTATGGAGACGGACTGGCAGGGGTGGAGGTTTCAGCCTTTGACGGCATGGACGCGCTGCATATCCAAACACAATTTGCCAATGTCAACGGAAACTGGCAGGAGGTGACGGCAAAAGTTGATGTTAAGGGCATCAATATTGCGGATTACAAAAATGTGTCCTTTGACTTGTATTTCGAGGAGAAGGAAACGCCAGAGATCAGTATCGCGACGGCATATGATGGAAAGTATGACTTTGAGGGAGAACTCAAAAATGCAAACGATCTGTTTGATACATACAATAAACTTGTGGCGGAGGGCAGTGATACAGGAAGTTATCCAACAGAGATTATAGCACTCTTAAATGAGCTGGTCACAAATGCACCGCTGTACACAAAAGACGCAGAGATCGCGGAGACGCTGGCATCGAATTTTGCAACAAAACTTTCGGCGGTGGAGAGCATTGTCGAGTACGACAAGGATATTCTGGCATTGAAGGCAGAGAACAACACCCTGAATACGACGCTCACCAACGAGACCTCAGCGGTGCGCAGCAAGATTGAGGAGTTGACCAGCACACAGAAGATGACAATGTCCACGTTAATCTATGTCGTGTTCATCGTGGGTTCCGTGCTCGTGGTGCTGCTCACGATCTTTGTAATTACTTCGGTACAGAAGAGTATCAAAAAGTTTAAAGGGGCGCTGACGCACATTTCAGAGGGTGAGATTACAATCAAGGCAGAGACAGGAAACGGGGACGAGTTTGACACCTTTGGGCGCTCCCTCAACAGAATGACTGACAAGCTGTCAGATGTGATTACAAATGTAAAACAGTGCGAAATGGAGTTAAAAAACAGCGGTGCAGAGCTTGAGTCGATCTCGCAGGGTTCAGAACAGACCTCAGAGCATATTGATGCGGCTATCTCAGAGATTGCGCTCGGTGCCACGAATCAGGCGCGGGATGTGGAGACCTCCACAAGCGAGATTGTCAATTTGGGCGAGCTGATGGACAGCATGGATGCAGACATCGCGGAGCTTGACGAGACCTCCATCAACATGAAGCAGGCAAGCGATGAGGCAGTTACAATCCTGAGTGCGCTGAGCCGTTCTAACAGCAACATGACGGAGGGAATCCACCGCATTGCCCAGCAGATCACGCGGACAAACGATTCTGTGAAAGAGATCGAGGAGGCGGCATCTCTGATTTCTTCCATCGCAGACCAGACCAATCTGCTGTCATTGAATGCCAGCATTGAGGCAGCTAGGGCAGGTGAGGCAGGAAGAGGCTTCGCGGTTGTGGCTTCTGAGATACAACAGTTGGCAGAGCAGTCCAACAAGTCGGCAGACAGCATCTTTGGCATTATCACGAACCTCATCAATGAGTTCAAAGAGACGCTGGATACGATGGCGGAAGTTGAGACTGCCACAAATGACCAGAACCAGAAGCTGACAGATACACAAAAGCAGTTTGAGATTGTAAATGAAGGCATCGCGCAGTCAAGGGACAAGACTGCGGTGATCAAGGGCGCAATCAGCGAGTGCAATCGGGTGCGCAATACAGTGTCTGAGATCATGCTGAACCTGTCTGCGATCTCGGAGGAGAATGCGGCATCTGCCACAGAGACCGCCACGGCGATGCAGAAGCTAAATACCACCATCTCAGAATTATTGCAGGAGTCACAGAAGCTTTTGACCATCTCCTCTCAGCTAGAGCAGGATATGACGTTTTTTAAGCTAGGATAAAAAATTGACACAGCAAGCAAGAGGGAATCATTCTTCCTGCTTGCTTTTTTAATGACGTGAAATAATTGAAATTAATGTCGGAATGTGTTAAGCTTCTTATTATGGAACCCATGACAGGGGTGGCAGCCTCCCGAGCCAAAAAACCGGTTTGCCGGAATACATAGGAAGGGAGGTGCGTAAACATGACAGCATATGAAATTATTTCAATATTCATAGGTATCTTAACGTTGTTATTTACCTTTGGCAGCTTGATTGTTACGTGTCTTTCCTTTATCACACGAGAAAAGGATAAAAAGACAAAAAAATAATGCCCACCCTGTTAGCCTCAGGATGGGCGCCTCTCACTGAGAGGTAATACCAGACTCGGGAAACTCCACCTTTGGAGTGAGGTTCCTTGAAAGGCACCTGTTAACGCAGGTGTCTTTCTTTATGTATAATATACCACAATGAATAAAAGACTTCAACCCTATTTCTGTTTTTCAAATTTTATTTTTCTCATAGCTATTTTTCCTAGTATGGACACAAGCTGGAAACAATAAATCAATATATTAATACTCGATATTACCAAAATTTTCACAAAAAATATGTGCAATAGGTAAAAATTATAACTAAAATTACTTTAAAAATTGATTAATTTATAAAATGGTGTTATGTTAGATATGCATGAAAATAATCCATAAAAGAATGAAATTGAAGGGAGCGCATGGATGATAACTTATAACGAGAAGGAACGCGTATTTAAATTAGACACACCAAATACCACTTATATGATTGGCATTGTGGACGAGGAAAATTTTGTCGGGCACATCTATTACGGCAGGCGGCTGGAGGATACAGACGCCTCCTATCTGATGCGGACAGGGGAAGCGCCGTTTGTTCCAAGCCAGAATAACCGGGAAAGATGCTCATTTTATGACTGTTTTCCGTTTGAGTATCCGACAGGCGGTGTCGGAGACTTCCGGGAGAGCTGTCTTGGTATCAGGACAGCTTCAGGGCATGTGGGGAGTATGCTGTCCTATGTGTCTCATGAGATTATGGCAGGCAAGCCTGCACTGGAGGGACTGCCTGCAACTTTTGGGACGCAGGAGGACTGTGCGACTTTAAGAATCGTCTGTGAAGATTCCTATGTCGGAATGCAGGTGGAACTGCTCTATACAGTATTTCATGACACAGATGCCATCACAAGAAGTGTGAAGGTGACAAACACTGGGACAGAAGCCTTTGATCTGACCAAGGTGTACTCTGCCTGCATCGACATGGACAACAGGGATTATGACATGGTATCCCTTCACGGAAGCTGGGCGAGAGAGCGCCATATTCAAAGAAAGACGCTGGGGTATGGTATCCAGAATGTCAGCTCATTCCGCGGGGAATCCAGCCATCAGGACCATCCGTTTCTCGCACTTGTGGACAAACATACGACACAGGAGTACGGCGAAGTCTATGCGATGAATTTTGTCTATTCCGGCAATTTCCGCGCGCAGGCGGAGGTGACGCAGTTTGACTATGTACGCATGACAATGGGGATTCATCCTGAGAACTTCTGCTGGAAACTAGAGAGCGGCGCGCACTTTCAGGCGCCGGAGGTGGTCATGGTCTACACCGACAGAGGCTTTGATGGCATGACAGCCGCGTTCCATAAATTATATAAAAAGCATTTGATCCGCGGTGAATATAAGGATAAAAAGCGTCCGATTCTCATCAATAACTGGGAGGCGACGTATTTTGAGTTCAACACCGAGAAACTGTTGTCCATTGCGCAGGAGGCATCTAAACTTGGCATAGAGATGCTTGTTATGGATGACGGCTGGTTTGGCAGACGCAACTGTGATGACTGCGCGCTTGGCGACTGGACAGTTAATGAGGAGAAGCTTCAAGGCGGTCTGAAATATCTGGTGGACGAGGTCAACAAGCTTGGCATGAAGTTTGGCATCTGGTTTGAGCCGGAAATGATCTCCCCGGATTCTGATCTGTACAGAGCGCATCCAGACTGGGCGATCGCGATTCCGGGCAGACCCGGCACGCAGTCCAGACAGCAGTTTGTGCTGGATCTGTCCAGACAGGAGGTCGTGGACTGTATCTATGAGCAGGTGGCAAAGGTGCTGCGCAGCGCCAATATTGAGTATGTGAAGTGGGATATGAACCGCCAGCTCACAGACATTGGCAGTTATGGGCTGCCCGCGGACAGGCAGGGGGAATTATACCATCGCTATGTGCTTGCCGTCTATCAGATGCAGGACCGTCTGACGAAGGAATTTCCACATCTTTTGTTAGAAAACTGTTCGGGCGGCGGTGCGCGCTTTGACCCGGGAATGCTGTATTTCAGCCCGCAGATATGGTGTTCGGATGACGCGGACGCGATCGAGCGCCTTGAGATTCAGGAGGGAACGGCGCTGATTTATCCGCTGTCCACAATGGGCGCACATGTGTCAGACTGTCCGAATCATACCGTGGGCCGCGTGACACCCTTTGAGACGCGCGGTATCGTGGCGCTTGCGGGCACCTTTGGGTACGAGCTTGACGTGACGAAGATTCCCGCAGAGGACAGGGAGATGATACCAGACCAGATCGCAATGTATCACAAGTACAATGATTTAGTCAGAGAGGGTGACTACTATCGCATTGCGTCGTATGCACAGAATCACAAGTACGACTGCTGGCAGGTTGTGAGCGAAGACAAATCAGCGTCGCTTGTCACCTTCGTACAGGTTTTAAACAGGGCGAACTTTAAGTCAAGACGCATTCTGCTAAAGGGGCTTGACGCAAAGAAGACCTATCAAGTGGTGTTTGAGTATAATGATAAGGTCGAGGATCAGACCTACAGCGGCGACACGCTGATGAAGGCAGGGCTTCTCGTGCCGAATCCGTGGGGGGATTTCAGGGCACAGCTTATTTCGCTGAGAGAAGTATACTAGATAAGATTAGGAGGGGTGATAAAGATGGTTAAGTCTGTAAAACTAGCAGATATTGCGGAGAAAGTGGGGGTCAGTGTCGTCACGGTATCCAAAGCATTGTCAGGGCAGAAGGGCGTCAGCGAGGAGATGCGCGCAAGGATCAAAGAGCTTGCCGATGAGATGGGATATACGCCAATCCATGCAGCACAGACGGGCAGGATGCGGTCCTACACAATCGGAGTAATAGCTTTTGAGCCATATTTTACCAGATTTGCATCTTTTTACTGGAAAATGTATCAGGAGCTTGCCACGCGTGCAGTCAAGAAAAACTGTTTTTCCATGCTGGAGGTCATATCGAATTATGATGAGGAAAATCTCATGCTGCCTAGGCTGATTCTTGAGAATCAAAAGATAGATGGTATCATTGTGATCGGGAGACCAAAGAAGGACTATCTCAAGCTGCTTTATCAGAACAAAAGGATACCGATGGTCTTTATGGATTTCTACGATGATGAGGATGTCGTGGACTGCGTCGTGTCGGCGAGTTTTAACGGCATGTACCGCATGACGGAATATCTCATCAAAAACGGGCATTCGCGCATCGCCTATGTCGGGAGCCTGATGTTTACGGAGAGCATTACCGACAGGTATTTCGGCTACTGCAAAGCATTGATGGAGAACGGCATTGAGACGCGCAAGGACTGGATTATCAAGGACCGCAATTACAGCGACGGCGTGATCGGGCCAGAATATACACTACAGTTGCCAAAGGATATGCCGACAGCTTTTGTATGCAACAATGATGTGACGGCGTATGCGCTGATTCGGCAGTTGGAGAGGGAGAATTACCGTGTTCCAGAGGATATCTCTGTCGTAGGATATGATGATTATCTTTACCCGGAATACGGTGATTCCAAGATCACGACCTATCTGGTGGATATGGGGGAGATGTCAAAGATCGCCCTCGCATGTATTATCAGGCGCATCGAGAACATTTCCATGAATGCCAGTGTCCACATCGTCAATGGCAGGATCATAGAGCGTTCGACGGTCAAAAAAATAGATTAAGTGATTTAAATATTATTGGATAACTGGTGTCTCTCGGCGGTATGTAAGCGGGGTGACGCCAGTTTTTTCTTTGAAGAGCCGGATAAAGTGGTTGGCGTTCTCGATGCCTATCGTCTGGCTGATCTCTACAATCTTATCATCAGTGTGCAACAGCATTTCCTTTGCCTTGTCAATGCGGATTTTATTTAGGTACTGCATGGGGGTGTATTCATAATACTTCGCAAATTCACGGCATAGACGGTATTTGTTAATCTGATATTCGACGGCAAGCTCGTCGAGAGAGTATGGTTCATAGTATGCCGTCTCAAAACGGCGGTGCATGTCTGCGATGTAAGACGGAATATGATACGAGCCTGTATGTTCGATGGCGCGCACTAAATAGAGCTGTGTGAAGAAGCTGACGAGGTCCCGCGCGCGCATCATGCCGTGAACCTCATCATCTGTATCGTTGCGCAGCACCTGCTCCCACGCTGTCAGCACATCAGAATAGTTGTCAAGTTTAAAGATAAAATCACCCATGCCGCAGATTCTTTGCAGATGGTACTCTAGGACAGCAGTGCTCACAAAACAGATCGTGTATTCCCAGATATTGTGCTGGCAGACGAGCTTGTGGTTTTTGCGGCAGTCGAAGACCGCGAGCCTGCCTTTGGTGAGATCGTAGCCGGCATTGATGCCGTTTGCATTTTCGCAGAAGAGCTTCCCGGCGCCCTTGGTGGTGTGTATGATACACAGGGCGTCGAGATTTGCCGCCTCGTAGGAGAAGGGTGACGTGACAGAGACGCTCTTGTGGCTGTACTCGCAGGGCAGGCTGCCGCAAAATTCATAATCTCTGCGGTAGGCGGTATCAAAATAGTCAGACAGGGAGAAGCGGTTGCTTGTCTCAGAGGAGATCAGGCAACTGAAAAATTCGGTAGAAAATAATTTTGTCGGCATGTAGTATACTCCTTCTTGTTTTTGAATATAATTTCATAGCGGCTTTTTGGACAAGCTGCGCGCATGGAATGATAAATATTATATAACTTTAATAGTAAAAAATCAAGAAAGGAATATTAAGTGAAATAATGGGATATAAAATTTGTAAGATTACGAAATAATTCGAGATTTTAAGTAAATAAAAAAATATTTAAGTTAAAATTTAAGTAAAATTAGGTAAAAATAAAATATAAAATAGACATTTTATATAAAAATTATAAAAGGAAATTGTTTAAATAGGGGAAATGACGAAAAACAGCAATAATTGAATGTAAGCAGCAATAATATATGGTGACTAAAAGGCAAAGTTAATTTAAACTAAAAACAAGTTAACCGACAGGCTAACAAAATTAAAAAACTAAAAACGAAAATTTCAAAAGGGAGGTTTCATCTATGAAATTAAAGAGACTTATGGCACTTGGTATGGCAGCAGTTATGACAATGTCGCTCACAGCATGCGGCGGTTCTGGTGACACACCATCGACAAACAGCAACACTGCATCCAATAACAATGACAGCAATGCAGCGGCAGACAATGATGCAGCGGCGGACGATGCCAATGCAGCAGATGACAGTGCAGCGGACGATGCCAACACGGCAGATGACAGCGCAGCGGAGGGCGGACTTACATATGGCAGCATTACGCTTGGCGAGGATTACACAGATCTCACAGCTTCCATCAAGTTTATCCATCATAAGACAGACCGCGAGCAGGATGGCTCTATGGCAAAATACATCGAGGCATTCAATCAGGATTATCCAAACATCACTGTTGAGACAGAAGGTATCACAGACTATGCGCAGACTGCGCTTTTAAGACTTCCTACAGGAGAGGCATGGGGCGATGTCATGTTTATCCCTTCCATCGACATGGTTCAGCTTGCAGATTACTTCATTCCCTATGGAACCGTAGAGGAGATGTCACAGTACATCAATTTTGCTGACAACTGGAAATTTGAGGGCAACTGCTACGGTGTAGGATACATGGCAAATGCGCAGGGACTTCTTTATAATAAGAAAGTATTTGCAGATGCAGGCATCACAGAGCTGCCAAAGACACCGACAGATTTTATTGCAGCTTTGCAGCAGATTAAGGACAACACCGATGCGATTCCTCTCTATACAAACTATGCAGCAGGCTGGACAATGGGCGGACAGTGGGATGCTTATCTTGGCGCCATCACAACAGGCGACACGACTTGGCTGAACCAGAAATTTGCACACACAGCAGAGCCATTCAAGGACAATGGAGATGAGACTGGCGCATATGCACTGTACAAGATCCTCTATGACGCTGTGGCGAACGGACTCACAGAGGATGACTACACAACAACAGACTGGGAAGGCTGCAAGGGCATGATCAACAGAGGCGAGATCGGTACAATGGTACTTGGCTCATGGGCAGTGGCTCAGATGAAGGAAGCTGACGCAAACGGCGGCGATATCGGATATATGC
>ERZ808035.1284-NODE-1284-length-13401-cov-3.853873_pt1 | contig 13401 bp, 10 predicted proteins | sample MGYA00380189_ERZ808035 | MGnify/ENA primary metagenome ERZ808035 (study PRJEB31490, sample SAMN06133407) | mouse gut metagenome | isolation source: M5_1 | host: mice | place: China: Chengdu | collected 2015-05 ...
AAAAAACCAACAAAGATACACGGTGACACAGCGGAAAATTTGTGATATTATAATATTGATAAGCTATATCAGCGACAGGAGGATGCAGCAATGGACGTGAAACGACCAATTGACGCTATGTGGGACGACTCCCCCATTGATGTCACAGCGGAGGTAAATTTCATCTGGTCTATTGCAAATAAGCTGCGCGGCACATACCAGAGCGAAAAATATAAAGATGTCATCATTCCGATGGTCATCATTCGTCGTTTTGAATGTGCTTTGGCTCCTACAAAACCAAAAGTTCTTGCCAAGTATGAGGCAAATCCAAACTATCCGGCAAAGGCTATGTATAAAATTTCTGGGTACCACTTTTATAACACCAGCGGTTATGATCTTGCCGAACTGGTGAACGATCCAGATCACTTGGCATCGAATTTCAAGTCGTATATTCAAGCCTTCTCCTCAAATGTCCAGGACATTATTCGGAGTTTAGACTTCGACAAGCAGATTGATAAAATGGACAAGAACAATCGTCTGCTAAGTGTCGTAAAAGCGTTCTCCGAGCTTGACCTTGACCCGCACACGATTGACAACGTGAAGATGGGATACATATTTGAGGAGCTAATTCGCAAATTTTCGGAAAACGCTGAGGCCGGCGATCACTACACTGGTAGAGACATCATCAAACTCATGGTAAATATCCTGCTGTCAGAGGGATGTGATGACATTTTTGAACCCAGGAAAGTTATTACGATCCTCGACCAAGCCTGCGGAACAGGTGGTATGCTTTCCACGGGATTTAATTTCATTAAGCGGTATAACTCGTCTGCCGATGTGCGTCTGTTCGGTCAGGAAATCAATCCAGAGTCCTACGCCATTTGTTTGGCGGAAATGCTGATAAAAAACCAGAATGCAGAGAATATTTGCTATCAAGACACTATGAAAGCTGACCGTTTTCCGGGAACAAAAATGCGTTTCGTAATTGAGAATCCCCCATTTGGCACACCCTGGGGCGGTAAGGACGCGGCAGAAGGAGTAGAGCAGGCTGTCAACGACGAATATAGGCGAAAACCAAGCCGATGGGGTGCTGGTCTGCCCAGTTCCGGCGATACGCAGATGTTGTTTCTCCAATCCGCTGTCGATAAGATGGATGACAAAGTTGGACGTGCTGCCATCATCCAGAATGGCAGTCCTCTGTTTTCCGGCGGTACAGCATCCGGCGAAAGTCAAATCCGCCGCTGGCTATTGGAGAGTGACCTGATTGAAGCCATTATTGCCCTACCGGTCGACCTTTTCTATAACACAGGCATCGCTACCTACATTTGGGTGTTGTCCAAAAACAAGCGACAGGAGCGGAAAGGGAAAATCCAGTTGATTGATGCCAGTTCCTTTTTCCATAAGCTGCGTAAGGCCCTTGGCGATAAGAAAAACGAAATCTCCCCGGAAGATCGTGCCGCTATTACAAAATTGTATGCGGACTTTCCTGCTGAGAACGAATTTTGCAAGGTTTATCCGTATACAGAATTTATTTATCGGGAGTATGTAGTCATGCAGCCGCTTCAGCGGAGCTACACAATCACAGCCGAGCGAATTGAAGCGATGCTGGCAAAAGGTTCCCTCTCTTCTTTATACGATGAGGCCAAGGTGAGCGGATGGGAGAGCGCCGAGGAACTGACGGGCAAGGATGCCCGCAAGTTGGAAATCATGCAGAATAATAAGCCGGTATTTGAGGCGATTGTCTCGGCGTTACAGGCAGCTATTTCGGATGAGGTCTATTACTCTCCTGCCGATTTTATGCCAGTCCTGACCAATGTACTGGTCTGCGTGACAACAGATGGGAAGCTGCTGGACAAGATTGCAGACGGCTTGTCTGTCATGGACAAAAAGGCTGAGATACAGCGCGACCGCAAAGGCAATATCATTTACGACAAGGAAACGCGGGACACGGAGATCGTTAAGTGGGAAGAGAGCATAGACACCTACATGGCCCGTGAGGTGTTACCCCATGTCCCGGACGCAAAGGCTTTTTTTGAGGAAAACCTGGGAGCGAAAAAGCCGGTCATCAAAACCGGTGCGGAGATACCCTTTACCCGGTACTTCTACAAATACCAGCAGCCTGCGCCCAGTGAGGAACTGAAGGTCAAGTTCCTGGAATTGGAGCGTTCTGTTTCCGATCGAGTGGCAAGGCTGTTCGAGTGAGGCGATGGATATGAGGGAAACGAGAGGGAGCGGACTTAAGTGGGCAGGAAAAATCCCGACCGATTGGAAAATCACAAAGGGAAAATATTTTATGTCAGCGTTAGAACGGCCTGTAAGGGACGATGATGGTGTTATTACTTGTTTTCGAGATGGTGTAGTAACTCTGCGTTCAAATCGTCGAGAAGATGGTTTTACTATTGCCACAGTAGAAGCTGGGTATCAGGGTATTGAACCAGGTGACTTAGTTGTTCATGGTATGGATGGGTTTGCAGGGGCTATTGGCATATCCGACTCCAGAGGGAAAGGAACACCAGCCCTCAATATCCTTGACTGTACAGAGAACAAGAGGTATATCATGTACCTTTTGAGGTCAATGGCGTTTTCTGAGGTGTTTATGGCTTTGTCAACAGGTATACGAGTAAGAACCTGTGATACCAACTGGAGAAAACTTCGTGAGCTGGATTATCTAATCCCTCCGATAAATCAACAGCGGTTAATTTTTGAATATCTTGATCGTAAATGTACCGAAATTGATTTATTGACCGCTGACATTCAAACCCAAATCGAAACGCTGGAGCAGTATAAGCGTTCCGTTATCACCGAGGCGGTCACCAAGGGATTAAATCCTGATGCGGAGATGAAAGACAGTGGTGTTCCCTGGATTGGTATGTTGCCTGCTCATTGGGAAGTAAAAAAGACAAAATTTCTGTTTGAAATCGTGAAAAGGATAGCGGGCAGAGAGGGATTTGATGTTCTTTCTGTTACACAGAAAGGATTGAAAGTCAAGGATTTAACAGATTACAGCGGTCAGATTGCAGAAAACTATTCTGGGTATCAATTTGTATATCCTACGGATTATGTAATGAACCATATGGATTTGCTGACTGGATGGGTAGATTGCTCAAAACAGTTTGGCGTTACAAGTCCTGACTATCGGGTTTTTCGGCTGTTAAGCAAAGATGAACATAATTTGGATTATTTCAAGTATATTTTTCAATGCCTATATATGAACAAAGTCTATTATAGCTTTGGAAATGGTGTCTCCGGGCTTGGCCGATGGAGACTTCAAGCAAGCACATTCTTAAACTTCTTTTTACCAGTTCCTCCATGTGCAGAGCAACACCAGATTGCGAGCTATATTAGCAATAAAGTTTTAAAAATTAACGGAATAATTGACGAAAAAAGAAACCAGTTATCGGTGCTTGATTCATACAAGAAGTCTCTCATTTTTGAGTATGTGACTGGAAAGAAAAAGGTGCCAGCCGCTACCAATCCTGTTACAATTACCGCTATTGACCCCCATATAATTTTGGCTGGAGTTGCAATAAACGGTCTTGGGACAAGGCAACTTGGTAAAATACAACTGGAAAAAGCGCTATATTTATTTGATTATTACCTTGGCTTAGGACTGAGCACGCAGTACTATCGTTTCCCTCATGGGCCATACGATCTTAGCTTGGACTCCTATCTGGCCGCTTTACAAGGCAACGGATGGTTTAAGAAAATATCAAATTTCCCCGAAAAGTATTTAGCAGGAGAAAACCACTGTGATTTCTGTGAAGAAGCAGAAAAAAATTCTATGCTTTTGAACGCAAAAGATGGCCTAGATAAAGTGATTTCTTTTATTAAGGCCATGAAAAAGACCAGCCAGGTTGAACGTGTAGCTACCTTGTTTGCTGCATGGAACGACTTTCTCATTGATGGCATCACTCCTTCTGACGATCAAATCATCCGTGAGGTCATGAATAACTGGACAGAAAACAAGGGCAACACACAATACCTTACTTGGAAAAGCTCTCTCGACAAGATAAAAAGAAGCGGCATCGTTCCAAAAGGAATGGGGCTCCATACTCTTCCCATGCAGGAAGGAGGAAAGTCTGATGCGTAATATTCAATCCGAGAAGGACTATCAGGCATTTCTTCTGGAGCGGCTGGAGCAGGACAACGGATATGTAATCCGTAAGGCCAGCAGTTTTGACAGAATGTTTTCCGTTGACCGGGAAATGTTGTTTCAGTTTTTGAATGCTACCCAGCCGGACACAATGACTGCGCTTCGCAAGGTCTATAAGGCGGATCTAGAGGATACGATTGTCAGCTATATCAATGCGGAGACTACCAAGGCCCGCGGCAGCCTGATTGATGTGCTGAAGCATGGTATTGAAATTTCCAATCACAAACTTGAACTGATATATACCAAACCGGCAACAAGCTATAATCAGGATTTGATGCGGAAGTATCAGCAAAATATTTTCTCAGTGATGGAGGAAGTCTGGGCCAGCGACAAGGAACGTATTGACGTAGTGCTTTTTCTGAATGGTCTGGCGATTATCGCTATTGAGCTGAAATGCAACACTGCTGGGCAATCCTACCATGACGCCATTTATCAGTTTCGCATGGAGCGTAATCCTAAAACCCGGTTATTCATGTTTAAGGCTGGAACACTCGTCAATTTTGCGATGGACTTGGAAGAAGTCTACATGACGACCCGACTGGCTAATGAGTCTACTGTCTTTTTGCCGTTTAATATGGGAAACGGTGAGGGTGTGACCGCCGGAGCCGGAAATCCAATCTTTGAGGACAGGTACAGTGTTTCTTACATGTGGGAGGACATTCTGACGAAGGATACAATTCTTGATCTTATCAGCAAATTTATTTTTGTGGAGGTCAAGGAGACAGTTGATGAAGAAACTGGAAAAGTGAAACGCTCGGAGAATTTGATTTTTCCTCGTTACCACCAGTTAGATGTGATTCGTCGGGTGTTGGCAGATGTCCGTGAAAATCTTTCTTCACAAAATTACCTAATCCAACATAGTGCGGGTTCCGGCAAAACAAATTCCATCGCATGGCTTGCACATCGTTTGGTTTCTTTGCATGATGCCGATAACAAAATCATTTTTGATAACATTGTGATTGTGACCGACCGGGTAGTGGTTGACCGTCAGCTCCAGCGGGCTATTATAGGCATGGAGCATAAAGCGGGCCTGATTCGCGTAATGGATGACAAATGCAACTCCAGCGATCTTGCAATTGCGTTGAAAGGCAATACAAAAATAATTGCGACGACCATTCAAAAGTTCCCGTTTATTGCAGATACGGTCAAGGGCCTGAAAGACAAACGTTTTGCTGTAATCGTTGACGAAGCGCATTCTTCTACCGCCGGTAAGGACATGGCAGCGGTGACAAAAGCCCTTGGCTCTGGTGAGCAAGCTGAAATTGATATGGAGGACATGATAACCAACGAAATCAGGCGCAACGGGAAACAGGCAAACATATCTATTTTTGCATTCACCGCCACACCAAAGCCTACTACGATTTTGCTTTTTGGAAAACTGAATACCAAAGGCCAGCGTGAAGCATTTCATGTGTATTCCATGAAGCAGGCCATTGAAGAAGGCTTTATCTTGGATGTACTACAAAATTACACAGAATATGAAACATTTTATCGGCTTAATAAGGAAGTCGAGGATGACCCTCGGTGCAAGACAAATGAAGCCAAACGACAAATTGCCCGGTTCATTGAACTGCACGATATAAACATAGCTCAGCGCATTGAGATTATTGTAGAGCATTTTCGCACCACGGTTATGCAGGAACTTGGTGGACAGGCTAAAGCTATGGTGATTACCCCTTCTCGACAGAGTGCCGTAAAATATCGACAGGCATTTGAAGATTATATCACCAAAAAAGGATATAGTGGGATTCATGCCCTAGTTGCGTTCTCAGGTAAGGTCAAGCTGCCAGACGATGATACCGAGTATACAGAAGTGTCTATAAATGGATTCCCAGAGGATCGCCTCCCGAAGGAATTTGATAGTGATACCTATCAGGTACTACTGGTTGCCAACAAGTATCAGACTGGTTTTGACCAACCAAAGCTCTGTGCTATGTATATCTTGAAGCGGTTAAAGGGCGTAAACGCTGTGCAGACTCTTTCCCGATTGAACCGTATCTGTACGCCATATGAAAAGAAAACATTTATCTTGGATTTTGTAAATAGTTGTGAGGAAATTAAAAGCGCTTTTGCTCCGTTCTATACGACTACACTTTTGTCGAACTCTGTCACCCCCAGCGCAATTTACGATTTGGAAGCCAGCATTGATGCGTATGCCTTATTCGATCCATCGGATATTGAATCAGCGAACGAAATACTATATTCCGAAAAAGTTACAAGTAAGCAAAAGCAACGTCTGACGTTTTTCCTCCAAAAAAGCAAAAGGCTTTTGGAACATTATGAGTTTGGTGAGCAGCGTGAAGCAGTAGCTACTATGAGAAGTTTTGTGCGCTATTATGAATTTCTGATACAGGTGTCCAGCTTTGAAGATGTTGAGTTACATAAGAAGTATAATTTTATCGCATATTTGCTATCATACATTAACATTAACCATCCGGGCGGAGGATTTAATCTGGAAGGAAAGATTAAAGCATCGCAATTTATTCAAAAGAAAATTGAAGAACATATTTCTACTACTCTTGTTGCGAAGCCAATCGTAAAGTTGCCGACTGCTGAGCGCTTTGGACTTACCGAAGATAAAGAACAGAGGTTATCAGAGATCATTGACGAAATTAACGCACGTACCGGGAAAGCATACGACAACGATGTAGTAATAAAGGCCATGCTTCAAATACGGGATATTTTGATGAAGTCGGAGAAATTGAGGACAAGCGCCAAAAATAACACACAACAAGATTTTGAATTTTCGTACTTTGACGATATTGACGATGCTCTGATTGAAGGGCTTGCACAAAATCAGGATTTCTTTTCTTTGTTGCTATCGAATGACGAGCTGAAGCGACAGGTCTTAGGAATTTTCTCTGAGGAGATTTATAAGAGCTTACGTGAAACATAAGAGAACATTTTGCTCCAGTCTGCATCTATTGTCTGACTGGAGCATTTTTTCAAATTTACCCTTGACAAAAGCTCTCTGAGGATCATGTAATGGGCAAATTGAGCGCGGAACGGTTTGCCAAACTGTCCGAGGGTTACGAAAAGGAGCAGGCCGAGCTGAAAGCGTCTGCTGACATCCTCCGTCCCATCATCCAAGCCGCCGAATGTGAAACGGTCAATGTCCAAAGTTTTTTGAAGATCGTGAAGAAGTACACCGAGCCGGTGGAACTGACCCCCGCAATTCTGCGGGAGTTTGTAAACAAGATCGTTGTCCATGCCCCGGACAAATCCAGCGGCCACCGTGTTCAGCAAATCGATGTGCATTATAATTTCATTGGTGAAATTGACTTGTCGCCGGAGTACAGCAGATACAGCAAAAGGACAACCGCATGACACTAAAGCATCATGCGGCTGCCTTTTCTAAAATGAAAACTTCTTTATCACCCCCGCCCTGATGGCGCGGGCGGTTTTTCCCATAAGCGGCGGCTTCGCTCCGGCCCTTCAGTCGGACAGCAGGATGCGGTCGTTGTCCAGGTCGCGGCCTGTCCCCGCCCGGAACCGGCGGAGCAGGTCCTCCACCGTCATGCCGGCCCGCTCCTCCCCGGACACGTCCAGCACAATGTTCCCGTCCGCCATCATCAGCGTGCGGTTGCCCAGCTCCAGGGCCTGTTTCATGTTGTGGGTGACCATGAGGCAGGTGATGTGGTTGTCCGCCACAATGGACCGGGTGAGCTCCAGCACCTTTTCCGCCGTGGCGGGGTCCAGGGCGGCGGTGTGCTCGTCCAGCAGCAGCAGCTTGGGGGTGACCAGGGTGGCCATCAGCAGAGTCAGCGCCTGGCGCTGGCCGCCGGACAGCAGCCCCACCGGCTGGCGCATCCGGTCCTCCAGCCCCATGCCCAGCAGCTTCAGCTGTTCCGCGAACAGCTCCTTGTCCTTTTTCCTGATCCGGCTGAAGGGGCTGGTCTTTTCCTCCCGGGACCGGAGATAGGCCAGAGCCAGGTTCTCCTCGATGGTCATGGAGGGTGCGGTGCCCCGCAGGGGGTCCTGAAACAGCCGCCCGATCACCACGCTGCGCTTGTGGTCCGGGGTAAAGGTGATATCCCGGCCGTCCAGCACAATGGAGCCGCTGTCCACAATGAAGCTGCCCGCGATGGCGTTGAGCAGGGTGGACTTGCCCGCCCCGTTGGAGCCGATGATGGAGGCGAAGTCCCCCGGCTTCAGATGGAGGGACAGGTCGGACAGCGCCTTCTTTTCATTGACCGTGCCCGGATTGAAGGTCTTGGAGATGCGGTCGATGTTCAGCATATCAGCGTCCCCCCTTCCGGCCCGCGGCCAGCCTGCGCTTTTCAAATACCGCGCCGTTCTTGATGGTGGGGGCGGCGATGGCCAGGGCCACCACAATGGCGGTGAGCAGCTTCAGGCACTCAATGGGCACCACCTTGGTGTAAAACACGACGGCGTAGATAAAGCGGTAAATGATGGACCCGGCCATCACCGCGGCCACGCCCCGGCCGATTCCCCCCCGGCCCAGCACCGTCTCCCCGATGATGAGGCAGGCCAGGCCGATGACCACGATGCCGGTGCCCAGGCTCATGTCCACCGTCTTCTGGTACTGGCCCACCACCGCGCCGGACAGGGCGGTGAGGGCGTTGGCAAAGCACAGCCCCACCGTCACCGTAAACGCCGGGTTGACCGAGGAGGAGCGCACCATGTCCCGGTTGTCCCCGGTGGCCCGGATGGACAGCCCCAGCCGGGTGCCCAGGAACAGCCACAGCAGCACGCCGGCCAATATCGTAATGCCGGCGGACAGCAGCAGCTCATACCACGCCCCGCCGATCCCGGCATCCCGCAGGAGGGTGAACACGGTGTCCGCCCGGAGCAGGCTGGCGTTGGACCGCCAGCCCATGGCCATCAGGTTGACGGTGTACAGGCCGGTGTTGGTGATGATGCCCGCCAGGATGGAGGGCACCCCCAGGCGGGTCTGCAAAAAGGCGGTGACAAATCCGGCGCAGGCCCCCGCCGCCATGGCCGCCGGGATGGCCAGGACGGGATGGCCCGCCGCCGTCAGCGTCACCGACACCGCCGCCCCCAGCACAAAGCTGCCGTCGGTGGTCAGGTCGGCGATGTCCAGGATGCGGTAGCTCAAAAACAGCGCCATGGCCACCAGGGCGTACTGAAACCCCAGCTCCAGGGCGGTCTGCGTGATCAAAAGCATATGCGGCGCTCCTCTCGCGCCTCCGCCCCCGGCGTTCACCGGGGGCGAGGGCGCTTATTGTTTTTGAAATACGTCCAGAAAGTGGTTGGACGCCCCCACCAGGTCGGGCCGCTCACACACGGCGAAGTGGTAGCGGAGATACAGCTCATACAGTTCTGCGTCCATCCGCTCGACGGTATCCTCCATATACCCCGTGGCCATATCCGTGCCCACAAAATGGAGGCGTTTGACGGGCAGGCCGTCCATCAGGGCGTCGATGTCCTCCCGGCGGTGGAGGGCGAACACCTCCTGCGGGGTGGATGCCAGCTTGAAGGTGTCCAGGTCGGTCAGGGCCCGGTAACGGGGGTCTTTCAGGAATTCCCGGCCAAAGCAGCACTGGAGCACGGTGGCGTCGTTCCCGCAGTAGGCGGCGAACACCACGCCGCCCGGCCCGGTCACCCGGAGGGCCTCGGTGAGGGCCTTTCGCTGCTCTTCCGCCGTGTACAGGTGGTACAGAGGGCCCAGCAGGAGGGTGATATCATAGACGCCGTCCGAAAATCCGGACAGGTCCAGAGCGCTGCCCTGCCGGACCGTCACCGGCTCGCCGGGAACCGTGTTCCGTCGGAACCCCGCTATATTGTGCTCCAGCAGCTCCACCGCATCCACTTGGTGGCCCTTTTGCGCCAGGGCGTGGGAGTAGCGGCCCGTCCCGGCCCCGATCTCAATCACCCGGTCTCCCGGCTTCAGATACGTTTCGATATAGCGCATGGTGGTCAGGAACTCCACCATGCCGCAGCGGCTGGTCAGCCGGGCGTCCTCGTCGCAGTGCCCCTCATAGAATTCGCGCAAATAATCCTGCTTCATCTCTCTGTCCCTCAACAGTCGCAGCTCTTGTTGCCGGGAGAATGCTTCTCCGTTTTTGACCTGGGCCGTCAGCGAACTCAAGTTCTTTTTGCCTACTTTTTCTTTCAAGAAAAAGTAGGTCAGTCCTCGGTGGTCTGGACTTCCACCAGGGTGCCCATGGAGCTGAACATGGAATAGTCAATGTCCATGGCAGCGGCGGTCTCGGTGTTGACGGTGATGATGCCGCCGTCCATCAGGTAGAAGTCCTCCATGCCGTCCATACCCTGGGTGATGGCCTGGTAGGCGTAGTCGGCGGTCTTCCGGCCCACGTCGGTGTAGTTCACGCCGCAGGTGGCGAAGGCTCCGTTGCGCACAAAGGAGTCCGCCCCGGTGTAGTGGGGGACGCCCGCCCGGGCGAAGTCCTCATAAATGGCCAGCTCGGCGGAGGCGATCTTGTTGTCGGTGGGGGTAAAGACGGCGTCCACGCCCTCGGCGACCAGGGCCGCGGCGGCGGCCACCACCTCGTCGTTGGAGTTGGCGGTCTGCTCGGTGTAGGCGATGCCCTTGCTGTCCAGCACGGCTTTGGCCTCGGCAATGGGCTTGACGGAGTTGGGCTCGGACAGGGAGTACAGCAGCCCCACCTTGGACAGGTCCGGATTCTGGGCCAGCATCATGTCGATGATGAAGGCGGTGTTCAGCGCGTCGCTGGTGCCGGTGACGTAGTCGATGCCGGTGAGCTTGGCCTCCTCCGGATCGGAGACGGTGGCGAACACTACGGGGGTCTTGGTGTCCTCGGCGCAGGCGGCGGCCACCTGGGCGGCGGTGGTGGCGATGGGAATGATGACGTCCACACCGTCGGCAATGGCCTGATCGGCCAGCTGCTTCAGCGTGCTGGGGTCGTCCTGCCCGGAGGTGGTGCGGTACTGGATCGTCACCTTGTTGTCCGCCGCCAGTTGATCCAGCTCCGCCTCAATGGCCCGGGCGATCTCGTCCAGGGAGGGGTGGTCCAGCTGCTTGATGACAGCCACGTTATAGGTGGCGCCGCCGGCGGGCTCCGAGGGCTGGGCGCTGTCCGCCGGCTGGGTGGCGGTGCTTCCGCCCTCCTGAGACGGCGCGGATACTTGGGCGTTCCCGTCGGCGCAGGCCCCCAGGGAGAGGGTCAGGGCCGCGGCGGCGGCCAGGGCGAAAAGCTTCTTGACGATACTGGTCTTTTTCATGGTGTTTTCCTCCAAATTATGTGATTTTGAGCGGCAGATGACCCGAATTTTGCCGGGATTCGGGGAGAAAAAGAAAAAGCCTCTGCCCCATACATGGGACAAAAGCCATTGCTTCTGCGATACCACCCAAATTGACGTTCAACACGTCCACTCGCTTACGCGTACCATCATACGCGCCCCGATGGATAACGGGTGGGAAACCCGTCGGTCCCTACTTGGCCGCGCCGTTCGGTCCGCCCTCCGAAGTCCATTCGCCGGCCGCTCGCCGCCCCGTTCCCACCATCGGGGGCTCTCTAAAGGTCTGCCGCGCCGGGTACTCCTCTCCGTCACTGGTTTGCACTGTTCGGTTGTTGTTGTCATTATACGCAGGCCGGGGCGGTTTGTCAACCCCCTTTTTCAAGAAATTTTTACCGCGTTAAAGCGGCAGATCCCCACCCGCCGGAGGGGCGGCCGTCCTCCGGCAAAATTTCCGGGGGACAGGCAAGCCGCGCCCTCTGTCCGCATAGGCTCTCCCGACGGGGGGTGACGGAGTTGCTGAAGCTGCTCAGGGAGAAAAGGATTCGGGACGCGCTGGCGGGGCTGGCGCTGGTCATTGCTACGGCGGGGCTGGTAATTCTGCCGGATCAGGCTATTTCCGGGGCAAAAGACGGGCTGGCCCTGTGCTATAACGTCATTGTGCCCTCCCTGTTCCCCTTTTTTGTGCTGTCCTCGCTGGTGGTGGATCTGGGGCTGGCGGCCTATCTGGGCCGGGCCATGGAGGGAATTATGCGCCCACTGTTTCGGGTGAGCGGCAGCTGTTCGGCGGCTGTCGCCCTTGGCTTCATCGGCGGCTATCCCGTGGGTGCCCGCACCGCGCTCCAGCTGTACCAGCAGGGGCTGTGCACCAGGGCGGAGGCTGAGCGGCTGCTGGCCTTCTGCAACAACTCGGGGCCCGCTTTTATTCTGGGCGTAGTCGGGGCGGGAATTTTCGGGGACAGCCGGGTGGGCCTGCTGCTCTACCTGACCCATGCCCTGGCCTCGGTGCTGGTGGGGCTGCTGTTCCGCTTTTATGGCGGCCGTGATGCGGACAGGGCCTCCGCCGCCCGGCCCAAGCCTATACAGACCGTCACCGTTCCCGCCGCGTTTACCGGGGCTGTGACCCGTTCCTTCCAGAGCACCTTAAACATCTGTGCTTTTGTGGTCTTTTTTGCGGTAGTGCTTCAGCTTTTGTCCGCCTGCGGGGTGTTTACGGCGCTGGCCCGTGTTCTGGCTCTGGCGGGCTTTGAGCCGGAGTGGGCCAAGCGGCTGATTGCGGGCCTGCTGGAGCTGTCCTCGGGGGTGTCCTCCCTCCGGGGCGGCGCGCAGCTGACGGGCCGGGTTTCCATGGCCGCCTTCATGCTGGGCTGGGCTGGGCTGTCCGTGCACTGCCAGGTTCTAGCCTTCCTTGTGGACAGCGGCCTGTCCGCCAAGACCTATCTGCTGGGAAAGCTGTGTCACGGGTTTATCGCCGCGGGGCTGACCTGGTGCCTGACCCGGCTCTTTCCCCTGTCCGCCCCGGTGGCGGAGTATCTGGCCGATCAGGCGGAATCCATTGCCGCGCTGGATTTCTCCAAAGCTCTGGCGGCGTCCTCGCTGGCGGCGCTGGGCGGGTGGCTGTTATTGGCAGCGCTGTGCCGGTCACTTTGGCGAAATAAGTGTGGAAATCCGCGGCGCTTTCGTGTATAATAGGGGTAGCTGTCAAATGCTTTGCTTGGAAATCGAGGGAATGCCATGCTGTTCAACAAACATATCGAACCGCGGTGCGGCTACTGCCAGTGGGCGACGCCGCTGGACGGGGAACAGATGATGTGCGTCAAAAAGGGGATCGTAACCTGCGCCGGCTCCTGCCGCCGCTTTCAGTACGACCCTCTGATGCGCACTCCGCCCAAGCCGGTTTCCATCAATTTTGAGCACCTCCGTGACGAAGATTTTATTCTGTAATCTCCAAATGATAAAAAAAGCGGACAGCCTTTCGACTGTCCGCTTCTCTTTGTGTCGGCACTACCTATTTTTCCGGGCCGTCGCCAGCCAAGTATTTTCGGCGCGAGTGAGCTTAACTGCCG
>ERZ808035.1288-NODE-1288-length-13342-cov-3.402940_pt1 | contig 13342 bp, 10 predicted proteins | sample MGYA00380189_ERZ808035 | MGnify/ENA primary metagenome ERZ808035 (study PRJEB31490, sample SAMN06133407) | mouse gut metagenome | isolation source: M5_1 | host: mice | place: China: Chengdu | collected 2015-05 ...
CGCCCCTGCCAAACACTTCGTCCTCGTGGCTTGCGTCCACCTGATGAACAAAGTACAAATCGGGCGTCGTGCCAAGATTTTCACAGGATGTTTCCACTGCCTGATAGATCTCACTGCCGCCAAAGAAGCGTGCCTTGTCTGAGATAATAATGTTTTCCCGCCCCACGCGCGCCGCGAATTTCCCCAGCTTGATCTCCGCATCCCCGTATTCCGGCACTATTGCCGTATCATACAGATTGCAGCCCAGTTGATAGGCGTGCATCATCACTGCAAGCGCCTCATCGTCATCCAGATTGAAATACGCCGGCAGAACAGGGATACTTCCCTGCAAAATTGGAATTGTACCAAAGCTGATTTCAGAAACCTCAAGACCTGTATTTCCTAATTTGCGGTAATACATTGCTTCGTCTCCTGCCTCCCTTCACAAAACGCACGCTCCGACACCTGAACGCCCTCCGGCACTTGCATTTCTGAGACAGCGCCGCAAAATGCAAACGCTTCCTTTCCTATCCTTTTCACCGTGGATGGCAGATTCACCCTTTTCAGGCTGTGACAGCGGTAAAATGCCCGCTCTGGGATCTCCTCCACGCCTTCTGGAATCCAAATCTCCTCCAACGAAGTACAGTTTTCAAAAGCATGTGCACCAATGTGCTCTAAACGTTCAGACAATGCCACGCAGCGCAGCATCCCACAGCCGGAAAAAGCATGTGCACCGATGCGCGTCACACTGTCCGCCTGTCTGACCTCGCACAGCCACTTACAGCCTGCAAAAGCGCGCGCGCCAATCGCAGTCACCGTCTCTGAAAAGGTAATTGTCATCAGCAGATTTGCATCCTGAAAAGTACCCTCTCCAATTTCTGTGATGCCGTGCGCTAGCCTAAGTCTGGAAATATTCCCAGTACACTCCCTAAGCACGCCATTCTCGTCCGTCTTAAAACAATTCAGACTGTCCATCACCGCCTGATTTGCAAGTGTCGGCAATGCCCTTTCGCGGTCTGCCAAGCCTGTAAAATGAACAATCCCACCATCCGGCAGCGTCATTTCACGCAGATTAATACAGTTGCGAAATGCGTACTCCTCCACCTGTACATAGTGCTGACACTCCCCTGTCGCCGGAAAACGAATGCTCGTAATATCCAGTCCGTTTGCAAATGCCCAGCCGCACACCAGACGAATATTATCTGGAATCACAACCTCCCCGGCACATGCTGCTCCGTCGAGCAGCATATGCCGCACGATGACCATACTAGCTTCCCTGCGTTTCCTAGCAATCCACGAGGTTCCATGAAATGCTCTTGCGCCAATGTATGTCACACTCTCTGGAATCTCCACCTGTTCAAGCATCATCGCATCGCGAAACACCTCCGCCGCAATCCGCCGTATTCCCGGTGGAATCCGTACCACACTGGCAGCGCCGCGATATCGAATCAAGTTCTCCTCCTGCTCCACGGTAAAGCAGCTAAATGCACTGTGAAATAAAAGCCGTACCATCTCTGGCAGCTCCTCTGAAAGAATATCGCGATAACAGTCAAACACCCATTTTTTTCCCCGAAACACAATCCGCCGCAGTGCTGTACAGCCCGAGAGTGCATACTCTTTGAGCAAAACACTTCCCTGCTGCCCAGTCAGACAGATTTTTTCCAGTCCACTGCAATCCTCAAACGCGTGTGCTTTCAGACATAGCTCATCTTGAAATGCCGCGTATTTCAGACATTCACAGCCGACAAAGGCATACTCGCCAATCTGACCAATCTGTGCAAAATCAAAATCCTGTAACTGCTTGCAGCCGCTAAAGCAATATGACTGTATCGTCCTTGCCTTTTCACAGCGGCAAGACACCAAATCAGTACAGCCCGCAAAAAGACGTTTGCTCAGAGCAAAGACCTCTGTGAGCACTGCCCTGACAAGAGAGCTGCATCCGGCGAAGGCCGCTTCCCCAATCTCGTGCGCAGCGCACGTAATTTCTTTTAAGGAACTGCATTTCTCAAAGGCAGAAGCTTCTATTTTCACTATCCGTTTTTCAGGCGCATCTGATTCCTGATTGCTACACCGCTGCTGTCCATCGGGCAGCACAGCGCATTCAAGACCGCTGCATCCAAAGAAGGCGCCCTCTCCAATCCAGCGCACCCGCTCTTGGCAGACCACCTTGCGGATCACACGATTTCCTGCAAATGCGTAGGGCGCAATCCCTTCAATGTCGTCAGGCAGACAAATGTCCCCGACACAGGTCTCGCCGGAAACTACCAAGTTGCCCACAACATGCAATCCGTTTTCCAGCTTTACGCCCAGTGAAGTATCTGCAAACGCGCGCTCGCCCGCAGTCAATATCGGATTCACTGTGCCTTCGACAAGCGCAGTACAACCGCACAATGCTTCCTTGCCAATAGACTGCACCGCCGACAATTGGATTCGGCGCAGCCTTTCGCAACGGTAAAATGCGCGCTCACCAATCCTATGCCACTGTGGAAGCTCCAGCCCCGAACAGCCACAGAAAACCTCCTCCAACGCTGTGCAGCCAGAAAAAACTTCCGCTTCCAGCTCCTTGATATGCGCGGGAAACTCCACGCGCCGAAGTGATTTGCAGCCCTTGAACGCCGCCGCGCCAACGGACTGCACTCCCGCTGGAAGATGCACTGCTGTGATGTTCGTATTTCCATAAAAGGCACCGCCGGCGATGATGCACACATTTTCTGGAATCCATACATCACCCTCAAATTCTTGTCCGTCCCATAGTATCGCGTCTTCCTGTATATTTCCTGCTGAAACCACTTCTTTAAAATGCTGTTCGCGCCATTCATTGTCATAAGCCGTTCGCAATCCAGCAGCACTCGCACTGTACATCTGACGTTTCCACTGCGTCACCCCTTCAAATGCATGTCTCCCCACAGATTGAAGGGATTTTGGCAGCACGACACGCCCAAGTGCCGCGCAGCCGTATGCAAACTGATCTGGAATATGGCACACGCCTTTCTCAAACACCAGCAGCTTTAATTTCATGCAGTCGCGAAATATCCCCACACCATATTGTTTTCCTGTGTCACCGCCGCCGGAAATCCACACCTTTTGCACAAGACTCTTTGCAAAAGCCAGACTTTCCACCACCGCCGTTTCTGCCGGAATCCGCACCTCCCGCAAACCGGCACGGTAAAATGCCAGCTTTCCAATAGATGTCAAACTTTCGGGCAGCTGCATTATTTTCAAACCTGTGCATCCATAGAAGGCACTCTCACCAATCTCGCGAAGCCCCTCTGGAAAATGCACCTCCTGCAAAGCACGGCAGCCGCGAAACATCCTATTCTCCAAAACATCCACCTGCTTTGGCAGCTCAACCCGCAACAGCTTCACACAGTCTGAAAATGCCCCCGCACCAATGCTGCGAAGTCCTTCGGGCAAGTTGATTGTCTGCATCAACAGACAGCCGCGAAACGCTTCGGCGCCAATCTCGCGCAGACTTTCGGGCAGAATCACCTTGTTGATCGTCTCGATGCCCGCAAAAGCTTCCTCTGCAATCGCAGTAACCCCCTCCGGGACCACAACTCTTGACTCCGCACCCAAATACTGCAACAGAATCGTTCCGCTGAGCCGAAAATTGCCAAACACCTGACGGTGTATCGTGCGGACAGACGCCGGAGCCTCTCCAAACGGCACACACACCCTTGCCGCAGCTTCCCCTTTCTCTGAAGCAGCGCACGCTTCCTGGCTGAGAGAAGCCTCACTGCATATCCTGTATAGACGATGAAGTCCCTCGAATGTGTACACCGTCCCGTCACTCGTTCTGACAGCCTTTAAGGAGGTACAATTGCGAAAGGCATCCTCGTCAATTTCTATCTCGTTTCCGCCCAAAATCACCTGTTCCAATCCAATACAATTGCGGAAGGCACGGCTCTCGATTTTTTTGAGTGTCCGCGGAAGCCTGATATCGACAATCCCACGCATATCATAAAAACTGCTTTTGCCGAGCACCTCAACGCCCTCTGGCACCTCTATATGCTTAATATTGACACGAAAGCGGACAAGTGTCCTGCCCTCCAGCTCCATCATGCGCTCAAGGATGTCCCGCACGACCCGCGCAATCAACGGCGGCACCTTGAAAGAGCCTACCGCCACATCCACCAGATTCGGCATATGGAATGTTTCGCCATCGGCATAAGCGATTTCCCTGACCTGCCCGCAGCCCGTAAAGACATCACAGATGCAGCGCTCGTCCAATTCCCGCGAAATCACCAGCTTTTGAAGCGCGATTCCATTTGCAAGCGCCTCCATGCCAAGCCTTTTTACGCCCGGTATCTGCACCTCTCTCATACTGTCACAGTACAAAAAAGCACACTCCCCCAGCTCCTCCACCGAGGGCGGCAGAATCGCATGTTTCAGCGCATGGCAGCGGTGAAATGCATAGCGTCCAATATATGTCACTCCGTCAGGAATCACAACCTCCTCCAGTCTGCGGCAGCCCTTAAAGGCATCCCCCATAATGCGTTGCAGTCCTGGCGGCAGCACAACTTTTTTGAGAGACACACAGCCCTTGAACGCGCCTTCGCCAACTGTGCAAATCCCCTCAGGAACCTCTATTTCCTCCTCGCGCCCTGTGTATCGTATCAGCACACCATTCGCGACTTCATAAAACTCCTGCATATATTCCACCCTTGTTCCTCACTCGCTTCTACCTTTTGCTCTTTTTGTAATAAATTTGTTCCAATTCGCAAACTGCCCAGATCTTCATCACGCTGGATTGTCCGCAAAAATCAGCGCCATCACTTCCCGCAGCTCGTCCAGACATCCGCTTCGATACAATCGTTCCTTGTACTGCTTTGTCCCTTTTCGTTTCTTCATCATATAAGAGGCAAGCTTTTTCATATAGCGCAATGTAAAGGTTTCATCATAATGCTGCGCGGTCAGCGCCATCTGTTCTGACAAGAGTGTCAATGCCGGCTTTTCGCAGGGCTTTCCAGTCAATTCTCCGAAAATAAAAGGGTTCTCCAGTCCATAGCGCGCAACCATAATCCCGTCCGCACCCGTGCACGCCATCATGCGCCCGGCATCCTCCACAGAAAAAATCCCGCCGTTTGCAATGACAGGGATTGACACTGCCGCCTTTGCGTGCGCAATCTCCTCCATGTGCGGCGCCCCGTCGTACATCATGCTACGGCTCCTGCCATGAATGGTAATCATGTCCGCGCCCGCATCCTCGCACACGCGGGCAAACTCAGCGGCAAACAGCTCATTTTCACGAATGCCTACGCGGCATTTCACCGTGACCACTTTGCCACTCCGCTTGCAGCCGCGTATGATCGCCGCCGCCCGCTTGGCATCCTGCATCAGCGCACTTCCCTCACCGCTCTTAAACACATTTGGCACAGGACAGCCCATATTAATGTCAATGATATCAAACGCCTCCAAAAACGGACTTTTTGCCATCCGCTCCATCACTGCCGGATTGCCGCCAAGTAATTGTACTGCCTTGACTGGCTCAGCCGGTGTCGTAATAAGGAGGCGGTTTGTCGCCCTGTCCTCGTATTTGAGCGCGTTGGCGCTGCACATCTCTGTGAAGCACAGACCTGCGCCAAGCTCATACGCCAGCATTCGAAACGGATAGCACGTATATCCCGCAAGCGGCGCCATCAGCACGTTTGACGGCAGCAGCAAACCGCCTACGCGAATTGGCCTGATGTTTATGGTATGCATCGAATCCCACCTCCAATGATTGATTCTATTATACCTTCTGTTTTCAGAAGCGTAAAGTGCTGTTTCCTGTCTTTTACTTCCCGCGCGCCATAAATTCTTCAAACATCCGCATACTGTATTGATAATATGCTGCCAGACCAGACTGTTTTAACAGCTTCATATCATAGATCTGCTGCTGAAACATATCCATGAAGTCCGCTGTATCGTGCAGCCCCATATTTCCCGTTTCCGGCGGGAGTGAAGTCAGTCCGCCGTTCTTGTCCACGCCCAGATGCGCCTCCAGTGCATGCATTTCCACAATCGTCGCACAGCGCGGATTGATTCTGTTGATATGGATAGTCTGCTCAAACTCCTCCCCATTCTCGTCCACACCCTTTGCGATAACGGTGGGATCTTCTTCTGTTGAGTTTTCTGCATATTGAATATAATAGGACAATCCTGTGCCGTTTCCGCCGGAATACAGCATATCTTCCGATTTTAGAAAAACCATGTATTCCTTCTGTTGTGCCATAGCGGCATTGCCAAGCTCGTTTGCAAAGCTTTTTTGCGCTGCTTTGTGCTGTGATGTTCCTGTCCTATATCCTGCCAGCGGATACCCTGCTGGTCCTATCCCATTGATTCCCATGTAGTTCACTCCTCCTTGTAATAAATCGTTTCATTTTGTCAAATGACGGTTCCTCTGTCAGTCAGAACCGCCTGCTACTCTCCATGTCGCTGCTCTGCCGCGACTCAAATCTGGATGAGAAATGCCGTATTTCAGGCATTTCTCGATGTGAGACTTAGTACTTCTCACACTAACTCCCATCTGTCTGCTTCAGCAGGCGTACAAATCAGGATGGTGAAATTTTATATTTCACACTACTCCCCTTGTATTAGTCCAAGTAGCGAAGGAACTGTTTAGAAATTACTGTTTAGAAATTACTGTTCCAAAAAATCTAAAAATCGCTTATATTCCATATATCCCTCTAAATTCTTGGCCTCAAACTGTGTCTGCATCGCATCTCTCACAACACTGAGCCAATCTGTCTTTTGAAAGAGGTCGTCATAGCCTCTGCCATCTGCACCATGCCGGATTGCATCTGCTCCCATAAAAGCAGAATTCGCATTGGGATATTCTCCGCTCGCTGACAGATGGCTTGTATAAGCGAACATATCAATGAAATCACCGCTTCTGGTATCTACCTTTGACACGTCCACCATGCGCTCTGTCACATTTCCCTCCTTGTCCCACACCTTTACCTTGTACACGGGATTTGCCGGGTCAAAGTCATTTGGCTGGTAAACTGTCACGGAATAATCCGAAGCGCATGTAGCGCCGACCGCCTCTCCATCTGTATCATTTGAAATATGAAGCTCAAATGTCCCGCTGGACATCTGTGTGGTCTGTGTCACACTGCTCATCTGATTCATATAATTATTTGCTGTTGCACTCCTTTGTGTCTTTCGGGGTTCATACCCTGTCATGGGGTATCCTGCTGTTCCTATTCCATAAATGCTCATCGTTTCCTCCTTATGTTTTGATAATCTCCCGGTATCCGACCACAGCAATAACAGTATCATGTTTTAGCACAAACGCTGTCTTTTTACCTTCTTCAGCCAATGCTGCACTGCTGTTTCTGATATCCATACCCGCCTGTTGTGGCATATCCAGCGATACGGTATATGCCCCTTCATATGTTCCATTGTGCTGCCTTTCAAAAGCAGCTCCAATTCTTTGATGCTGATCTCGTCCGCGGGCAGCCACGAAAACACATCTGTTACTTTCATCGATATCCTCCTTTATTTTATAAGTCCCTTGGACTCTCCCTCACTTGCTATTGCGGCTAATTTTCCATCATATGCACACAAGTTGAATCCATGTACGACTCATCAATCTGTGTAGCACTTCTCCGCGAAACAGCCTTTGCTGAGAGCGGAGACTGCCACAGGCAGCAAGAAGTACTTCTCATACGAATCTGTACAAAGAGACTCCGAAAGGCTATTTATAATATCGGCAGAAATGCCCTTTATATAAACCTAAATTACTGTTTCGTTGATACATCGCCGCCCCACACTGTCTTAGCGGTTTCTTCCTGCGTCATAAAGTTGTGCATAAAAAACTCCTATTGATACAATCATTGTACAACAGGAGTTCTTGATAAAATTATCTTATTTCCAATTCTTCCAGTATATGAATCAAGTCGCGCATATTTCCCCGCTCTATGATAATCCCTCTCAAACGCTGCATGACCTCATAGTATCCCACCCTGTCAGGCACCAGCCCGTCCAGCACACCCGGGTACTGCTCATGCAAATTGTCCAGCATGGTTTTTACCAGCTACCGCGTCACATCGAGCTGGTATTCATAGTGTAAGGAAGTTATACGTTAAATAAATTACCTCAAATGCCGTGTATCTTTACCGCACAGCATTTGGGGTTTGTAGATGTCAAATCTTACTAACTTTGACTTATCTTATTGCTTGTGCATTATGAGTTTAGAATAGGAAATAAAAGCGATGTTTGTAATCTAACATGATTTATTGTGCTTCCTTGATAACAATACTCTGGAACACTTTGTCTATTATATCTTTGTTTTCACTGTAAATACTTTTCGACATATTAAAACTGACACCATAGAAGCCTGCAAGCTCCGTATCAAAAACAATCCTTCCCTGTATTGCAGGATTTCCGTCATCAAGCATATATTCGTCCCAAGAATACTGTCCTGTCAACCCCTGTGATGTCTGAAAAGATTTTGGTCCATTTGAAGAATCAGCGTCGGTTAGTGTTCCGTGCTGTCCAAAAATACTGAAAATTGCATCTTCCCTGCCCTGCACTTTAACAGAATATCCCCAATCAGGGGATTCTTCCTCCACATCCCATAGTGTATAGTTCCAATCCTCCGGCATCTGCAAGGATATTTCTACCGCCTGTTCATATGGTTTAAATACATGAGCAATATCCATGTATTTTACTTCTTTGACAGGAGCCATTTGTGTTGTTTGTGTTTCCTGTTCGCTGCTATGTTCTGGCTCTGACGCGCTTTCCGTCTTTGCTGGTTCTTCGTTTTGAACAAATGTTTCGAGCTGTATTTCATTAGAGGTTATTGACTGTGTTTCATTCGTAGCTGTTGTTTGTTCCTCTGCAGATGAAAGTATCTCATTAACAAATGTCTCACTTGGTGTATCCTGTACTTTTTCTTTTGCGCCACATCCGCTAATTAAGAACGCTCCCATTGTCGCCAGCAATAATATGGACTTTCTTCTTTTCTTCATCTTTTCCATCTCCTCATTCTCACCCTGCTTTTATTTTTGGCTGAATGATAAATATTTTGCATCTGCCAGATCTGTATATGTCCATTTTGTTACCTGCGCTTGATACGGTGTCTGTTCATAGCACTGTACTTTCTGATTTGCGATATCATTATAAGCAATCATACCCCACAGAACACATACTGTAAAACAACTAGGAATTTAGATGGCACGCAACTGTTCATCAATATACGCAAGATATCCCTTCCGATTCACTTCGTCCTTATGTCCGCAATACCAGAGATATGCCTCCCGAAGCCCTTCCTCCAGCGGAATTGTATCTGTGATCAGCTCGCTCTGCCGCGTCACATCGAGCTGGTATTCATAGTCATGAAAACAGAAGTATTCCCGCTGGTTGCGCACGCCATGTACGTGCGCAAATTCGGCTGTACGCCCTGCGGTACGATAGCAAAGCTCCACCCACTCACGGACAGAGACACACGTCTCATTGCCGACATTATAGATGCGCTCTGACGGATGATGCGCCAAGATTGCCTCGATGCATCTACACAAATCCCGCACATGGAAAAACTGTAACTTCATCTCGCCATTTCTGGGCAGATAAAATGTACGCCTGCTGTCTGCACAGTCAAATACAAACGCCTCTCTGTAGACATTGTTCATCGGTCCATACAGATAGGGCGGGCGCAGAACATAGGCGTTTGGAACTCTTTTGAAAAGAGCCTTTTCCGCCTCTATCTTGTTGGTGCCATATGCACCCCAACATTGATTCTCACCTGTCTGCTGCGTTTCCGAAAAAGGACGTGGCAGTGTCTCAGGGTAGACAGCACCAGAACTAATCAGCACATAATCCTGAAATGATCCGTGTAATGTTTCCAGCCCGTCCAGCAGGTCATCGACATCCTTTGCTGTATACGCAGTGATATCCAGCACTGCATCGAATGACTGTTGTTTTAAGATGTCCCCCAGATGATGTCTGTCTGCCTCAATCAGTCTGGTCTGTGCTGGCTGGGGACGATGGTTTCTGTTCAGCACATACACCGCATCACCCTTTTTTGCAAAATATTCTGCAATAAATCTGCTCACAAATACTGTCCCGCCTGTGACTAATAACCTTCTCACACACATTCCTTCTTTCCAAACACTATCAAACGCCTTTGCGCCACTTTTTATCGTCACTGTGTCTCTGCATTTAGTCTAACATGCTGCTCTAGCCACGTTGCCACACCGTCATTTTCATTGCTTTGAATCACGCCGTCCGCGGCTGCCTTCAATTCCTCGACTGCATTCTCCACCGCATAGCACTCGTCGGAAATCTCAAACATTGGAATGTCGTTGATCGCGTCGCCAAATGAGATCACCTTGTCACAGCCGCAGATTTCCTTTAATTTGCGGATTGCATTTGCTTTCGTGGCGCCGGCTGGCATAATCTCACAGAAATATTCAGGTCTGTATAATTCCTGCTGGATTGTGCAGCGGTAACGCGCATCCTTCACAAAAGCGTCATAAACAGGCATCAGTTCATCCCTTGTACCAATGCATGTAAAATAAAAAATCTCTCCTTCATACAACTCTGCGTCATTTTCCACAGGGCGAAGCCGTCTGTCACCCTGCCGCAGACTCAGGTATCTTTTCACACCATCGTTCTCATGTACAGGATTCCACGAAACCTTTTCCACGCCATTGATAAAAGAATAGACAAGCGGACTCACACCATAAGAGCGAATGACCTCTGCCGCATGCGTCATTTCCTCGCTGCTGAAATATTCGCGGGACAGGATTTTGCCCGTTGCCGGCTGAAAGATAAATGCGCCGTTATACGCTATGACAGGGATTTTCGTCGATAAGCCCTGTGTCACGACCGAGGCAGACACCAGCGACCTTGCGGTCGCGTAGGTGAACTGCATACCCCTGTCAACAAGTCTGTTGATGATCTCGATACTCCTTTTGCTGACACGGTCATTTTTGTTCAGCAGCGTGCCGTCCAAATCTGTCACATATAGTACTTTTTCCATTCGTACTTTTTCCATTCGTACTTTCTCCATAATATTCCTGCGCCTCCAGCCTGCCACGGCATATGCACTATTTTACGAAATTACCGTGTGCAGCAGGCGTCCTGTACTACCGCGCAAGTGTAAACTGATTCACGAGCTGCTTTAGGCTGGCTGCCTCCGCGGACAGCTGTTCACTGGCAGCCGCGCCTTCCTCCGCGGTGGCGCTGTTACTCTGCACGACGTCTGCGATCTGATTAATCCCTTCTGATACCTGCCCCACTGCACTGGACTGTTCATTGGATACAGAAGCAATCTCATCAATCGAATCCACCATAGACTGAATGCTGCGCACTACCTCCTGCAAGACCTCCGCTGTGTTGTTTGCAATCTTCGTGCCTGTGTGAACCGCCTCTGTAGAGTTTCCTATCAGCATCGACGTATTCTGGGCTGCCTCCGCAGATTTTCCCGCCAGACTGCGCACCTCCTCCGCGACAACGGCAAAGCCTTTTCCGGCACTTCCTGCCCTTGCCGCTTCCACAGATGCATTCAACGCCAGAATATTGGTCTGGAATGCAATGTCATCGATCGTTTTCAGGATTTTTTCTATTTGGTCAGAGCTGTCTTGAATCTTGTTCATCGCCTCCACCAAATGCTGCATTTTCTCATTGCACATAGAGACCTCTTTTCCGGTCTGGTGGGTCTTATGGCGAACCTCCATCGCCTCGTTTGCGGTGCTTTTGGCCTGCTCGTTGATCTCGCTGAGCCGCGCCGCAAGTTCCTGTACAGAGCTTGCCTGCTCCGTGGTGCCCTGACTGAGCATCTGAGCACTGGCGGACAACTGCGTGCTGGCAGATGCCACTTGTTGTGCCGAATTGTTCACCTGATGCATGGCATCGCTCAGCTCACGCTTCATATGGCGCATAGAATCCAAGATATTGCGGAAGCCTCCGACATACACCTCCTCATGCTTGGTGTGGACATCAAAATTTTGATTTGCCATCTCTGTCAGCATATAACCGATATCATGAATGACCATTCCCAGCCCTTCGACCAAAGAAGCCGTGGAATTTGCGAGCATCCCGGTCTCATCCCTAGTTGTAATTCTGGGCATTGGTGTTTCCAGATCACCTTTCACAAGCAGCTTCATTCTCTCCGCACAGGCTTTCATCGGTCTGCTGATATGCGCAGCCAGCACCAGTGCGACAATGACGGATGCCACAATAGACAGTACGATCACCGCGAGGTTAATCACCATGGCATCGCGCGTAGACGCCAGATAATTTAACTGCGGCGCAGTGACTGCGATACTCCAGCCATCGGTATCATTTACAGGCGCGTAGGCTGCAAACATTTTTTCTTCCCCGCTTATGTAACTCCCAAATCCATTTTGGCCCTGACGCATACTGGCATGGATTGCCGCGAGCTCACCAAGGGCCGGATTGGTCTGTGCCTCGGCTTCTATGTTCTGGACAGTGATCGTATCCAGCGTAATGTCTGCGATCGTGTCGCCGGATTTATTGATCATGTACGCCCTGCTGTTCTCGCCAAGCTGAATCGCGGATACGATATCATTCAAAAATGTCTCGTGCGGAACAAAGTATACCACACCGGCAATCGAGGACCCATAAACCCCATCTGTATAGATTGGTGCCGCAACCATGATGGACAATTCTCCTGTAATTTTGCTGATCAACGGCTCTGATACAAATACATTGCCCTGCATCGCCTGCTGTACATACTCACGATCCGAGTAATCCTTTCCGTCAAAAATGCTGATTCCGTTTTTGCCAATGATATTTCCGCGTTGAAAATCATGCATCGATACGCGCTCGTCGAGAATCTTTTGCTTCTCATCGACCGATATCGCCGCATCAGACAACTGCGGAATGCATCCCGCGTCCATGACCGCGTTCTTGTACGCCAGCAGTTCCTCCTCCACACGGTCTGCCGCCAGCACTGCGGTCTGGCACATCATCTGCTCCACTGTTGCCATCGTGCTGTTATAGTTGGGAATGATACTGGCAACCCCAGATGCGGCCTGCCCTGCCAAAACGGTCAGTATGAGGCATAGTGTTATTTTTGTTCGAATGCTTTTCATCTCATTCTTCCCCCTGTTTGATCATTGTTCGATAATTCCCCAATTATCTCTCTTATTATAATATATGTTTCTAATAAATTGGTCAACCCTGAATCACTTACGTGCATGTCATTTCCACAAATAAGATTTCCGTAAGACATAAAAGTCGGGCAGGGGAATCCCCCTACCCGACTATTTCCATGTAGATTTGATATGACCGATACTCGCCCATCTCTACCGGCATCGGCATTCCTGCTGCCATCAGCGCAGAACCGTGATAGCAGATGCCTGTCGCGGCATCTCTGTAAACCGCATTGGGGTCCAATCCTTTCAGCCGG
>ERZ808035.1293-NODE-1293-length-13308-cov-3.846648_pt1 | contig 13308 bp, 11 predicted proteins | sample MGYA00380189_ERZ808035 | MGnify/ENA primary metagenome ERZ808035 (study PRJEB31490, sample SAMN06133407) | mouse gut metagenome | isolation source: M5_1 | host: mice | place: China: Chengdu | collected 2015-05 ...
CATGTTGTCATCAATGATCTGTACCTTCGGGTCTTTATACTTGATCGACGCTCTCTTATCAAGCTCCCAGATAATCGGCATCAACTGTGGAACGACCTTCTGCAAATACTTCACAGGCCACTTCTCAAGCGCTTCTGCAAGAATGGTGTGGTTTGTGTATGCACAGGTTCTGCTCACCACATCAATTGCCTCGTCCATATCGAACCCTTCCTCTTCCGTCAAAATACGAATCAGTTCAGGAATGACCATTGTCGGATGGGTATCATTGATCTGGATCACTGCATGGTCATACATCTTGTGAAGGTCGTAGCCGTTGTCCTTCATCTCTTTTAAGATCAACTGTGCACCGTTGCATACCATAAAGTACTGCTGGTAGATTCGAAGCTGCTGGCCTGCCTCGTCAGAGTCATCGGGATACAAGAACAGCGTGAGGTTCTTGTCGATATCTGCCTTGTCGAAATCAATACCTTCCTTTACAATACTCTCGTCAATGGTCTCTATATCAAATAAATGCAGTTTGTTCATACCCTGCTCATATCCAATTACATCAATGTCATACAGTCTGGACATCACCTTTTTCTTGCCAAAGTATACTGGGAAAGTGATATCTGTCTTTGTAAGCCATGACTGGTTCTCTATCCAGTCATTCTTCTCTGCGGTCTGCTGTCTATCCTGAAATACCTGTTTGAACAGACCAAAATGATAGTTCAATCCAATACCATCACCGGGAAGTCCAAGGCTTGCAATGGAATCAAGGAAACATGCTGCGAGTCTGCCAAGACCGCCGTTGCCAAGAGAGGGTTCTGGCTCAACCTCCTCGATGCGGCTAAGTTCCTTTCCTTCCTCCTTCAGTGCTGCATTCAGCTCCTCATAGATGCCAAGGTTGATCAGATTGTTTGACAGCAGCTTCCCGATCAAAAATTCAGCCGAGATATAGTAAATCTTCTTGCTGCCCTTGATCACGCCCTTATCCTTCATCAAATCCTTTGTCATGTTCAGGATTGCGAAGTAAAGCTGGCTGTCATCAAGCTCCTTGATTGCCTTGCTGTACATTTTCTGTGCTACTGCTTCCAAATTTGCTTTTACGTTCATACGCTACTCCCTTTCACGCTGCCTGTGCAGCATTTTGTTGATAAGTTATTAGTTCCTTTATTTATGTGTAACCTAATAAGCTCCTAAGATTATAAATTTATGAGAGCACATCGAGATACTTGATGCGAATCAGCTTGTGCGGCATGACGAGCTCCTGACCATTTCCGCCTTCCATCAACCGGGAAAGCTCCTCCACGGCACTCGCCGCAATATGCTGAAAATCCTGTCTCACCGTATGCATCTGCTTGCCCGCATAACCCATGAGGCTCACGCCGTCAAATCCACATACAGGTCTGTAGATATCCATGTCAATCAATGCCTTCATCGCACCGATCGCCATCAAATCTGACGCGCAGATAATTGCCTCCTTGCTCGCCGCATACTGCATCGTCAATTTTCTCGCCTCAAGCTCACTGAAATTTCCTGTCCTGACAAGCACCTGTAACGCCAGCTCGTCCGCCAGCCTCGTCATCCCTATTAGACGCTCCTCTGATACATAACCATTTTTCTTTCCTGAAATATATAATATTTTTTTGTAATCTTTTCCGTTCAAAAATTTCTTGGCAACCTCATACTGTGCCTTCTCATTATCGATATGAATGCTTGATGTGTTTTCGCTCACGCCGGGCGCATCAATCAAAACACATTTAAACTTTCCGCTCTCAACCAGTTTCCTCAACGAGATGTCCTCTTTGGACAAACCGCAGATGATTAAGCCCTCGATGCTCTGTGACTGGAAATACCGGACCATCTCCTCGACGCTCATCTCAGCAATCATTGTAAAGAATACTGTAATGATATCCATCCCCCGTTCCTTCGCCTTGTTGATGGCTCCGATAATATACTGCATCGGAATCTCATCGACGGTTTGGGCATGTCTGTTTACGTCGAGCACCAGCGCCGCTCTGCCTGTCTTTTTGGAAGATAGCGCAGAGGCAATGGTATTCGGCACAAACCCGAGCGCTGTGATTGCAGCGTTGACCTTTTCTTTCGTCTCATTACTCACATTGGGGTAATGGTTCAGCACCTTTGACACTGTCGAGATCGCTACACCTGCTTCTCTCGCCACATCCCTTATTGAAACCAAGAGACAATCCACCTTCTTCCTTCAAGAACAAACTATTTATTGAAAGCCTCAAGAAAACGTTTTCAGAAAACGTTTTCTTTATCATACAACAAAAATAACGGTTTGTCTACCATTATTTTCATTTTAATGTATTTTATTCAGGATGCCATGACGCGGTTGATCGCCGCAACCAGTCTGCTCTCCTCGAACGGCTTTACGACAAAGTCCTTTGCACCGCTCTGAATTGCCTGTGCAACCATCGCCTGCTGCCCCATCGCAGAACAGATGATGACTCTCGCCTTCGCATCCGCTTCCTTGATGCGTTTCAATGCATCCACACCATTCATTTCTGGCATTGTGATATCGAGCAGGACAACATCTGGCTTGATTTCCATGTACTTCTTCACTGCCTCCACGCCATTACCTGCCTCGCCGGCAACAGAATGACCATTTGCCTCAAGCATTTTTTTGATTGTCATTCTCATAAACATTGCATCATCCACAACTAATACTCTTGCCATTATATTTCCACCTTTCAAGTGTTTTTATCATATTGTAGCATAGTTTTTAGAATATTCAAACCCTTTTTCCAACAGCGCGCTTCCTATTTCATCTGCTGCGCACCGCAGTGCACAGCAGATGGAGCTTCTAATACTTATCTACGATCGCAATCACTACTGACCGCGGATACATCAGCAGCGTATCCTTCGTCACCCAGTTTGTCAGCCGATGATAGTCTGTCTGCGCTGTATGCTCAAATTCTGTATTCATAATAATGCGCCATTTTCTTCCCAGCGGAAGCTTGGGAAGCTGCACTTCCTCCTTCTCCCAGAAGGCATTGACGCCAATATAAATAATATCATCCTCCCGGTTCCCCGCTGTACGTCCGGCAAACATGATACCAATCGTGCGCGTATCCGGTCCGCAGTTGCTGTTCCATGCGGTCTTATTATGAATGGAAACTTCTGGAAAGCCGCAGCCGCTCGGTCCTGAACGCCCCCGGAGTATCGGATGCTTCTTGCGCAGTTGTATCATAAATTTGCAAAATTCAAACATCTCACTGTATTCTTCCTTGCGGTTCCAATCCAGCCAAGAGATAATATTGTCCTGACAGTAGGCATTGTTGTTGCCAAACTGTGTATTGCAGAATTCATCTCCGGCAAGAAACATTGCAGCGCCTCTGCTGCACATCAGAATCGCAAACGCATTTTTGCGCAGGCGATTTCTCAAAGTCAGCACCTCAGGGTCATCTGAATCACCCTCCACACCGCAGTTCCAGCTATTGTTGTCATTTGCGCCGTCCGTGTTGTTCCAGCCGTTTTTCTCATTGTGCTTTTGGTTATAAGCATACATATCATACAGTGTGAAGCCGTCATGGCAGTTCAGGAAATTGACTGTCGCGTTCTCACCGCGGTTCTCCTTCCCATACAGGTCAAACGAGCCTGTGATGCGGTTGATCGCCGCCTGTGCCATGCCATAGTCTCCTTTGAGGAAGCAGCGCATATCATCGCGGTATCTTCCGTTCCACTCTGCCCAGCGGTTCCACGAGGGGAAGCTGCCCACCTGATAAAGTCCGCCGGCGTCCCACGCCTCCGCAATCAGCTTCACATTGCCAAGCACCGGATCAAATGCAAGGCTTTGCAGCAATGGCGGCTTGCTCATCGGGGAGCCGTCCTCATTGCGTCCCATGATGGACGCCAGATCAAAACGGAAACCATCTACCCGGTATGATACAACCCAGTAGCGCAGGCACTCTAGGATAAACTGCTGCACGATCGGATGGTTGCAGTTCATCACATTGCCGCAGCCGCTGAAATTATAATATTTTCCGTCCGGTGTCAGCATGTAATAAATATTGTTGTCGATGCCCTTAAACGAAAAGCAGGGCCCCATCTCATTTCCCTCTGCGGTATGGTTAAATACCACGTCCAGTATCACTTCAATCCCATTTGCATTCAGCTCATGAATCAGGCTTCTGAACTCGTTCCCCGCCTTGCCTGCCCGCGTGTCCGACGCGTAGGCAACATTCGGAGAAAAAAAGCACACAGGGCTGTAGCCCCAGTAATTAAGAAGCTTCTCTCCATCGACAATGCGCACATCTTCTGTCTCGTCAAACTCGAAAACCGGCATGAGCTCTACCGCATTGATGCCAAGCTCCAGCAGATAAGGAATTTTCTCACGGATGCCCTCATAGGTCCCTCTGTGTTCAATCCCCGATGATGGGTCCTGTGTGAATCCCCGCACATGCATCTCATAGATAATCAAATCCTTGGGCTCTAAGCTGGAATTTTTAAAATTGCCCCAGTCATATCCACCGTCTACAACACGCGCCTTGTACATGCGTTCTCTGAAAGGCTTCTCCTTGCCCCAGATTTCCTGACCTGCAACAGACCGCGCATAGGGATCGAGAATGTACTTCGTCTTATCAAACAGCAAGCCCTTGCTGGGGTTATACTCCCCGTCAAATTGATACGCATACTCAAATTCCCGTGGTTTTAAACCATAGACTACCATAGAATAGGTATCACCCATACGACAGGACTCCGGGAACGGTATGATCGCATAAGGCTCATGCTCCCCTACATGAAACAGACACAGACTACAAGACTTTGCCCCATTTGAGTGGATGGTAAAATTCACGCCCTCATCTACCCTGATTGCCCCGTTCTCCAAAAACTTTCCAGGCCGAACTGAAAAGCCCGCAACTTCATCTGTAGGCGGATAATATTTTCTTTCTAGCCCCGAACCGATATACCTCATACTTAATAATCCTCCATTTAAACAGTGTTAACAGCTCCTGAACGAACAGTTCTATGCCAGTGTACGGTCATTCTGGCAAAAAAAGTGTATATATAATTAATTTTACATGATTTTCCATCTCAACGCAATGCCTCAAATTATTTTATACTTTACAGTAGAAAAATGTCGAAAACAGGATTTCTTTTTATGAATTATTTATCTAAATACTTATTTTTGCATTATTTTAATTGTCACTTATCAATACATTCTTATTTTTTTTAGCACTCTAATTATGCAACCCGCACATATTCACTTCTCTATTCTTATCAAAAAACATAAGATTATTCAAGACAAAAAAACTCTCTGACAATCGTGTCAACTGTCAGAGAGTTTTGTCCGCCTTACTTCAGATCCTGCATGCGAATGCCGTCCATATCATCAAAATCCTGATTTTCTCCAACCATGCCCCATATAAATGTATAGGCACGGCTTCCGCTACCCGAATGAATGGACCAGCTCGGTGAGATCACTGCCTGTTCATTGCGCATAACAATGTGTCTCGTCTCCTGCGGCTCCCCCATATAATGCATCACAAATGCATCCTCGGGCATCTCAAAGTACAGATAAACCTCCATGCGCCGATCATGTGTGTGACAAGGCATCGTATTCCACACACTGCCGGGTTTTAGCGCTGTCATGCCCATCACAAGCTGGCAGCTCTCAACCTGTCCGGGAAGGATGTATTTGTTGATCACTCTGTGGTTTGCATCCTCCAGACAACCAAGCTCTACCTTGTTCTCATCCTTGATGATGACAACCTCCTCCGACGCCTCCCCCTGCGGCTTGATCAGCTTTGTCGGATAAGTCGTGTGTGCCGGTGCACTGTTTAAATAAAACTTCGCGGGATTCTTTGGATCGGCTGATTCGAAAATAATTTCCCTCGATCCCATACCGATGTACATCCCCTCTTTGAATCCAACCTCGTACCGCCTGCCATCCACGGTGATGCTTCCCGCAGGTCCGATATTGATCACGCCAAGCTCACGGCGCTGACAAAAATATTCTGCGCGCAGCTCATCGCCCGCCGTCAGCGCAATTGGCGCCACAGGTACTGCGGAGCCTGTGATAATGCGGTCAATATGACTGTACACGAGCTTGATCTCGCCTGTATGAAACAGATCGTCGATCAGAAACTCCTCTCTGAGTCTCTCCGTTGTGTAATTTTTTACATCCTTTGGTGAAGCGGCTGTTCTTAATTCCATCATGATACCTTCCTTTTCTTCCTAATTATAAACTATAACACGCCTGTGTAAGTACTTACATTTTATCTTGGCATTTCTTGATAGTCAATAGGCAAAATTCTTCTTTTATATGAATCTTTTGCTTGATTTTCACCTATTTTCATAGTAAACTAAAATTAATGGTAGTGCTTTCATGCCTTGTTACATCTATTGCCACTGCCGGAAAGGAGCCTCTCATGACAATATATGATATCTCAGAGAAGGCCGGTGTATCTATCGCAACGGTTTCGCGCGTGCTGAACGGCTCGGACAATGTGAGCGCCCAGACACGCCAGAAGGTGCTCTCTGTCATACAGGAATGCGACTACACCCCCAACGCCTTTGCAAGAGGTCTTGGCTTAAACTCCATGAATACCATCGGCATCCTGTGTGCTGACTCCTCCGATCTGTATCTTGCCAACGCAATCTACCATATCGAGCGGGAACTGAGGCAAAACAGCTACAACTGCATCCTGTGCTGCACAGGGTACGGTCTTGAGGACAAGCAGAAATACCTGAATCTCCTCGTCAACAAGAAAGTGGACAGCGTGATTCTCGTAGGTTCCAATTTTATCTCAGACAATGATGCCGAGAACGATTACATCCGCGAGGCTGCAAAAGAAATTCCAGTGCTTTTATTAAACGCTGATTTTGATTGTGACAATGTGTACTGCTCTCTCTGCGATGACTTTAAGTCTGCCTTGCAGGCTACGACCTATCTGATCGAGAGCGGCATTCAGGATATTCTCTATCTATACAGCTCCAAATCCTATTCGACCCTCCGAAAGCTCTCCGGTTATCAGAGCGCCCTGACACAGAAGGGACTCCCCCTGCGAACGGAGTACATGCAGTACTTTCCGGGAAATCACGCAGATCTTCCGTCCATTGCGGATTTCCTGTCAAGCCTTGACCACACACTCCAGTACAAGGCTGTTGTGGCTGCCGACGACAATCTTGCCATCGGCGCTGTCAAATTTGCACACAAAAAAGGACTGTCCATCCCGCATGAACTGTCCATCATAGGATATAATAATTCCATCCTCAGCACCTGCTGTGACCCAGAACTCACAAGTGTTGACAATCGTCTGGAATCCCTTTGCCACCATATTGTCACTACATTGATCGGCATTTTAAACGACAAAGAAATGCCTCAGAAGGTCATCTTCTCCGGTGAACTGATCAAAAGAGGCACAACACGCTAACTTTAACCATAATAGGAGGAATCATCATGAAAGCTTTTATGGATCAAGACTTCTTGCTCCAGACTAAGACGGCAAGCGACCTTTATCACAAGTATGCCAATAAAGTTCCCATACTGGACTATCACTGCCATATCAACCCTGCCGAAATCGCAGAAAACCGCCAGTTTGACAACATCACCCAAGTATGGCTTGGCGGCGACCACTACAAATGGCGCTTCATGCGCTCCTGCGGCGTAGATGAAGCATTCATCACCGGCAACGCCTCCGACAAAGAAAAATTCTTCAAGTGGGCAGCATGTGTCGGCAAGGCGATCGGCAATCCGCTCTACCACTGGACACATCTGGAACTACAGCGCTACTTTGACTACACAGGCATCCTCAACAGACACACTGCCGAAAAAGTATGGAATCTCTGTAATGAAAAGCTCAAGACGGACGACATGCGCGCACGCGGTCTGATCAAACGCGCCAATGTCACCCTGATCTGTACTACCGACGACCCTGTAGATTCCCTCGAATACCATCAAAAGATTGCGGCTGATGACACCTTTGATGTGAAAGTACTTCCGGCTTGGAGACCAGACAGGGCAATGAACATCGAAAAGCCCGATTATTTAGAATATCTTGCAACGCTTTCCGCCGTAAGCCACAACCCGATCCGTACCTTTGCTGACCTAAAAGCAGCGCTGCACAACCGGCTCGACTTCTTTGCTTCTATGGGCTGCTGCGTGTCAGACCACGGGCTAGAGTATGTCATGTACCAGCCTGCCTCCGATGAAGAGATAGAGGTTATCTTTGCAAAGAGACTGGGCGGTGAAGCAGTCACGCGGCTTGAAATGCTGCAATTTAAAACTGCATTGATGCTTTATGTCGGCAGGGAGTACCACCGATTAAACTGGGTGATGCAGCTTCACTACGGCTGCAAGCGGGACAATAACACCCTGCGCTATGGCCAGCTCGGTCCCGACACAGGCTATGACTGCATCAACAATTACACGCCTTCTGCTGAGCTTGCGGATTTCCTCAATGCACTCATCAAGACGGACGAACTGCCTAAAACGATCCTTTACAGCCTGAATCCAAACGACAACCAAGCGATAGGGACAATTCTTGGCTGCTTCCAGGATTCCACTGTATGTGCAAAAATCCAGCAGGGCAGCGCATGGTGGTTCAACGATCACAAAACTGGTATGCAGGAGCAGATGATTTCTCTTGCAAGCCTTGGCAACCTGTCGGGCTTTGTAGGCATGCTGACAGATTCAAGGAGCTTCCTCTCCTACACCAGACATGAGTATTTCAGACGAATCCTGTGCAATCTGATCGGAAACTGGGTTGAGGACGGCGAGTTTCCCAATGACCTGGAAACGCTCGAAGAGATCGTGAAAGGAATTTCTTATAACAATGCAGTGAACTACTTTGGATTTGACTTGGAAACTGTATAAGATTACGTGTCGTCAAAAGGCTGTCAGATTATGGCAGCCTTTTATTTCACAGTTTCACTACTCTGCGGTCATACGTCATAATGCCGTTGATCTCCTCCTCAATATCCGTCAGCTGTGTGTAGACCGATGCGCACAGCCCTTCTTTTCGCAGCTCCTGAACTCGCCTGTCAAGCTCGTTATATGCAGCGCAAAGCGCCTCTACATCCCCCTGGCTGCCATATCCAAAATATCGGTCAGAGTACGTGTGATCCGGCACCGCAAGGGATACACCGCCAAACTCTGATATGACATACGGCTTTTTGCTCTTCTTTGCCACAAGTTCAAAGAAATAGATATGCTCGCTCTTTAGATCGCCTGCGTCCTGATCAAACCACCCACTGTGTGCATCAATAATGCGCGTGTTGTCAACCGCCCGCACCATATCCGTATTTTCCTTTGCATCAAACTGCCCCCACCCTTCGTTAAACAGCACCCAAGTGCAGATTGACACACAGTTATAGAGCTGGCTGACTGTCTCGATACATTCCTTCTTCCACTCCTCCCTGCCATTTTTGTCTGCCCTGGAAGTGTAGCTGTAGTCGTTGTCCCGCTTATGTCGGAGCGGAAACACCACCGTGGGAATGTAGCAGGTCTTTACCAGATTATAGCTTGTCCCGCCGTTAATCATATCCTGCCAGACCAGCATACCAAGCCTGTCGCAGTGATAATACCAGCGCATTGGTTCTATTTTGCAATGTTTTCGTATCATATTAAAGCCTTTGGCCTTGGCCGTTTCGATATCGTAGATCATCGCTTGGTCACTCACTGGCGTCATAAGGCTTTCGGGATAATAACCTTGGTCTAAGATTCCTTTTTGGAAATAAGGCAGATGGTTGAGGCACAGTCTTGGAACCCCGTTGCTGTCCGGCTCTGCGGTAAAAACCCGCATTCCAAAATAGCTCTCTACCATATCCTCCCCATACACAATGCGAATATCATATAGAAATGGATGCTCTGGCGACCAGCTTTTTTTGTCTGTGATATGCAATGTCACCATGGTTTTTTCCTCGGGCAGGACAGTAAACTTCTGCTCCTGTGCGACCTGATTTTGATCAAACAACAGGATTTTGCAGGAAATCTCACTGCACTCAGCCTTTGTTGCACAATGATCCTGTCCGTCTGTATACTGGTTGGACATCATTTCAATCGATACGCTGTCATTGTCATAATCCGGCGTGATGAGAAGCTTCTGAATATAGATCGCAGGCACCCACTCGCACCACACGGTCTGCCACAAACCGCTCTGCGCGGTATAGAACATTCCGCCGTTTTTGAGCATCTGTTTTCCCCGCCCATGATAGGAGGTATCACTTTTATCCTGCACACAAATCCGAAGCGTGTTCTTTCCAACCTGTATCAATTCTGTGATGTCTATCGTAAATGCCTGATAACCGCCGGAATGCGTTCCCGCCAGCGTATCATTGACATAGACGCGGCACCGCTCGTCACAGGCGCCGAAGTTCAATAGCAGCCGCTTTTGTGCTGGAATCCTGTCGATCATGAGCTTGCGCTCGTACCATAGATATTCCTCTGGTTTGAGCTGGCGCAGCACCCCTGACAGATATGTCTCCGGCGAGAACGGCACGCGAATATCGCCGTCCCAAATCACAGGCCGTTCATCTTCACTTGTAAATGCGTATTTCCAAATCCCATTTAAGATGATATGGTTCTTTCGCGCAAGCTGCGGTCTTGGATACTCTGTCAACACGACCTGTGTCTGCTCCTTCGCTATTTGTTCTCCCCATGGTGTCATGAGCTGGTTGTACTTTCTGTCACTCTTATCTAATAGTTTATTTAGTTGAAGTGTTTCTATGATTTCTCTAATTTTCATATCCATCCCCCGCTGCCTTTTCTGCTCAAATAAATACACCGACATGTGTCTGTTCACCAAGAACTGCCAAAAAAGGTGTAAAACCTCTATAGGCTTCACACCTCTGATTTTGCAATGACTGTGTTCCTATTTATAAGGTTATATTCTCGACATTCACCTTCAGAGACGATAATTTCGCTATGGTTACTGACAGTTCCAGCACCTTCGCAGTTCAACGCCTTTTCTACAAAAGCTCTTTCCATGCTCCTGTTATCATTATATCCAATTCTCTAAAAAGTGTAAAGTCTTATATGTAAATGCCTTATGAGCTACGCAGAATGACATAGGAACAGTTAACTAGATTATCGTGCTTCACTCCATTCAATAAAAAATACTTTGCTATTTTGAACGCAAAGTGATAGTATAATTTAGGATAGTTTCCTGGAAACTATGTCTATATCAATCACAGAAACGAGGATATACGCTTGAAAACAAAAGATTATCAAAATGGACTGCACGATGGCGTCGCCGTCGCTTTAGGCTATTTCGCCGTGTCCTTTGCATTTGGCATGGAAGCCGCCACCCACGGATTAAGCATCCTGCAAGCGGTATTGATCTCACTGACAAACGTGACTTCCGCAGGACAGTTCTCAGGGCTTGGCATTATCGCCGCCGGCGGCACTTATATTGAAATTGCACTGACACAGCTCATCATCAACCTGCGCTACTGCCTGATGTCGTTTTCTCTCGCGCAGAAGCTGGATCGCTCTGCGCCAAGCTGGCACAGGTATCTTATGGCTTACAGTGTGACAGATGAAATCTTTGCATTGGATGCCAGTCTCAGCGGTCCCTTGAAACCGGCCTATCACTATGGCATCACCAGCGTCGCCGTCCCTGGCTGGGTTCTGGGAACACTGGCGGGCGCAATCTCTGGAACACTGCTGCCAGCTTTTGTGATCAGTGCTCTCGGCGTTGCCATTTACGGAATGTTTCTCGCCATCATCATTCCGCCTGCAAGACAAAACCGCACAATCCTGCTTGTCGTCCTGTCCGCTATGGGACTGAGCTTTCTGTTCTCTGTCCTGCCAGTACTAAACAAGGTTTCATCGGGTTTTGTCATCATTATCACGACAGTGGTTATCGCAGGCATCGCCGCATGGTTGAAACCAATTCAAGAGGAACAAACCAAAGGAGAAAACTAAAATGACACACAATATTTATCTCTATATCCTTGTCATGGCTGGAGTGACTTATCTGATTCGTATGCTTCCGCTGGCACTGTCAAAGAAGGAGATTACCAACAATTATATCAAATCCTTTTTGTATTATGTGCCCTATGCCTGTCTTGCTGCCATGACCTTTCCAGCGATATTATATTCCACTGCTAGTATTTATTCAGCGCTTGCAGGACTCCTCATTGCCGTCATCACCGCATATAAGAATAAAAGCCTGCTCATCGTCGCGCTGGCTGCCTGCGCAGCAGTGTTTCTTGTAGAGCGCATTTTACCCTTTTTCAGTTAGTGCTCTGCGCCTCTCATGAGTCATTAAATCTGCGAATCTAGTTGGAATTGGCACATGACTTTCCTTTGTGATCAATTGGTTTGTCATCTGTGTCGCGGTTTCAAGATCAATCCCGTTCCCGATAGACAAAAAGACAGGCTTGACATTGACATGGGTGCGCAGAGCCCGCCCATAACACTCCCCGCTGATCTCAATATCTGTATACGCCGACTGTGTATTTAGCGGCATTTTAAAGTCCGCGCCTGCAACCCGGTGATAGCTTTTGGCAATTCCTACTGTGGCCTTCCCAAGCAAAATGCCCGCGTGTGTTGCCAGCCCCATATGCCTTGGATGCAGATACCCATTTCCATCAAAGAAGATGACATCGGGCTCCACAGTGACTTTTTTGTAAGTTTCCAGAAAGAGCGGTATCTCCCTAAAAGCCAGACAGCCCGGTATGTATGGGACATTGATTTTGTCCGCATGGCTGACTTTCTCTAGGATCTCAACTGTACGATAGTCCATTATCACAATGCAGCAGACTGCATATTCCTGCCCATCAGCGTCCTTCCAGTACGCCAAGTCAACACCCGCCACTGTATGAACGCGCGCTGGATCCACTGTATTGTCTAAATTGATTTGTGCACGCAGTCTGAGTTGTTCGTTTATATACTCCTGTTCTGTCATTTTATCATTCCTTTCAAGACACAGATCTGTTATCATCCTTAATGATAAGCAACGCAATGCTCCCGCCTGAGCATCTTCTATTATTGGGGACTGATATCCCTCAAATGGTACATAAAAATCCATGCAAATTAAGATCATTAATTTGGCATGGATTTTTACTTAAATTTATTATCTGTTGGATCTAAACTCATATATCGTTTCACGAACACATTTTGCGCTCCGTCACACGCGACAGTACTCGATAGATTTTAATTGCTGCGATATTTTATGTCCAACAAAGCATTCATATCATTTTTGTACAGATACATATGCTCTGGATTGTTTCCAACCAAGATACGGGGAAAACACTCATACATCCGAAATATTTTGGGAATCTTCAATTAGGCTTTTGGGGATACCCCCAAAAGCCTGCTATACTTTAGCCAGGATCGGATCAAGAAGTCGTCGTACT
>ERZ808035.1294-NODE-1294-length-13307-cov-7.117460_pt1 | contig 13307 bp, 8 predicted proteins | sample MGYA00380189_ERZ808035 | MGnify/ENA primary metagenome ERZ808035 (study PRJEB31490, sample SAMN06133407) | mouse gut metagenome | isolation source: M5_1 | host: mice | place: China: Chengdu | collected 2015-05 ...
TACACCCTTACCCTGCGGGAAGAAATACAGACACGCTACCGCACGGAAACCACCACCGACCCGGAAACCGGGGAAACGACCACCGAGGAAATCCCCTACGACTATTACATTCTCCATGTAACGCTGACAAACAAAAACATTGAAACCCTTGCCGGGGAACTTTTAACCCCGGAGCAGAAAGAAATGTTTGACATTTACATGGAAACCAAAGGCAACAAGCCGGACGTGTTCGGGGACGACTACGCAACAGGAACGCCGGGCGGCGGGGAATACACCGACTACGAGATACCCCCGGAAGCCCTCTCTGATGAACGCTTTGCCGCCATGATTGCGGAAGCGGAGAAATACTTAGGCTACCCCTATGTATGGGGCGGCAGCTCCCCGTCAACGTCCTTTGACTGTTCGGGCTTTGTGTGTTGGGTAATCAACCATTCCGGCGTTGGGAATGTCGGCAGGACAACGGCGCAGGGAATTTTCAATTACACCACGCCCATAGCACCAAGCGAAGCCAAGCCGGGGGACATTATCTTTTTCACGGGGACTTATGACAGCGGATCGGCGGTTAGCCATGTAGGGATTTATGTCGGCAATGGCATGATGATACATTGCGGCAACCCTATTTCCTACGCTTCCGTCAATACCCCCTACTGGCAGTCACACTTTTATTCTTACGGCAGACTTCCATAACAAACCAAATCAGACAGGAGGAATTATTTTTTATGATGAAACTGGAACGTATCATTGCGGAGATTGAGAAAACAAAAGACGCAATCTCCAAGCAGCAGGCAAGGCTTAGGGAACTGGAAGCACAGAAAACCGAGGTTGAAAACCTGCAAATCGTACAAATGGTAAGGGCGTTACGCATGACCCCGGCAGAGCTTTCCACCTTTTTACAGGGCAAGCCGGACAATGCCGCAGCCACTACCACAGCAACCGCAAACAGCAGCCTTTTTTCAAGACAGGAGGACACCGAGAATGAGTAAAAAAATCTTACATACCTTTTTAGCACTTGCCGCCGCCCTTATCCTTACGGGCGGCTTTTCCATGACCGCCTACGCAGGCGGCGGGGAGGAATACGAAGTTACCGAACCCACGCCCGAACCGCAGCCGGAGGAAACGGTAAGCCCAAGCGACCCGCTGACCCCGGAGGGGAACGCAACCCTTGTTGATGATATTTGGGGAGAGAACAAGCAGCTTATCACAGTAACCACCAAGAACGGCAACTATTTTTATATCCTTATCGACCGTGCCGCCGAGGGGGAAAACACCGTGCATTTCCTTAACATGGTGGACGAAGCCGACCTTATGGCACTTATAGAGGACGGGGAGAAAGAGGAAACAACCGTCATGCCGCAGACCTGCACCTGCAAGGAGAAATGCGAAGCCGGGGCAGTCAACGAGAGCTGCCCGGTATGCCTTAACAACCGTAATTCCTGCACTGGCATAGAGAAAGAAACCGAGCCGGAAACCGAAGCCGAGCCGGAAAAGCCGAAGAATGACAAAGGTACAAAAAGCCTGCTCCTGCTCTTTCTTCTGACACTCCTTGCAGGCGGCGGGGCGTTCTATTATTTCAAGTACATCAAGCCAAAGGACACCGCAAAGGGCAGCCCGGACTTCTCCGATTTTGACTTTGACGAGGACGAAGAAACGGACTATGAGGACGACACCGATTATGACGGCTACGGGGACGATACAGGGGACGCAGACGACACCGAAGCGGACGAAGAAACGGACTACGGGGACGACACCGAAACCGGGGAAAACGGGCTTGATGATGATACGGAGGGCGGCTTATGACGTGGTTCACAGACAGCCCCTTTGAAAGAATGATGACACAGAAACCGGGACACAGGCGGCACAGGGACGACACGCCGCCCGTCCCCCATTCCCCGGCTTGTACCGGCTGCCCTTATAACAAGGGGCTATCCCCTTGTATCGGGTACTGTATCAAGAAGTTGCAGGCAAAGAAAAGCACCGAGCCGGAACACTGAAAGGAGATATTTTTATGCAGTTGGTAATCGCAGAAAAGCCGAGCGTGGCAATGTCAATCGCTTCCGTTATCGGCGCAGACGAAAGAAAAGACGGCTACATGGAGGGCGCAGGCTACCTTGTTAGTTGGTGCGTGGGACACCTTGCGGGGCTTGCGGACGCTACCCATTACGGGGACTTTAAGAAATGGCGTTATGAGGACTTGCCAATCCTGCCCCAAACGTGGGAAACCGTCATATCCCCAGACAAGGAAGAACAGTTTGAAACCTTAAAGAACCTCATGCACAGAAAGGACGTGACCGGGCTTGTATGTGCCACGGACGCAGGGCGTGAGGGGGAACTCATTTTCCGTTTTGTCTATGAGAAAGCCGGGTGCGAAAAACCATTCAGACGCTTGTGGATCAGCAGCATGGAGGAAAGCGCAATAAGGAAAGGCTTTGACGATTTGCGGGACGGACACGACTATGACCCGCTCTATCATTCCGCACTATGCCGGGCAAAGGCTGACTGGCTTATCGGTATCAATGCGACCCGCCTTTTCTCCGTCCTCTACAACCACACCTTGAACGTGGGGCGGGTACAGACACCGACCCTTTCCCTGCTTGTGGAACGGGACAACGCCATAGAAAATTTTCAGAAGAAAAAATATTATGTGGTGCATATCGGGGACGGCACTTTTGAAGCGGCAAGCCCGCCCTACACGGAAAAGAACGAAGCCGAAAAACTCCGCAGGGATTGTGACGGGGAAACGGCAGTATGCACTTCCCTTATCCGGGAGGAAAAGACCGAGAACCCGCCCCGCCTTTACGACCTCACGACCTTGCAGCGGGAAGCAAACAGGCTTTACGGCTACACCGCCAAGCAGACCCTTGACTACACCCAATCACTTTATGAGAAAAAGCTATGCACCTACCCCCGGACAGACAGCCAATATCTCACAGACGATATGCTCCCCACCGCTGAAAATATCGTGTCCGGGCTTTTCGGCGCACTGGACTTTGCAAAGGGCGTTGACCTCTCCCCGGACTACTCCCGCATTTTGAACAGCAGGAAAGTGTCCGACCACCACGCAATCATTCCCACCGCCGAAGCGGTAAAGACAGACAAAGGCAGCCTGCCCGAAAGCGAAAGGAATATCCTGCTCCTGCTCTCCATGAAACTGTTGTCCGCAACGGCGCAGCCCTACCGATACGAAGCCGTGACCGCTTCCTTTTCCTGCGGCGGCATAACCTTTACGGCAAAGGGAAAGACCGTAACAAACGAGGGCTTTAAGGAACTGGAACGCCGCTTCCGTGCCACCTTGAAAACGAAGCCGGAGGACGGGAAAACCACGAAAGAAAACCCATTGCCGGAACTGTCCGAGGGACAAAAGATTACGGCAAAGGCAGCCATGACGGAGCATGACACAACGCCCCCGAAAGCCTATACGGAAGATACCCTGCTTTCCGCTATGGAACGTGCCGGAAGCGGGGACATTGCAGAGGACGCAGAGCGCAAAGGTTTAGGCACTCCCGCCACCCGTGCGGCGGTACTGGAAAAACTTGTGCAGGCGGGCTTTGTGGAACGCAGGAAAAAGCAGCTCATACCGACCAAAGACGGCAAGAACCTTGTCGCCGTCCTGCCCGACATTCTCACAAGCCCGAAGCTGACCGCCGAGTGGGAAAACGCCCTCACGGAGATTGCAAAAGGGGAAACCGACCCGGACAGTTTCATGCGGGACATTGAAGCAATGGCGGCGGGGCTTGTCAAAGATTATGCCGCCGTCCCGGAGGATAAGAAAAAACTGTTTGCCCCGGAAAAAAAGGAAATCGGCAAATGTCCCCGGTGCGGCTCTCCCGTCTATGAGGGGAAGAAAAATTTTTATTGCAGCAATAAGGATTGTGCGTTTTCCATGTGGAAGAATGACCGCTTCTTTGAAAGCAAGAAAAAGGAGCTGACCGCCACGATTGCCGCCGCCCTGCTTAGTAAAGGCAGGGCAAGCATGAAAGGCTTGTATTCCGAGAAAACGGGCAAGACCTATGACGCTGACGTGCTGCTTGCAGACACAGGAGAAAAGTATGTGAATTATAAGATTGAGCTGAAAAAGACCAAGAAGCCAAAACCCAAGAAGTAACCCACAGAAGAATAGCAAGCATAGGGATTGAGTACCCAATCCCGTAAATTCCCACTTTCCCGCCCTGCGGGACTTGTGGGAATTTTGCTTGTTGGGAAGTGTCCCAAACCCTCTTGAAAGACCAAAACAAAACGAAAGGAGCTTTGCTTATGAAAGATGATTTTTCCGTGCTGATACAGAACCGCACCGAGTTTGAAAAAGGCAACCCGGCGGGCGTGTTCCTCTCCCTGCCCGCCACAAAAGAAGAACTCCACGAAGCCATGAAAGCACTGAACATTACCGCCGACAACCCGCATGATTTTTTCTTGAACGGCTATTCTACCGCCGACAACAGGCGCATTGACATACCCTTTGACTGGATAAGGGACGGCGACCTTGACAAGATAAATTTCCTTGCCGCAAGGCTTGAAGAAATGACAACAGAGCAGCTTGAAAAACTGGACGCTGTTATGCACAGCGATTTCAAGCCGGAAAGCCTTGACGGACTTATTAACCACACCTACAATTCCGATTTTTATTCCTATGTTCCGGGCATTTTGAGCTATAAGGAATTGGGCGACTATTTCCTCAATGACAGCGGCAAAGTGCAAATGCCGGAGCAATGGAAAGCCGGGATTGACAAGGAGGATTTCGGCTTTAACGCCGCACTCCATGAGGACGGCAAGCTGACCGACTACGGCTATATCGCAAGAAGCGGGACGGACTGGAAAGACCTCTACACCGGGCAGGAAACGCCGGAGCAGTATCACATCATGGGCTACCCCGAAGCGGAACACACCGCCCCGGAAAATGGCGAAAGGGAAGCCGCCCCGGTTGACATTGCCGCCGCCAACCCCATACGCCCCATTGAATTAAAATCACAGAGAACCAATGAAAAGATAAAAGAGATCACGGACAGACTGGAACAGGGCATACAGGATTTATTTGACAGCGACCGCTTCAAAGAATATTTGCAGGTAATGTCAAAATTCCACAATTACAGTTTTAACAACACCCTGCTCATTGCCATGCAGAAGCCGGACGCAACTTTTGTGGCAGGCTATACTTCATGGAAAAAAGACTACGGGCGGCAGGTGGTAAGCCAAGCAAAAAGTATCAAAGTGCTTGCGCCGTCCCCGTACAAAATCAAAAAGGAAGTTGACAAAATCGACCCGCAGACCCAAAAGCCCATGATTGGCAAAGACGGAAAGCCCGTCAAGGAGGAAACGGAAATAACTGTCCCGGCGTTCAAGGTTGTTTCCGTCTTTGACGTGTCGCAGACCGAGGGAAAGGAACTTCCCACAATCGGCGTTGACGAGCTGACCGGGGACGTGGAACAGTACGCCGATTTCTTCAAGGCAGTAACACTGGCAAGCCCCGCCCCGGTAGGCTTTGAAAAGATAGAAAGCGGCGCAAAGGGCTACTACTCACAGGCAGAAAAACGCATTGCCATTAACGAGGGCATGAGCGAGTTGCAGAACCTTAAAACGCTGATACATGAGATCGCACACGCCAAGCTGCACGACATTGATTTGAACGCCCCCGCAAAGGAGCAGGCAGACCGCCCCGACCGCCGCACCCGTGAGGTACAGGCAGAAAGCATTGCCTACGCCGTGTGCCAACACTATATGCTTGACACTTCCGATTATTCCTTTTCCTACGTTGCACAATGGAGCAGCGGGCGGGAACTGCCCGAACTGAAAGCGTCCCTTAAAACTATCCGTGACACCGCCGCAGGACTGATTGCTGAAATAGATAAAAATTTTGCGGAGCTGACACAAAACAAGGAGCAGACGCAGGCGCAGGAAGCGCAGGCAGAAGAACCCACGCCGGAGGAAACAGAACAGCCGGAGCAGGGCGCACCGCAGGAGGAAAAAGCGGACGCAGCCGAACCCACAAAAGACACCCCGAAAGCGGAAAAAGCAGCCACGGAAGAACCCACAAAAGAGGACGCACAGGCAGAGCAGCCCGAAGATAATTTCCCCACGCCCGACCCCAACGCAGAGCCGACCGTCACAATCATTTGGAGCGAACACAGCCGTTTCCATGACGGCGAAACAATGAGCCTTTCCGAAGCAAACGCCCTTATAGAAAGCCTTGACAGAGCCACCGTTTCCGAGGACGGCTATTATAAGACCAAGTTCCGCATTGACTTTGTAATGGACGGACAGCCGGACAATTACATAGGACGGCAGGACTTAGGGGACGGGGACGGCACACTCATAGAGCATATCGAAGATTACCACGCCTACTATGAGAATAACAGCGAATGGGAAAATTATATTTTACACAATGAGGGAAAGGAAGCACTGGAAGCGGACAAGGCACAGCGGGAAATGATTTTACATGAGTTTGTCCCTTTTCTGAAACTGCATGACAACCTTTCCAAAATGGAAAATATCGCAGCAAAAGCACTGGAAGAAAACGGGAACATGACAAGCACCGAAACCGCCTACCACACCGCCATGCAGGAATACGTTTCTAAATGCCGGGCAATGGTAAACAGTGGGAATTATGAGCTGCCACCCGCCCCGCAGCTTAAAGACTTTGACACGGAGCTTGAAGCCTACAAGGAACACGTCAAGGAGGAAATCGCACAGGAAGCAGCCGCCGCAGGAATGACCGTAGAAGAATATGCCGCAAACGGTTATGAGCCATACACCGCAGAGCTGCCCGACCCCTCTATCACTGTCCCCGATATGCAGGAATACGGCTACTCATGGGACGGTATGCTGCCCCTAAAGGAAGAAGCCGCCCTGCACCTTTACGAAAAAGAAGATATGCAGATTTTCTTACTCCATGAGGACGGGAGCGAAAGCATACCAGAGAACACAGGGGATATAAAAGCCCATGCGGAAAAAGGCGGCATTTTTGGCGTACATAAGGAGGACTGGAACGCCCTCACAGAGTACCGTGCCATGAAAAAAGATTTAGCCGGGAGCGAAGCAACAAAGGAAGCGTTGCGGGAATACGGCGCAAAAGAGCAGGCAGGCGACACCTTTACCATTTACCAGTTGAACGACAACGCCGCCAGAGATTACCATTTCCGACCCCTTGAAGAATTGCAGGAAAAAGGGCTTACGGTAAACATGGGAAACTATGATAAAATCTATGACGCTGCCCTCACGCCGGATATGAGTTTAGGGCGCATTTTTGAGAAATTCAACTTTGGCCGCCCGGAGGATTTTAAGGGACATTCCCTTTCTGTTTCTGACGTGGTAGTGCTTCATCAGAACGGCACGGACACCGCCTATTATGTAGACAGCAGCACCTTTGTTGACGTATCAGAAACTTTCCTGCATGAGAACCCGCTAAAAGCCGCCGAGCTTTCCACGGAGCAAAACGCAAACATGATTGACGGCGTTATCAACAACACCCCAAACACGGACGCACTGGAAGCGCAGGCAGCCGCCGGGGAGCAGATCTCACTTGCCGACCTTGCGGACGCAATACAGAAAGACCGGGAAGCCGCCGAGCCGGACACCGCCCGTATCACAGCCGCAGCGAAAAGCCGCTATGACGGCATGGTTGCCCTCTTTACTATGGACGACAAAACCTATATCGGGAAAAGCGAGAACTACGACAACAAGGGACACTACGACAACACGGATAATTCCCTGCTCTACGTTTCCGGCTGCCAAGCCGCCTTTACATTCCTTTCAAGCGAGGGCTGCATTTATCCGCAGGACGAAGCACTGAACCGGGGAATTTACACCAGAGAGGACTACGAAGAATTTTCACGCATTACGGACTTTTTAACGCAGGCAGGCTTGACCCCGGAAAAGGAATTTTATTTTGACGGCAAGCCCTTTTCCCTGCATGACGACACGCCGGAGCAGGCAGCCCCGGCAACCAAAACCCCTTATTACACAATCAATGAGGGAGCTGCCCGCCGTGCCAATGATGTAAACAGCTACTACGATTACAAGCCCGGCAGCGCAACCGCAGAATACCGCCAAATGGTAGACAAAGCCGTGGAGATTGGGGAACGCCAGAAAAAGCGGGTAGACCCCATGTACCATGAAAAGATTGACAGCCTTGTTGACACCTACGCCCGGAAACTTGCGGATAACATGAACAGCAGTTTTTCCATTGAAGCCCGTGTACCCTCTATCCTCATTACAGGCGGCTCTAATTTCCCGGTACGGAAGAAAGAAAAGCAGAACGCCGCCCGTGACAGGAACATGGAGGAATGGAACGACATACAGGGCTTGCTTGACAAGATACGCAGTACGGGCATGGGCGGTATCAGCGCAGACGACCCGCAGGCAGTACAGAAGTTAGAAGCCAAACTGGAAAAGCTGCAAGCGTCACAGGACACCATGAAAGCGGTCAACGCCTACTACCGAAAACACAAGACCCTTGACGGCTGCCCCAACCTTTCCGCAGAAAGCATTGAAAAAATGAAATCGGAAATGTCGTCACAGTGGCACATAGAGGATAAGCCCTACCCCTCATGGGCTTTATCCAACAACAACGCAGAGATACGCCGGGTAAAGGGGCGTATTGCAGAGCTGACAAAGAAACAGGAAACCGCCTACGCCGGGTGGGAATTTGACGGCGGCACGGTGGAAGCCAACAAGGAGGACAACCGCCTGCAAATCTTCTTTGAGGAAAAGCCGGACGAAAAGACCCGTGAAACCTTAAAGGAAAACGGCTTCCGTTGGTCGCCGAAAGCCGGGGCGTGGCAAAGGCAGCTTAACGACAACGCTATTTATGCTGCTGACCGCTTATCCTGCATACGCCCCATATCCGGGAAAAGCCCCGTTGAAATACAAAAGGAAGCCCGTACAGCCGCCAAGACAGAAAAAAAGCCGTCTATCCGGGCGCAGCTTGCACAGGACAAGGAAGCGTTAAAAAATGCCCCGAAGAAAAGTCAAACCGTCCAAAGGACGGTTGAGAAAACGAAAAAGCAGGGCTTAGAAAGGAGCTGACCCCATGCAGAAATTTGAAAACGTGGATATATTAAAATCCCTTAAAGCAATCATGCAGACCCACACACAACACTTTCAGTCTGATTTTAACATAGACATAGAAACGCTAAAACAGGCGGCGAAAAGCCCGAACCCGGAGGATAAAAAGCAGCTCTGGTTATGCCGCCCCGCCGGGACGTGGTGCTTGCGGGAGCGTGACACTTTCATCAAAGGTTCACGGGAGCATAACACGTTCTGCTTTTACGCCGAGCAGACAAGGGACAAGATACTTGCCTACGCCGTGGAACTGACAGACATTGAGAAAGGCAGGGTAACGGGAAACCTTTACGAACTGGACTATAAAAAGCTCTATGAACACGTCAAGGACGTTTCCGTACCCGCCGGAGATACCAAGCTGATCTACGAGAACGGGGAACGGACGCAGGAAGCCGAAAGGCGCATTACCGGGTACGCAGACCCGGACTTAGGGAAATTTGTACGCTTTGAGGAACAGCCCAAAGACCCCGCTGCCTTGCAGAATGTACTTAGGGACGAGAAGCACAGTCGGGAGCATTTCAAAAACGGCGACATAAAGGAGCATATCGAAAAACTATCCGGCAAAGAGAAAAAGCCGTCCCTGCGGGCGCAGCTTGCACAGGATAAGGAAACCGTAAAGACCGCCCCGAAAAAGCAGGCGGCAAAGACCAAAAACAAGGGATTGGAGGTATAGGAGCATGGGACAATTCACATTTGAGGAAATCAACCTTATCTGCTGTTACAGGAGGAAAACAAGGACTGATACGGTGGCGGCAATGACCGCCGCCATGCCCTACATGGAAACGGAGATACAGGAGCTTGCAGAACGCACAACGGAAAAGCTGAAGCAACTGACCGAAGAAAAATTTGCCGGGCTTGTGTTTCTGCCTGCTGAAGATATGGAGTAAATGAAATGCCGGGGGATAGTAGTCTGAGGATTGCTATTCCCCTTTTTTTGTTTATATTAACTCTGCATAGCAGATGTATACTATGTTGAAATTAACACTATTCCGTGAATTTCTCTTTTTAGCTCTTTCTTTTTATAAATTGATATGCTATAATGCTTATATCCTAAAAAAGGGAGTTAAAAAATATGCGGCAAGGTATTCTTAAATAAAACTATAATCAAATAGTGGGAACAAAGAATTTTAAAATGCCTCTTTAAAATGAGGTTTGTTTTTTGTACCCAATTTAAGAATACTTTTACTTTATAGATTTTGACGTATCTAAATTGACTATTACTGCCTGCCAGTTTGTCATGTATATATGTCCATAAATATATTTCCCCAGTGGTAAAAGTATTTTACTGCTGGGGATTTTTATGCCCTTTAGGGCTTTGAATGGAGGACAATTACATGAAAATAATCAATATCGGCATTCTCGCCCATGTAGACGCAGGAAAGACGACCTTAACGGAAAGCCTGCTTTATACAAGTGGAGCGATTTTAGAATTAGGTAGCGTAGATAAGGGAACGACAAGGACAGACACTATGTTTTTGGAACGTCAGCGTGGAATTACCATTCAGGCAGCCGTTACTTCTTTCAACTGGAACGGCTACAAAATCAATATTGTAGACACTCCCGGACATATGGATTTTTTAACAGAAGTATATCGTTCTTTGTCTGTTCTTGACGGGGCAGTTTTAGTGATTTCTGCGAAAGACGGTGTACAGGCTCAAACCCGGATACTATTCCATGCACTCCAAAAAATGAATATACCAACAATCATTTTTATAAACAAGATAGACCAGTACGGAATTAACCTGCATAATACTTATCAAAATATCAAAGAAAAACTTTCGACTGATATTATCATTATGCAGAATGTAACATTGACTCCAGAAGTATCACTGGAAAATATCACGGATTTAGAAAAATGGGACGCTGTAATTGCAGGAAATGACAGACTTTTAGAAAAGTATATTACAGGGGAAACATTGACGGTACAGGAATTAAAACAGGAAGAATATGAACAGGTTCAGAAAGGTTCTTTGTTTCCTATATATCATGGAAGTGCAAAAAACAACATAGGGACACAACAGCTCATTGAAGTCATTTCAGATATTTTTTGTTCCGAAATGGATAAAAGCCAGTCAGAACTATGCGGAAGTGTTTTCAAAATCGAATATACAGACCGAAAGCAGAGATTAGCCTATTTACGCCTTTACAGTGGAACATTACACTTACGGGATACCATTATATTGTCAGAAAAGAAGAAAATGAAACTTACTGAAATGTATATTCCTTCAAATGGAGAAATGATACAGACGGAAATTGCCTGTTCCGGAGATATTGTTATTTTGCCTAACGATACATTAAAATTGAATGATATTGTGGGAAACAAAAAAATGTTGCCATGCAACGCATGGAATGACAATCCTGTACCCATGCTGCGGACAATGATTGAACCGATAAAACCAGAACAAAGAGAGTATTTATTGGACGCTCTTACAGAAATTGCAGATACAGATCCCCTTTTACGTTATTATGTTGATACGATAACACATGAAATCATCATTTCTTTTTTAGGAACGGTGCAGTTAGAAGTTATCTGTTCTCTGCTGACTGAAAAATACCATATAGACATAAACGTCAAAGAGCCTACGGTTATTTATCTGGAAAAGCCATTACAAAAGGCAGATTATACGATTCATATTGAAGTGCCGCCAAATCCTTTTTGGGCGTCGATTGGCTTATCGGTAACTCCGCTTCCAATAGGCAGCGGAATACAGTACGAAAGCAAAGTTTCCCTCGGTTACTTAAACCAAAGTTTCCAAAATGCAGTAATGGACGGTATTGATTATGGATTGGAGCAGGGATTGTATGGCTGGAAAGTAACAGATTGTAAAATTTGTTTTGAATATGGTGTTTATTACAGCCCTGTCAGCACTCCCGCAGATTTTCGCTTCCTTGCCCCTATTGTACTGGAACAAGTATTGAAAAAAACTGGAACGCAATTATTAGAGCCGTATCTTTCGTTTACTCTTTTTACACCGCAGGAATATCTTTCCCGTGCATATAACGACGCACCACAATACTGTGCAATTATTGAAACAAGCCAACCGAAAAATGATGAAGTCATTTTTACGGGACATATTCCTGTACGTTGTATTAGTGCATACCGTAATGCTTTAACTCTATATACAAATGGGCAAGCAGTTTGTTTGACAGAATTAAAAGGCTATCAAGCTGCTGCTTGTGAACCAGTTATTCAATCACGCCGCCCCAATAGCCGAATAGATAAAGTACGCCATATGTTTAATAAAAAAACTGAACACCTTTCTAATGAAGCGTAATAAAACTATCTAAGCAACAGAAAAAAGCTGAAAATTAGGAGGTGGCAACATAGGAAAAATAATTATACTTACATTTGATGATAAAGAAGAAAAGGCAGTTGAAAAAGTTATAGCCACCCTTGCTAATAACTTACAGTTGGAAACTATACAGCCGCCATACTCTCAAATACTCACTTTTTCGGAACTGGAAATAAGATTACATCAACATCGGGTATTTCAGAATGGAAAAGAGATACACCTTACCCGCCTTGAATACAGTACCCTTATATTCCTTGCTTCCAATCCGGGAATTGTGTTCACGCAAACGCAGATATTTGAAGCTGTTTGGAACATGGATAGCGAGAGCTGCCATTCAAGCGTTGTCAACGTGATTTATAACCTACGGAAAAAAATAGAGCCGGACAGCAAGAACCCGACCTATATAAAAACCGTGTTAGGTGTCGGCTATAAATTCAGTGCATAAACACCGGGAAATGACGATTGATAGACCGTCATTTCCCGGTGTCTTTTTCTGCTCTTGTGGACGCTTAGAAGCCCTTTCCGGGCGGCAATGGTTATCCCCCCTGCCTGCGTTACAAAACGCCCTTAAAACGCCTTACACGCCGTCCTAACTGTCCGCATTACCTCTCTGTCTGCCTGTCCCGTTCCGGCTGCTTCGCCTGCCGCAAAATGCTGTCTACGTTCTGCTTAATCATATCATACTGTTTCACTTTCTTTTTCAGTTTCCCGTACTCTTGATACAGTCTGTCTTTTTTCTCCGTAAGCTCCTTGTATTCCGTATGCAGCGTTTTGAAGTCGGGCAGCTTCCCGCCGTTCTTTGCCGCCTGCAACGTCTTAGCGGCGGCTTCGTGAATGATGATACTGCTCTCATTCCCCCGCAGGAACTTTTCTTTGTCCTTTGCCCTTTTGTACTGCATATAGACCGCCTTTGTCTGTTGGTATGCGGATATGTTTTTCATCAAAAGGGATATGTCGGACAAT